>MWWE01000113.1_pt1 | contig 13033 bp, 13 predicted proteins | sample 1047301 | NCBI WGS metagenome assembly MWWE01 (sample SAMN06349973, study PRJNA376086) | soil metagenome | isolation source: MS1-1 sample Antarctic (ecotone) soil | place: Antarctica
AATCCCGAATGCGATGCAGAGTTTTCCGGGACACGAAGTTAAATTTGCATCTTTCATTTTGCCGCGACGCTGACGCATAATTTCTATTCCCTCGAGAGGCTGGATTCCGCGAACTAATACACAATATGGAATTTCCTCTCTGCCGACGGCGATATTTAATTGGTAATATATTCCGTAAATTAGAAAAACATAAGCGTGTCCGCCTCTGCCGAAAAGTATTTCGGTGCGTTTTGTGCGGCGGTTTTTATAAGCGTGGGCGGCTTTGTCGGGTTCGCCTAAATACGCCTCAGTTTCGACAATTTTCCCCGTAACCTGTTTACCGTTTTCCGTCGGCACAACTAAAATTTTACCCAATAAATCTTTCGAAATTTGCAGAGCATCTTCGTTTTCATAAAATTCGCGTGGCAGTTTTTTCATAAATTTTGATGTTAGCAAATTTTGAATTTTTTCCAACTTAATGTGTGGTATGAATCTTGCATTTTTAATTTAACAAGACAATAAAATTGAAAATCTGTGTGTGAAAGCAATACGAATTTTCAAAATACTGTATTGAATTTAAGGAGAAAATTATGATGAATGTAAAAGAAATTATGACGGAAAATCCTGCTTGCTGCACAACCGATAACACTTTGCAGGAAGCGGCGAAAATGATGAAAGACAACGATTGCGGATGTATTCCGGTAGTTGAGAATATGGAATCAAAAAAACCTGTCGGCGTTATAACCGATAGAGATATTTGTTGCCGGACGGTTGCTGAAGGAAAAAATCCGATGAATTTAACCGTGAAAGATGCGATGACTTCAAATGTTGAAACGGTCAAAGCCGATTCAAGCGTAGAAGACTGCTGTAACTTGATGGAAGACAAACAAATCCGACGGGTTGTAGTTGTTGATAACGACGGCGGTTGCTGCGGAATCGTGGCTCAAGCCGATGTTGCGATTAAATCAACCGACAATAAAACAGCGGAAATGGTTGAGAAAGTTTCAAAATCGAGTTCTACTCAGGCAAGTGCTTAAAAGAAAATTTCAGATTTCAGATAGAGAAAAGGTTGGATTATCAATTGTCCAACCTTTTTTATTCGCCAAAATTTTCGGGATAATAAATTAATTCGACAATCTGACCGCTCACGCCTTTTGTATAGAACGACGAAGTTCCGTCGCGGTGCGGTTTTATCGGACGACCTTCTGCATTAGCGGCTTTTTCAAGTTCTTCCATCGTGTCAATCTTCATACCGATATGCGGCGGGTGTTTTGAATTTGGCGGCAAAAGTGCGATGCCGAACCCTTTTGCATCACGCATCATCGCCCAATCTTCATAAACCGTTTCTACCGAAAACCCGAGCCGTTTATATTCCTCGACATCTTTTTCCAAGTCTTCGCATTTGATCGCCAAATGGTCAACCGTTCCTGCAAAACGAAAATCTTTTTTGTCTGACATTTTTAACTCCTTTTTGTTACAATTTTAACAGTCAAACGGCTTGATATAAAATTGAAAAATTCGCTTTTAATTTAAATTATAATGAAAAAAGATTTACGCATCGCATCGCTTCTGCCTTCTTCAACCGAAATTATTTGTGCTTTGGGGTTAGAGGAAAATCTCGTTGGCATCACGCACGAGTGTGATTTCCCTGCTTCGATCACAAATCTACCGCATTTGACGGCGAGCCGCATTTCGCACGAAACAATGTCGAGCAAAGAAATTGACCACGCTGTTCGCTCAAATCTTGACGGACACGGTTCGATCTATGATCTGGATGAAAAACTTTTGCAGGAACTAAATCCCGACCTGATCTTAACGCAGGAACTTTGCGATGTTTGTGCAGTCAGTTACAAAACCGTCCAAAAAGCGGCAAAAATGTATGTCGCCGATGCAAAAGTCGTGTCCTTAGAACCGAATACAATTGAAGATATTTTTGAAAATATAAAAACCGTCGGTGAACTTTGCGGAGTTTCGGAAAAGGCGGATGAAGTTGTGAAAAACTTGCAAAACCGTCTCGACAAAATAAAAGAACGACTCACGGAATACAAAAATAATCCAAAATCCAAAATCCAAAACCTAAAATCCCCAAATGTTTTTATGCTCGAATGGCTTGAGCCGCCGTTTTCGCCGGGGCATTGGGTGCCGGAACAAGTTGAAATTGCGGGCGGAATTTGTTTGACGGGCAATGTGGGAGAAAAAAGCGTTACGACAACTTATGAAGAAATTTTTGAATCAAAGCCTGAGATAATCGTTCTCATTCCATGCGGATATTACACGGAAGATATTTTGCGGCAGATTGAAAATACATATTTTCCCGAAAACTGGCGGGAAATTCCGGCGATTCAAAACGGCGAGGTCTGGGCGTTGGATGCGACGAGTTATTTTTCACGTCCCGCTCCGCGTGTGGTTGACGGAACAGAAATTTTATCCAAGATTTTTCACCCGGAAGTTTTCGGCGTGCCGACTGAAAAAGAAGCCGTCCGTGTGCCGAAAAATCTTTTGAAATTCAGCGATAGATCCAATGCAAAAAGCGTCTGAAACATCTGGAAATATAATTATGAAATTTATTACTGTAATTCTTTTATTATAAACTTTTACATTTGTAAGTTTTGCTCAGGCGACGAGCAAAATTTTAGGTGTTGCCAACGGACGTGATTTTACTTCCGCCGATTTAGACCCGAATGTGCGTCCGGTTTGGGAAAATTTTCCGAGTCAATTTATAAAGTTTCGCAAGACACTCCTTGAACAGCAGATTGTGAATACAGTTTTGAATTTGGAAGCGTCTGAACAGAAAATTTCTATTGAAGAACTTGTTGATAAAGAAGTTACTAAAAAGGTTACAAACCCAAGTGCGGCGGAAATCAAAGCCGTCTATGATGCTAATAAAAGTCAAATCGGCAACAAAACTTTGGAGGAGATTCGTCCGCAAATTGTCAGTTTTCTGCGGCGTGAACCCGAACAAAAAGCATATCTTTCGTATATTTCTCAGCTAAAAAATAAGCATAAAGTTAAATATGAAAAAGATGTAAATTCGGCGAATTTGAAATCCGATGATGTTTTGGCATCAATCGATGAAACAATAATTACATCCTCCGCTTTTGAAAAGAAAAACGCCCTTAATCTCTACGAATATGAAGCAAATGTTGCCGAGCAAGCGATTGATTCTTTGCAGCAGGCAATGGATTCGGCTTTGATCTTAGCCGAATCACAAGCCCTCGGAATTCCGCCGAGCCAATATATCGCCCGCGAAACTACGAATAAAATGAAGGATTTTACTCCGGCGGAAGAAGAAAAACTGCAAACCGATCTGAGAAACAGGCTTTATCAAAAATATAAAGCAAACATATTTATAAAAGAACCGAGACCTTTTCTGCAAAGCATTTCCGCCGATGATGATCCGTTTCGCGGCAAACAAAATGCTCCTGTAACCGTTGTAATGTTCACGGATTTTCAATGCCCGGCGTGTTCGGCGACTCATCCGGTCTTAAAACAAGTGATCGTGGAATTCGGCGACAAAATAAAATTTGTCGTCCGGGATTTTCCTTTGACACAAATCCACGAAAACGCTTTTAATGCAGCACTTGCCGCAAATGCTGCCAATAAACAGGGAAAATTTTTTGAATACACGGAACTGATTTATGATAATCAAACTTCGCTCGATGTTGAATCATTAAAAAAATACGCCGTCGAAGTGGGTTTGGATGTGAAGCGTTTTGAAAAAGACTTTGCCGATGAAACTCTTGCTGAAGAAATTCGTAAAGATATGCAAGACGGCAGCAATTACGGTGTAAACAGCACACCGAGCATTTTTGTCAACGGCTACAAAATCCGCACACTTTCCGCCGCAAGTTTTAGAAAAGCAATCCAGCGTGCCTTGAAATAAATTCAGGTTGTTAAGTGTTTAGAATTTAGGTTATTAGGTTGATGTTTTTTCAAGTTTAGAATTAAAATCAAATTACATAGATTGAAATATTTTTGAAGATTAGGAATGTATCCTTTGGGTAAAATCTTAACAACTTCTAAAACCTGGAAACACAACAACTTAAACATAATAATTATGCGTTTTTATATTTTGCTTCTTTCAGCTCTTTTATTATTTTCCTGCAACGGTAGTTCGCCGTCTGCGGTGGAAAAAAATGATCCTGTGAACAACAATCCCGATATTACAACATCTGAAAATACTGCCGCAGTTCCAAACTATGATTACGAAATAGTTAAGGAATATAAACACGATTCCGATGCGTTCACGCAAGGTCTGGTTTTTAACAACGGATTTTTGTATGAAAGCACAGGGCAATACGGTGAATCCACGCTTCGAAAAGTAGAAATTGACACGGGCAAAGTTCTGCAAAAACAAGATGTTCCAAAAGAATTTTTTGCCGAAGGTTTAACGATCTTAAATGACAAAATTTATCAGGTTACGTGGCGTGAAGAAAAAGGTTTTATCTATAATTTAAGTAATTTGAAATTAGCCTCTGAATTCCGTTACAGCGGCGAAGGCTGGGGTTTGACGCAAGACGGCAAAAATCTTATTTTAAGCGACGGAACGCACGTTATACGTTTTATCAATCCCGAAACTTTTGAAACCATCCGCACAATCGTCGTCAACGATGAAAACGGTCAGCCTTTATTTAAAATCAATGAACTCGAATATATCAAAGGCGAAATCTGGGCAAATATCTGGCATTCCGAAGAAATCGGCAAACCGAACCACATTGCCCGCATTAGCCCCGAAGACGGAAAATTGCTCGGCTGGATTAATTTAGAAGGAATTTCCCCCGATGATACCAAACGCGATCCAGAAAGCAACACAATGAACGGAATTGCTTACGATGAAGCGGGCGACAGGATTTTTGTTACGGGGAAAAACTGGAAGAAATTGTTTGAAATAAAAGTAAAACCCCAACAATAAAAATGTTTTTGCATCAATAAATACTTGTGTTAAAATGTCTGGGAGGAAAATAAAATGTCAACAGTTTTAGAAAATACAAAAACCGAAACAAAGGAAGTTTGGCTGATTACAAACGGCAAGAACGAGCGAAAGAAAATTCCCTTCACGCCTGAATTTGAGGAAGAAATCTATAGTTTGGGAAGATATGAAATCGTTTATGGAGAAATCAGGGAGCGTCCTATCCCAAGTCCAATTCACGGACGAATTCAAGCAAAAATAACAATTAAATTAGGTCAATTTTTAGAAGAAAACAACATCGGCGAGGTTTATACCGAAACTCATTTTGAATTTGCGAAAAATCTTTCGAGAGTTCCCGATGTCGCCTATATTTCATTTGAACGATTCCCGAAAAGCGGCGAAGATGAATCAAGCCGTTGGCACATCGCTCCCGATTTGGCAATCGAAGTAATTTCACCAACCGATGATTACGAAAATGTGCAGGAAAAAATTACCGAATAGTTCACATTCGGCGTAAAACAAGTCTGGATAATATCGCCCGAAACAAAAACTTTAACGATCTATCACACAAGAAAAAATGTAACGATTTTAGGCGAAGAAGACGAACTTATCTGTGAAGACATTTTGCCGAATTTTCGTTTGAAATTAAGCGAAATTTTTTCCGTCCCCGAAAGATTTTCCAAGTAAAAATTCTCGAACAAAATTCTTCACATCAACGTCATAGATCGGCACATCGTATTTTGCTTTGAGTTCATCAAACTGCATTCCGTCAATCAGAATCGGCTCATCGGATTTAATAACGTGCGGCGGGATGATTACAAAATCGCCTTTCACTTTATCTTTGACCGCAAGAAAATCCTGTCCCGAAAGCAAACCTGCAACTGAAACATCGCCGCCGAAATATGTGTTCGGAACTGCCATCACATAAAATTCCGAACCGATCAAATCGTTTAATTTTTCAATTTGCTCGGTTAAAACAGGAGCGAACATTTCGCCCGTCATAATTGTTCCAATTAGTGATTGGTGATTGGTGATTGGTGATTGGTGATTTTTTTCGGTTTTTTTCGGTTTTACAGCCAAATCGTGAGTTCTGACATTTTTATTCAGTTTACTTTTTTGGCTTATTCCGCTGACCACTGACCGCTGACCACTGACCACTTCTTCCAAAAACTCCTCAAATTCATTTGAAAACGAGCGAATCATTCCAACGCCGTCTTCGATCTGCGGATAATCGCCGTAGTGGGCTTTTGAAGGAATTTCTACGCCGCCTTTTAAGTAAATTTCATCGCCGAGGAAAGCAAAAGTTACGCCGAGATTTTTGCGGAATTCTGCTTGCAGTTTTTCGACTTCGGCAATCGTTCGGCGGCAAAACTCGGGCGTTACGCGGGTTAATCTTTCGTCTTTGTTATAGCGTGTTAGGGCGACAGGAACGACTGCGGTTGAAACGACTTTTGGATAATGCGATGCGAGATCACGCAGGGTTTTTTCGAGTTGTTTGCCGTCATTTATTTCGGGACAAAGCACGACCTGAGCGTGAATTTCAATATTATTTTCCAGTAATTTTTCAAATTTGTGAAAAATATCGGCACGTTCTTCGGGAACGCCGAGAAGATATGCACGTGTTTTTAGATCGGTTGCGTGAACCGAAACATATTGAGGAGATAAACGCTGTTCAATGATGCGATCCATTTCGTCGTCTGTTATCGAAGAAAGCGTTGTGTAATTTCCGTATAGAAACGAAAGCCGTATATCTTCATCACGCACAAAAAGCGAAGGACGTGCGTCTTCGGGGTTTCCTTTGCAGAAACAAAAAAGGCATTCGTTGGCACATTGACGCGGAATTATTTGCTCGAAATTCAGTCCGAAATCTTCGCCTTCGTCGCGTTCGAGTTCAATTTCCCAACTCTCGCCGTTTAATTTGCGAACAAGAAAAGTCATTTCCAATTCGCCCGCTGTTTGAAACCGGAAATCGAGATAATCACGAACCGGACGACCATTGACACGCACGATTCTATCGCCTTTTTCCAAGTCCAATTCTTCCGCAAGACTTTCAGCCTCGACGGAATCAATCGTCACGCCGGGACGGCGAAGTTGAGTTACGGCAGGTGTTACGGCAAATTCATACATAAATCAATGAAAAATTAAAAATGGAAAATGCAAAATTAAAGAGAAAACATATTCAATAGTAAAATCAGAAATTTCATTATAAATCACAAAGAAGATATTTAGTGCAATTTATTGCCAAAAGGTTGGCAAACTTTTATTTTATCAAATATCGCCTGTAAATAAACCTCGCCAACTCACCAAAGACAAAAATCCCTAAACAGTCAAAAACCAGATCATCATAATCAAACGACCGACCGCTGACAAAAATCTGTGAAAATTCTTCAATTGTAACAATTATTAACACGATCAAACTTCCCAGTAGATACCGCATTTTCCAAACTTTAACTTCTTTAGTTTGAAGAACCAAATTCACCAAAAACGAAAAAATCCCCATCAGAAAAAAATGACCGAGTTTATCACCGTATGGAATTTTTCCAACGAAATTCAGCAGATAAGCAGTTCCTTTGTAGTCCGCTAAAACAACAATGCCCGCAATTATAAAGACATAAATCGCTGTGATTATCTTTATTTTTGCAGACATCTCTTTTTTTAGTGGTAAACGGTAAGTGGTAAGTGGTAAGTGGATTTTTTCTTCTCACTTACCACTCACCACTCACCACTTAATTACTGGCTTTTGCCGCCAGACCGTCAACTAAGCTGTCGAGTGCTGTGTATTCCAAATCTTGCGAAGCGGCAACGGCTTCGTAGGTTAATTTTCCGGCATAAGTATTTACGCCTTCGGCTAAACCTTTGTCATCTTGGATAGCTTTCTCGAAACCTTTGTTTGCTAAGTCCAAAGCATACGGCAAAGTTGCATTTGTTAAAGCAAATGTTGAAGTTCTCGGAACTGCACCGGGCATATTTGCGACGCAATAATGCAGAACGCCTTCTTCATAATAGGTCGGATTCGAGTGTGTTGTTGCTCTTGTCGTTTCAAAACATCCGCCTTGGTCAACTGCGACATCAACAAGCACCGCACCGTTCGGAATAACTTTGAGCATATCGCGTGTAACGAGTTTCGGAGCAGCCGCACCGACAACTAAAACCGCACCGATTACGAGATCGGCGTGCGAAATTGCTTCTTCGATTTGATAACGGCTTGAGGCAAGCGTTTGAATTTTCGACAAGAAAATATCATCCAACTGACGCAAGCGGTCAAGGTCTTTATCAATTATCGTAACGTGAGCTCCAAGTCCGATTGCCATTTTTGCAGCTTCAGTACCGACGATTCCACCACCGATGATGACAACATCCGCCGCCGGAACTCCCGGAACTCCACCGAGCAGAATTCCCCGTCCGCCATTCATTTTTTCCAAATATGTCGCACCGACCTGCACGCTCATTCTGCCCGCAACTTCCGACATCGGCGTTAGCAACGGCAAACGTCCTTTTTTGTCCGTGATCGTTTCATACGCAACGCCCGTAACTTTGCGTTGCATCATTTGCTTGGTCAATTCAAATTCAGGAGCCAAATGCAAGTATGTAAAGAGCAATTGATCTTCACGCATCCGCGGATATTCGGGAGCAATCGGCTCTTTGACCTTAACGATCATATCGCCTTCCACCCAAATTTCATCAGCCGTATCAAGAATTTTTGCTCCGGCATTTGTATATTGCGAATCTTCAAATCCCGAACCTTCGCCCGCTGATTTTTCAACAAAAAGTGTATGTCCCGCATCGCTCAAAGCCTGCACGCCCGCCGGTGTTAAACCGACTCTGTATTCATTATCTTTTATCTCTTTTGGTAACCCAATCTTCATTTATGAATTCTCCAATAAATTTTTATTTAATATATTAAATCGTGAATATGCTAATATTACAATGTTTTTGCCGACAGAAAAAGGCACAAAAGTAAGTTATCTATAAAGCAAATTATTTTATGCGGATTTTTCCGATAATTATATCAGGCAACTTTCTAAACAATGTTTTTAATCTTAATTTGGCGGGAGGAGAATTTAAGAAAAAATGTGGCAAAAAATTTCTATTTTTATACTTGTTTTCTGTTTTATTTTTGTAGGTGACAGTTCATATTCACAAAACAGAAAAAGCAGCGTAAGCCAAGCCGCGAGAACAATTACGGTTTTAACCGAGCCGAATGCAGCGGTTTGGATTGACGGTGTAAAACGCGGCGTAACGGATGACAGCGGCAAACTATTTGTTAAACCCGTGATGGCGGGAGTGCGAAAACTGCGTGTGCGTGCAGATGGTTTTAAGGAAATAGAAAAACCTCTGCTCCCGACGCAAAAAGGCGATATAAAAATTGCCTTGATAAAAACAAACGACCAAGCCGAATTAGCTTATCAGGAAGCCGAAAAAATGGCGGGTGAAGATAAAAACAAAGCGATTGAGCTCTATGAAAAAGCAGTTAATCTGCGTCCCGATTTTCCCGAAGCATATCTTGGTTTAGCAAGAGTTTTATCCGAAACGGGAGATGCCGATAAGGCTTTGAATGCAATCAAAAACGCCAGAAAATATCGCCCCGTTTACCCGGAAGCCTCAGCTGTCGAAGGTAGAATTTATAAGGACATTAGCGAATTTGACAAAGCAATAGCTTCATTTGACCGAGCCGTCAAAGAAGGAAAAGGTTTCCAACCCGAAGCTCACACAGGACTCGCCTTGCTTTTTAAAGACGAAGCCGAAAGTGCCAAAGCCGATAATGATTTGGACGATGTAAAATATTATTACGGTTTATCGGCAAAATCATTCGAGAAAGCCATCGAACAACTCTCCGCCACCGAACCCGTTGTTTATCTGTTTTTAGGAAAAATTTACGAAGATATGCACGACAAGAAAAAAGCCATCGCCGTTTACGAAAGATTTCTGCGTGATATGCCCGATAACGAAGAACGCACGGCAGTTGAATCTTTTATCGTGCAATTAAAGAAGCCTGATATTATCCAATAAAAATCTATGATTTTGTGGCTGTAATAATGTATGCCGGATGATCGAACTCAACCGTTTTATTTTTTAAAACGAACGGTTGAAGTTCTGTTTCTGCTTCATTTAACAAAAGTTGGTATTGGTCTTCATTAATTACATCGGCAAGTGTCCAACCTTTTACGTCAGTAAACATCCACGATTCGATTGATGGAAAGCGTGCTTTTCCATCAAAGGTTTTAATTTTGGCATTAGAGATTCCTGCATCTTGAAATAAAGATTCTAAGGTTTGAAAATCGCCCAAAGAATATGGTGAGCGAAGAGCATCAGCAACTTCACAACCAAACAGACGATCCAATAAGTCCACAACTTTTTTGTATCCAACAGCATTTTCAAGCGAATCTCCAAACTGCAATCGCGAGCCGTCCGCCACTTTTTAAAACGCGAAACATTTCTTTTATTGCCAAATGTTTATCAGTAAAAAACATCAGACCGAACTGACTAACGACCGCATCGAAACTTTCATCTTCAAAATGAATTGATTCCGCCGCACCTTTTTTCCATTTGATGTCGGGCGATTGTTTTTCGGCAACTGCTAACATTCCTTCATTAATATCTAATCCGACAACCGAACCTTCCAAGCCGACTTTTGTCGAAACCTCACGAGTAAGAACACCCGTTCCGCACGCAACATCTAAGACATTTTGCCCTGCGGAAATTTTCGCTTCATCGGCAACTTTCGTCGCCCATTCCTGAAAAAGTGCGGGGATAAAAAATTCTTCGTAAATCTCTGCCGCACTCGTGCTTACTTGTCCGGGTTTAGTCTTTTTCATTTTTTTGAAGTTCTTTGATTCTGCTCCACATTTGCGGAAGAAGTCCGACTGTTTTCAGTAGAGAACCGCTAGCAAATGTTCGTCCCATTTCCTTAAATGTTTTGATCGCATTTTCCGAATAACCGAACCACCAAACATCGGGTGTAAACAGAAAACGATTGACATGAATATGCTGCGAACCGACGAGTTCCATCAAGCCTTCTTGTCCGTGTGTTCGTCCGTAACCCGAATCTTTGAAACCGCCCCACGGAGTTTGTCCGATTCCGTGCGTGTATAAAACTTCATTGACCGTAACAGTTCCAGCCAAGATTTTTTCGGCGATGCGTTTTCCTTTTGACAGATCGCCTGTCCAAACGCTTGCCGTTAAACCGAAATCTGTGTCGTTTGCCAGTTGAATTGCTTCGTCCTCGCCTTTAAATGTGGCAATCGGTAATGTCGGACCAAAAGTTTCTTCACGCATCGGACGCATTTTGTTTGTAGCATCTTTAATAACTGTCGGCTCAAAAAATATGCCCTCGAAGTTTTTATTACGATTTCCACCCGTTAAAATTTCCGCACCGCTGTCTTTAAATGCTTGAACGTGGTCTTCGACGATTTTTATTTGATCTTCCGACGACATCGAACCAACTTCAACATTGGGATTATCGCCCATTCCTTGCGTTAAATTCCTTGCTTTTTCGACGACCATTTGCGTAAATTTTTCAGCAACTTTTTCTTCGACATAAAGTCTTTCGACTGATGAACACGCTTGCCCCGAATTTGTAAAAGCTCCCCAAACCGCACCGCTTGAAGCCTTTTCCAGATCGGCATCGGCAAAAACGATCATCGGATCTTTTCCGCCAAGTTCGAGAACAACCGAAGTCAAATTCTTCGCCGCTGCTTCCGCAATTTTCTTGCCCGTCGCTACGCTTCCCGTGAACATAATTTTATTCGGAGCAGATTCGACCAACGCTTTGCCCGTTTTGCCGTCGCCGCTGACAACTTGTAAGACATTCTTCGGCAAACCCGCAGTTTCAAAAATTTCCGCAATCTTTTCGCCCGTCAAAGGCGTTAATTCCGAAGGTTTCAGCACAATCGTATTTCCCGCCATCAAACTCATCACGACTTCGCCGAGCGGAATCGAAAAAGGAAAATTCCACGGCGAAATAATTGCAACGACACCGAGCGGTTTATAAATCATTTTCGACGAACGCCCCATCCAACCGAGCAAACCGATGTTAATCTTTTTCGGCTTCAACATCTTCTCGGCGTTGCGTGCAAAAAACTGCATCAAATCCAAAACAGGCGTGATTTCTGCCGAATGTGATTCGGCAATCGGCTTACCCATCTCATCGGAAATCAACTTTGCGATAGAGTCCGCTTCCTGCAAAATGACTTCTCTCGCCCGCATCACAATTCGCCTGCGTTCGGCAAAAGGAGTTCTTTTCCAAACTTCAAAAGTCTCACGCGATTTCTCAACCGCCGTTTCAACTTCCTCTTTCGAGAAATTCCTCACACGCCCGACTTCTTTGCCGTTTGCGGGATTATATGAAACGATCTCATTTTCTTTGACGGGAATTTCTACGACTGCACTCATAATTTTCTCCAAGACAATACTCACCACAGAGGCACAGAGAACACGGAGAATTTAAGAATAATTTTTTTAGGTTCCTTATATTAAAAAACTCTGTGTCCTCTATGCCTCTGTGGTGAAATATCTAACTCAACATTTTTTCAATAACGCCATAACTTGCGTCCATTGCTTCCGATAATTTTTCCGGTTCTGTGCCGCCGCCTTCTGCCATATCGGGTTTGCCGCCGCCTTTCCCTCCGACAATCGGGGCGATTTCTTTGATGATATTTCCGGCTCTGATTTTATCGGTCAGATCGTCGGAAACCCGCACGATGAACGAAACTTTTCCGTCATTTTTGTTGCCGATGATGACCACGCCGGATTTAACTTTCGCCATCAAAGTATCGGACAAATGACGCATTCCGCCTTTGTCTAAATCTTCGACGGATTTTGCGAAAACTTTTACGCCGTTTATTTCCTTTGCTTCGTCGCCGTTTGATGAAGTGCCGACTGCACCTGTCGCAATTTTCAATTTTAGTTCGTCAACTTCCTTGCGTTTTTGTTTTAATTCTTCCTGCAATTTCTGAATTGCATTCGGCAAATTGTCGCGTTGCGTATTCAAAACATTCAAAGATTTATCAATCAAAATCTCATCATCCCGAAAACGCTTGAACGCATCAAAACCCGTGATCGCACGGATTCGACGCACGCCGGAAGCGATTGCTTCGTCTGCCGTGATCTTGAACAAACCGATGTCGCCCGTCGCCCGAACGTGAG
>MWWE01000114.1_pt1 | contig 13006 bp, 12 predicted proteins | sample 1047301 | NCBI WGS metagenome assembly MWWE01 (sample SAMN06349973, study PRJNA376086) | soil metagenome | isolation source: MS1-1 sample Antarctic (ecotone) soil | place: Antarctica
CAGAGCCCATACGGAACCAAGACGAAACAACCCGCCTAGAAAGGCACGGGGCGTCATGGCTCACAATGTATGAAGTCCTCTCCGGTAAGCGGACCACACACTCAGCAAGCTGCACAAGCTTCTACAGCCAGTATATCACGTCAGGGACAACGTTCCGAGACGCGACGTGTAACGCGAGAAGGGCGCATAGAGGCAGATCGGGCGCTGAATAGCCTCTTCCGCAACTACGACGCTCGATCCGCTGTAGACCTCTACTTAGAGAAATACCCGGAGTACAGACCAGCGGCGTTTCGAGCATCGGGCCGGAAGACTAAAGAGACCGCGAGAGAACGCCGGGAAAACGTCAAGAGCTGGCTGTATCGGCTCTGGGAGATGCAACGCTTAGGGCTGATTGACCTCCGGTTTTATAGCCTGCACCATACCCACCTGGGTCTACCTGCCGAATGCGCCGACTACCGGTGGTTTTTCGACGAGAAGAACCTCAAGCGGTGGCGGAAGGCGCTCGAGGCGGCTTTTCCAGGGGCGCCGATGAAGTGGTTTTTTCACGTCGGCAGGGACAATCGAATTCACGTCCACCTCTTCACCGACCACCGCTGCTGTATCGCCCCGAAGATCAAGGCGGCGGCGCAGGGGAAAAGAAGAGTGGCCATCCTTATACGCGATGAGAAGACCCTGCTGGAAAAGACGGCGTACGCTCATAAGTCACCGATGCACTGGCCCACGCCCGCTCACCCGAACCGGGAGCAGGTGTACATGTGGGCGGCGGCGGTCGAGGATAAAACCCTCCGCGGCGACACGCGCCTACCGCAGACGAGCGGGGCAAAAAACATTCCTAAGCTCGAGGCTATTCTGGAAGCGGGCATGAACACCTCCTACAGCCCTGGCGATTCCGTAACGTCTGCGGTGTGGTGGCAGGCTCGAACGTCTTTCGCTACCTATCTCGATGGCAACAACAGTCATAGACCTACCGAGCTCTGTGCGCGTCACTACCTCAAAAACTTCCCCAAATGCTCGCCCGATCTGTTCCTACAACACGGCCTCCCGCTCGACCAGGACACCCTGACGGATTACCTCGACCTGGGGCGCACCCTCGCCACCCTAGAGCCTATAGATAACTTTTTCGGAAAGTCGTCACTTCGACATCTAGCTCTCTTTAATGACTTTCGATTCGACCCGAAGGCGTTCGACCGAAAATTCAAGCGCAAACAGCGGTATCGAAAAGGGGTTGAAACCCTCTATCTATAGCTGTGGGTCGGCAGTCTGGCTTGTGCGCGGAACGCGCCAAGCCAAGGCATGCGAGCTGAAACGAGCCGACCCCGCAGACTTTTCGGCTCGCCGCCTGATCAAGCGAGTTCAGGAGTCCGAGCTGACACACCGCCGTCACTATAGTTACCTTTGTTAATTTCTGCCTTCTATGCCTTAAAAACGGGTTTTAGTCGAGCCTTTTCGAGCAGACAGCAAAGCGCACCAAAATGCCTGCCTGACGCCATAACTACTCCCCGCCGCCGCGCTCAGCGGCTCTGTTCAGGCCCCCTGCCGGAAGCCCCCTAGAAACCAACCCCACCGAAGCGAAGGGGGGGGTGGGTCCGGGGGGCTTCGCGCATCGCCAGGGCGCGGACGAGTAGGTACCATCCAGAGGCTCGAGAACGATCTCGTTACCCCCGCCTGGGGTTCAAGCCTCGACCGGTCGCACCCCAACCCTGACCGGCGGCCCTCGCATCACCTCATCCCACCACGGCGCCGCCTTTAACCGGCTGACGAACAGCGCCCCTGGACGCCGCGCGAAGCCCTCAGAGGCGTCTACGGCCGCCCGCTGCGCCGCAAGGTAAACCGAGTAGCTGTGATCATCCCCCGTGGCGTCAGAGCGCCGTAGAAGCTGCCAAACCAAGCGCCGGTAGAAGTTGACCCCGGCCCGGTCTGAGAGCGCCTGAGCGAGCGCCTGAGCTGCCAGATCGACCGCCGCGCCCCTCGCCTCCCGTGGTGCGTGCTGCACGTCCAAGAGGCTTTCCAGATCGCGCCGCGCCGCCGTGCGACAGTCAGGCGTAACGGGGTTTTGCTCAGTAGGAGATAACGACCACTGCCTGATGTGATTAAGGTTTACACCCGCCCTCTTAGGTTGTTCTTTTGACTGTTCCATGAGCGCCCAGACGGTGCGCCCCGCCTCGACATCGCCGCTCAGATCGCGGTACTGGCGTTTCAGATCGCCGTAGGACAGCCGAGCGCGGCACCCCCGGCCCGGATGCAGCCGGACGCACCACACGGCCCCGTCAGAGCGCGTGCGGCCCCTATGGGTCGTGTAGTGGCCTCGCTGATCGACCAGCCCCGCCGCGCGCAGCTCAGCCAGCGCCCGGTACACCGTTGACCGGTGGCGACCGAGCGCCAAGGCCACAGCCTCGACCGGGCAAAAGAAGCTGACCTGCGAGGTGTTGGGGTGATAGCCCCGCGCCGCCCCGACCTCGACCGCCGACGTGTGGAGCGCCCGAAACAACGTGAGCGCCGCCCCGGACAGGCTTTTCTCGAGTTGTTGGGTAACGAGTAGGGTTACATCTGCGGCAGACTGTGCCGCTTCCAAGTAGCGCATCACACTTGTCCACTCCGACCGGGTGCGCTACCATCATCAGTGTCCAGTTGAATCAGGCCGCGCAAGCGGTCTTTTCTTTTGCCTGAACCTACCCCGCACGCCTACCCCCGCGCAAGCCTTTCTCGAGCTACCTGAATCCGGTAGCATCTGAATCTATGGCAAAGGGCGGCAAACGACCGGGCGCAGGCAGACCACCCGGAAATCCCGATGAAAGATACCGCAAGGTGTCCCTGTCCCTCAGTCCCGGCACGCTCACGCTGATAGACGAGTACGCGCAGGCACAGGGGCTCAGCCGCTCAGCCGCAGCCGAGAAGCTTGTCAGACTCGGATTGCAACAGCGCGGCTGAACCTACCCCCTACCCCCGCGCAACCTTCGCTCGAGCCATCGCGCCGCCCTCACCACCGGGCCGTCAGCGCCGCCGAGCGCGTCGCCGGTACTCTCGCCGCCCCCTGGCCTCTCCTCGACCGCAGGCGGGCGCTCAGAGGCCATCTCGACCTCGAGCGCCCGGTCAATCCGTTCGGGGCTCGCACCGGGGGGGAGCGCCCTCGACGCTGCCAGCTCCGAGCGGAGTGCGGCGACCTCCTCTCGGAGTGCCGGGAGCTCGGCGAGACCCCGCCGCACCGCCTCGAGCTCCGACCGGAGCGCCTCGACCAGCTCGAGCGCCTCATCGGGACGCGATAGCACCCCGCTCGGAGGGGGAGCGCCCTCCGCGAGCGCCCGCAGCGCACTCTCGAGGGACTTCGCTCTCCCCTCGGCGACCAGCGCCCGCGCTGCCCCGACGCGCTCGACCGCCTCGTCAGTCCAGAGCCGCCCCCCGCCGCTCTCATCGCCTTCCCAAGGGAGCGAGCCGTGTACCGCTTCGTAGGTCGGAGCGAGCCGCCGAAGTGTTGAGGGAGCAACCCTCAAGCGCCGCGCCGCTTCTCTCGGCGGCATCAAGACTTGCGCGTCTTCAACTTCACTCATCGCCCCGATTATGTCGGCGAGAGTCGCTCGCTCGCTACGCGCTAGGGACACGCTCACCCCGAGCGCCGCTCACTCGCAGCACGCCAAGGGCTCGCTCCCCGAGCGCCCCGGCCTCACCGACCCTTAAAACGAGCGCAACCTCGCCGAAAATAAATGAGAGCCGAAAAAGAATGAAAACCCCTTTTTAGGGGGCAAACATCAGCAAAACAGGGGCAAACATCACCCCCGCGAGCTGCCTAAGATTTGCGAGTAAATTGTAAGTGTTTTCCCCCTCTAGGACGACAAAACTAGAACTTGAAATCGCCCGCGAAAGCGCGTACCCTCACCTCGAGCACGAGTCCCTGCGCGAGGGCAAAGACAGCTCGAGCTCAGCCGCGACCCGAGGAGAAAGTAAGAGAGCGAACCCGACCGTAAGCCGGTCGGTTGAGAGGTCGCTATGTTCTCGTGTGGTCGCCCTCGACGGGGCAAAAAAAAGCTCGAGCGAGCAACTCGAGCAAAATCCAGAATCGCGGCGAGCGATGTGCTGATTGTAGCGCAACCATCGCCGCCGGGATAGCCCGTGCCGCGCCTGGACGCGCCCCACCAGCTCGACGGCCTCGAGGTCGCACGCGCCGCGCCCGTCGCTGCGTTCGCTGGCATCCGGTCGCGGCGCCCGAATCGCTTCACGCGGTCGGAGCAGGTGAAAACCGGACGCGCCCGCCGTGCCTTCAAGGAGGACGGCCCCGGACACGCATTGATGGACGCACTCGGCGACGCCGCGTACTTTTTTACCCTCACGCCCGCCGACCTGGACGAAAGCCTCTCAGATGACCCCGGTGGGCTCTACGTGGACACCGTGAGCGACCTTCTCGCCGCCGTCGCCGTCGCCTTTAGCGGCCCTGTCTACGCCGTCGCAGAGGTTGGGAAAGGTGGCCCCGGTCGCCGAGGTCGGCTGCATGTTCATTGCATCGCGCACCGGGAGGACGGCCCTCAGCACATCAAGCGCAACACCGAGCGGTGCAAGGCCGTCTACGACATTTTTGGCCTTTATCGCTACCTCCACAAACCGCCCGAGGCGTACTCTCTCGCCGCCGAACTGGACGCCGCCGCCGCCGGCGTGATGCGCCCGTCGCGTCGCCTCCCGAATACGAGAAGGCACCTCATCACGCCCGAGCGCCTCGCGTGGGCTGCCTCTCAATGCGCCTACGACCAAACCCCACCCGAGCACCCAAACACCACGCCCTCAGAAGCCCCACGCGCCGACCTCCACAACCCCGTTGACGAGACCCGCGAGACCCCTCTCGAGACCCCGCAAAAGCCAACTGAGCGAGCCTCGCACCCCTTCGACCAGCTCGCCGCCTTTCCCTCTCCCTCCGAATCCTTCCCGAAAGCGCGAATGTCGTCGGAGCGAAGCGGAGGCGACGCGCCGGAGCGGAGCGGAGGCAAGACCCCCGGCCCCGCTCTCCCTTCGATGCCGGGAACCCTTGAGAGCCGAGAGCGTCGGGTTGGAGACCCGACCACGCGCCGAGCTCCTCGAGCATGTCGCCACCGCCGGGGGGCGAGAGCGCCGCCGCCTCGACCTCGACCTCGCCGACCCCTCACCCTCTCGCCGAAAGGAAGACCCCCATGAGTGATGACTACCTCGCGATAAAACTCCTCGAGCTCGAGGGCCTAAGCGACGGCCTCGACCCCGACCTCGCGGAGGTGCGCGCCGCCCGTCGCCTCGCTCGCACCCTCCGCGACCCGCGCCTCGCCCCGCTGCGCCGCCGTCACGCGCTGTTCAACGTCCGCAGCCTCGAGGGCCGTCTCCGCGCCCTTCGACGCATGCCCCAAGGGAGACACGTATGACCGAGATAGACCAGCAGCTCGCCGAGCTCTCCGAACGGTTGCGCCATCGCATCAAGACCTCGCCGCCGCACTCGCATACGGCCCGAGAAGCCGAGAGACAGCTCGCCGCCTTTGAGAGCCCGTCCTGCACTTTCAGCACCGCTTTCAAGGTCGCAGCCCTCCGCTAGACTCTCCGCGATTACCAGCGCGGCCTCCAATTCTCCGACAACATCCTCTATCACCACGGCGACCGGAAACCCCGCGAGTGAAGCGCACCGTGAGGCGTGTTGTCCAAGTTTCCCGAGGCAGTAGGGCCGACCTTGAAAAAGCGAAAACGACTCGGAAAACCCTCGCTGAGATGTTCCCTATGAGCGAGCCCCCGACCCTCGACGTCGACCTCGGCGAGACCCTTGAACTCCCGGACTTCGACGTCGACCTCCCTTTGGTTCCCGGCTTCGACGAGGAAGACCTGTGAGCCGTTACCGGACACCCGCGCAACGCGCCCGCTTTGAGCGCCTCGCCGCCGACCTCGACCTCGACCTCGCCGACCTCGAGCGGCGGATACCGAACCCCGCCGCCTTTGAGCGCGACGTGTTGCGCGGGAACCTCCGACCGCTCGTGCAGTTGCTACCGACCCCGGCGAGACCGCCGACCCCGCGCCGCCGACCCCGCCGGAAGGCTCGAGCCCCGGCCCGCCCCTAAATGTTCGTTTGGAAAGTGTCCGAAAAACCTTCGTTTTAAAAATTGAAGCCGTCTTCAGAGCTGTTCCATATCCAGTCTATCTTCGGCTTTGACTTAATCTGGTCTTGCTACTGCCTTCAAAGTGTCCCGAGCACTCGGGACACTTTGTCCGGTGACAACGGGACACTTTGGGTTGAATACTGGAAATTAACCTAAGTTGCTATACAAAACTTCATCCTCGGACCACCGACTTTCTTTGTTGTAAGTAGCGAAGGGACTAAACCTCCACAAACCAAACTTGGAGGTTCCGTTTGGAAGCGTTGAAGTCTGTCCCCTATATGGGCGCTTGGGGCAGATGGAGCTAGTAGCGCACCCGGCCAACACGAAAGGAAGTAGAAAAATGGTTCGTAGACTTGCATTCATGTCCGCCTTCGCACTTGTTCTGTCGGTGTTCGCCTCGGTTGCTTTTGCACAACAAGGCAATTGCACTTTTGCCGGAGGTAGAACTACCTGCGTCGAGACAACTACAACCACAATAACGCGAGAGCGCACCTTCAACCAGCAGTGTCAGGTAGGGAACTCCGGCAGGCAGGGGACACAAGAGGTAATGGTAACGGAAGAGGCTACGGAAACCACCACCACGACGACGGTCTTTAGAGGCCAGTCGAGCAACATAGTGAGCGGTCCTACTACTAACACACAAACCTCGGAATTTGAAGAGACAAGCAGAACAGAAGGGCAGTGCAAGAACAACCCCGGTCGTCAAAGGTAAAAGTAGGTTTTGCACTAAAGGGAGTTCGCTGCAGCAGCGAACTCCCTTTTTTCTATCCAAGCGAGTCGTCTACTATCGGCTTGTAGTGCCCTCCATACCAAGCACCCAAGGTAATGTACCAAGTCGTTATGCGGGTTCTCTCGCTGCCGCATCTCCAGCATTGTCCGAAAAACCTTCGTTTTCTGGACACTTTCAGAACTGGACACGCCATCGGCAGAACTGCCCCTAAACGTGTCCTAAAACCCGTCTCTTTATCAACGTCCGAGATACTCCCCCCTCGCCAAGTTTCCGGACAGCTACGCTTCGACCGGACCCGGCCCGCGCAGGTATAACGACCGGACGCACCCCGTCCTCGCCCTCGAGCATATCCAACAGAGGAATCTCCTCTGTTGACTCGAGCTCACGCCGGAAGAGCAAAGTATTATTGATACTTTGCCGCAACTGGAAGCATCGGAAGGGGGATTCATAAACCCCCTGACCGCCTAAGCCTCGACCGCCGACCCGACCCGAGACGGGGGAGCGTTCATCGCCTCCTCGTACCATCGCGCCCTCTTGAGGCGACTCACGAGTAGCGCACCGGGCTTTCTCCCGTAGCCCTCCCCGGACTCAGCAGCGGCCCGCCGCGCTTGTTCGTAGACGACGTGGAAGGCGGACTCGTCTCCCGTCGCGTCCAAACGCCGCGTGAGCTGCCAAAGGAGCTTGCGGTAGTAGTTGACCCCGGCCCGGTCGCGCAGAGCCGTAGCGAGCGCCTCAGCCGCCAAGTTGACCGCCGCCGACCGCTCGCCGCGTTCGACCACCGGAACGTCAAGGATGCTTTCAAGCGTGCGTCTGGACGCCGTGCGAGAGTCAACTCGTAACGGGGATTCAGTAGTTGAGGGGGGTAACGCAAAGCGCCGGATGCTACTCAAGTCAATCTCCCTGGAGGGAAGCTCTCTTGACTCTCGCATCATCGCCCAAGCCGTTCGGCCCGCGTCAATATCGGCTCGCAGGTCGCGATGACGCGCCTTGAGAACATCGTAGCCGAGCCGAGCCCGCCGACCTCCTACCGGGCGGAGCCGGACGGCCCAAAGCGTCCCGTCGGAGCGCGTGCGCCCTCTTAACGAGCAGTAGTGACCTCTGGCGTCAACGAGCCCCGCGTCGGCCAGCTCGGGGAGCCGACGATAGAGCGTGCTCGGGTGAATCCCGACAGCCCGAGCGACCAGCTCAGCAGGCGCGAAGATGACAACCTCCGACACGCCGGGAGAGTAGCCCCGCGCCGCCGCCGCTTCGACCGCGACCGTGTGGAGAGCCCGAAAGACCTTGAGGGCCGTGCTTGATAGCTTTTCCTCGAGGGGGAGGGTAACGATTCTGGATACATCAGCAGCGGTCTCCGCTGCTATCTCGTAGCGCATCGCACTTGTCCAATCCGACCGAACGCGCTACTCTCTAAGGTGTCTAAGCTTAAGAGGGCCGCGCGAGCGGTCTTTTCTTTTGCCCCGAACCTACCCCGCGCCGCCTACCCCGCGCAACCTTTTCTCGAGCTACCTGAATCCGGTAGCATCTGAATCTATGGCAAAGGGCGGCAAACGACCGGGCGCAGGCAGACCACCCGGAAATCCCGATGAAAGATACCGCAAGGTGTCCCTGTCCCTCAGTCCCGGCACGCTCACGCTGATAGACGAGTACGCGCAGGCACAGGGGCTCAGCCGCTCAGCCGCAGCCGAGAAGCTTGTCAGACTCGGATTGCAACAGCGCGGCTGAACCTACCCCCTACCCCCGCGCAACCTTCGCTCGAGCCATCGCGCCGCCCTCACCACCGGGCCGTCAGCGCCGCCGAGCGCGTCGCCGGTACTCTCGCCGCCCCCTGGCCTCTCCTCGACCGCAGGCGGGCGCTCAGAGGCCATCTCGACCTCGAGCGCCCGGTCAATCCGTTCGGGGCTCGCACCGGGGGGGAGCGCCCTCGACGCTGCCAGCTCCGAGCGGAGTGCGGCGACCTCCTCTCGGAGTGCCGGGAGCTCGGCGAGACCCCGCCGCACCGCCTCGAGCTCCGACCGGAGCGCCTCGACCAGCTCGAGCGCCTCATCGGGACGCGATAGCACCCCGCTCGGAGGGGGAGCGCCCTCCGCGAGCGCCCGCAGCGCACTCTCGAGGGACTTCGCTCTCCCCTCGGCGACCAGCGCCCGCGCTGCCCCGACGCGCTCGACCGCCTCGTCAGTCCAGAGCCGCCCCCCGCCGCTCTCATCGCCTTCCCAAGGGAGCGAGCCGTGTACCGCTTCGTAGGTCGGAGCGAGCCGCCGAAGTGTTGAGGGAGCAACCCTCAAGCGCCGCGCCGCTTCTCTCGGCGGCATCAAGACTTGCGCGTCTTCAACTTCACTCATCGCCCCGATTATGTCGGCGAGAGTCGCTCGCTCGCTACGCGCTAGGGACACGCTCACCCCGAGCGCCGCTCACTCGCAGCACGCCAAGGGCTCGCTCCCCGAGCGCCCCGGCCTCACCGACCCTTAAAACGAGCGCAACCTCGCCGAAAATAAATGAGAGCCGAAAAAGAATGAAAACCCCTTTTTAGGGGGCAAACATCAGCAAAACAGGGGCAAACATCACCCCCGCGAGCTGCCTAAGATTTGCGAGTAAATTGTAAGTGTTTTCCCCCTCTAGGACGACAAAACTAGAACTTGAAATCGCCCGCGAAAGCGCGTACCCTCACCTCGAGCACGAGTCCCTGCGCGAGGGCAAAGACAGCTCGAGCTCAGCCGCGACCCGAGGAGAAAGTAAGAGAGCGAACCCGACCGTAAGCCGGTCGGTTGAGAGGTCGCTATGTTCTCGTGTGGTCGCCCTCGACGGGGCAAAAAAAAGCTCGAGCGAGCAACTCGAGCAAAATCCAGAATCGCGGCGAGCGATGTGCTGATTGTAGCGCAACCATCGCCGCCGGGATAGCCCGTGCCGCGCCTGGACGCGCCCCACCAGCTCGACGGCCTCGAGGTCGCACGCGCCGCGCCCGTCGCTGCGTTCGCTGGCATCCGGTCGCGGCGCCCGAATCGCTTCACGCGGTCGGAGCAGGTGAAAACCGGACGCGCCCGCCGTGCCTTCAAGGAGGACGGCCCCGGACACGCATTGATGGACGCACTCGGCGACGCCGCGTACTTTTTTACCCTCACGCCCGCCGACCTGGACGAAAGCCTCTCAGATGACCCCGGTGGGCTCTACGTGGACACCGTGAGCGACCTTCTCGCCGCCGTCGCCGTCGCCTTTAGCGGCCCTGTCTACGCCGTCGCAGAGGTTGGGAAAGGTGGCCCCGGTCGCCGAGGTCGGCTGCATGTTCATTGCATCGCGCACCGGGAGGACGGCCCTCAGCACATCAAGCGCAACACCGAGCGGTGCAAGGCCGTCTACGACATTTTTGGCCTTTATCGCTACCTCCACAAACCGCCCGAGGCGTACTCTCTCGCCGCCGAACTGGACGCCGCCGCCGCCGGCGTGATGCGCCCGTCGCGTCGCCTCCCGAATACGAGAAGGCACCTCATCACGCCCGAGCGCCTCGCGTGGGCTGCCTCTCAATGCGCCTACGACCAAACCCCACCCGAGCACCCAAACACCACGCCCTCAGAAGCCCCACGCGCCGACCTCCACAACCCCGTTGACGAGACCCGCGAGACCCCTCTCGAGACCCCGCAAAAGCCAACTGAGCGAGCCTCGCACCCCTTCGACCAGCTCGCCGCCTTTCCCTCTCCCTCCGAATCCTTCCCGAAAGCGCGAATGTCGTCGGAGCGAAGCGGAGGCGACGCGCCGGAGCGGAGCGGAGGCAAGACCCCCGGCCCCGCTCTCCCTTCGATGCCGGGAACCCTTGAGAGCCGAGAGCGTCGGGTTGGAGACCCGACCACGCGCCGAGCTCCTCGAGCATGTCGCCACCGCCGGGGGGCGAGAGCGCCGCCGCCTCGACCTCGACCTCGCCGACCCCTCACCCTCTCGCCGAAAGGAAGACCCCCATGAGTGATGACTACCTCGCGATAAAACTCCTCGAGCTCGAGGGCCTAAGCGACGGCCTCGACCCCGACCTCGCGGAGGTGCGCGCCGCCCGTCGCCTCGCTCGCACCCTCCGCGACCCGCGCCTCGCCCCGCTGCGCCGCCGTCACGCGCTGTTCAACGTCCGCAGCCTCGAGGGCCGTCTCCGCGCCCTTCGACGCATGCCCCAAGGGAGACACGTATGACCGAGATAGACCAGCAGCTCGCCGAGCTCTCCGAACGGTTGCGCCATCGCATCAAGACCTCGCCGCCGCACTCGCATACGGCCCGAGAAGCCGAGAGACAGCTCGCCGCCTTTGAGAGCCCGTCCTGCACTTTCAGCACCGCTTTCAAGGTCGCAGCCCTCCGCTAGACTCTCCGCGATTACCAGCGCGGCCTCCAATTCTCCGACAACATCCTCTATCACCACGGCGACCGGAAACCCCGCGAGTGAAGCGCACCGTGAGGCGTGTTGTCCAAGTTTCCCGAGGCAGTAGGGCCGACCTTGAAAAAGCGAAAACGACTCGGAAAACCCTCGCTGAGATGTTCCCTATGAGCGAGCCCCCGACCCTCGACGTCGACCTCGGCGAGACCCTTGAACTCCCGGACTTCGACGTCGACCTCCCTTTGGTTCCCGGCTTCGACGAGGAAGACCTGTGAGCCGTTACCGGACACCCGCGCAACGCGCCCGCTTTGAGCGCCTCGCCGCCGACCTCGACCTCGACCTCGCCGACCTCGAGCGGCGGATACCGAACCCCGCCGCCTTTGAGCGCGACGTGTTGCGCGGGAACCTCCGACCGCTCGTGCAGTTGCTACCGACCCCGGCGAGACCGCCGACCCCGCGCCGCCGACCCCGCCGGAAGGCTCGAGCCCCGGCCCGCCCCTAAATGTTCGTTTGGAAAGTGTCCGAAAAACCTTCGTTTTAAAAATTGAAGCCGTCTTCAGAGCTGTTCCATATCCAGTCTATCTTCGGCTTTGACTTAATCTGGTCTTGCTACTGCCTTCAAAGTGTCCCGAGCACTCGGGACACTTTGTCCGGTGACAACGGGACACTTTGGGTTGAATACTGGAAATTAACCTAAGTTGCTATACAAAACTTCATCCTCGGACCACCGACTTTCTTTGTTGTAAGTAGCGAAGGGACTAAACCTCCACAAACCAAACTTGGAGGTTCCGTTTGGAAGCGTTGAAGTCTGTCCCCTATATGGGCGCTTGGGGCAGATGGAGCTAGTAGCGCACCCGGCCAACACGAAAGGAAGTAGAAAAATGGTTCGTAGACTTGCATTCATGTCCGCCTTCGCACTTGTTCTGTCGGTGTTCGCCTCGGTTGCTTTTGCACAACAAGGCAATTGCACTTTTGCCGGAGGTAGAACTACCTGCGTCGAGACAACTACAACCACAATAACGCGAGAGCGCACCTTCAACCAGCAGTGTCAGGTAGGGAACTCCGGCAGGCAGGGGACACAAGAGGTAATGGTAACGGAAGAGGCTACGGAAACCACCACCACGACGACGGTCTTTAGAGGCCAGTCGAGCAACATAGTGAGCGGTCCTACTACTAACACACAAACCTCGGAATTTGAAGAGACAAGCAGAACAGAAGGGCAGTGCAAGAACAACCCCGGTCGTCAAAGGTAAAAGTAGGTTTTGCACTAAAGGGAGTTCGCTGCAGCAGCGAACTCCCTTTTTTCTATCCAAGCGAGTCGTCTACTATCGGCTTGTAGTGCCCTCCATACCAAGCACCCAAGGTAATGTACCAAGTCGTTATGCGGGTTCTCTCGCTGCCGCATCTCCAGCATTGTCCGAAAAACCTTCGTTTTCTGGACACTTTCAGAACTGGACACGCCATCGGCAGAACTGCCCCTAAACGTGTCCTAAAACCCGTCTCTTTATCAACGTCCGAGATACTCCCCCCTCGCCAAGTTTCCGGACAGCTACGCTTCGACCGGACCCGGCCCGCGCAGGTATAACGACCGGACGCACCCCGTCCTCGCCCTCGAGCATATCCAACAGAGGAATCTCCTCTGTTGACTCGAGCTCACGCCGGAAGAGCAAAGTATTATTGATACTTTGCCGCAACTGGAAGCATCGGAAGGGGGATTCATAAACCCCCTGACCGCCTAAGCCTCGACCGCCGACCCGACCCGAGACGGGGGAGCGTTCATCGCCTCCTCGTACCATCGCGCCCTCTTGAGGCGACTCACGAGTAGCGCACCGGGCTTTC
>MWWE01000115.1_pt1 | contig 12984 bp, 8 predicted proteins | sample 1047301 | NCBI WGS metagenome assembly MWWE01 (sample SAMN06349973, study PRJNA376086) | soil metagenome | isolation source: MS1-1 sample Antarctic (ecotone) soil | place: Antarctica
CGAGGGGATGATCTAATACCTGAGAAGAAGAGGAAAGGCTACATTGAGCCGGTGAAGGAAAGCAAAAACCGCTTTATTGCCGGAGGCACAGCATATAAAAATGCGGCTGATGCTTGCCGCAAATTAGGTACTAAATATGGCACGTATAGAAGCCGCAAAAAAAGAGGTTTTAGCGATGAAGAAGCGTTAGAAATTGTTGCCAGATTAGACCGCCGGAAAAGCAACGCTAAAACCTATGAATATAACGAAAGGAAAATAACCGTTCAAGAAATGAACGAAATTAGCGGAGTTTCTATCACCACGCTAATAGACAGATTGAACAGAAAACCGCTTGATGCTAAAAGTGGTACAAGAATCTCAGCTGAACAGGCGATGGGTTACAAAAAAATTGATTGGGAATTGTATGAGTCTCAATCCGAGCATAATAAAAATAGACAACGCAGGAAAGCAAAGCGACGCAAGATTGTAAAAGCAGATAAGAGTTTAGGAAAAGAAGTATGGGTCAAAAACCAGAGATTCCCAAGTATTGCCGCCGCTGCTAGATTTCACGGAAAAGATCCTGAGGCGGTAAGAGCTAAATTAGATAAGAATCTCAGTATCGAACAGGCTTTGGGGTTAGAATCGTATCTAACGTCAAGAAGTATTGTATATAAAGGAAAAATTTACCCAAATAAAAAAGCGTTAGCGATTCAAATAGGATTGAGACCGTCCCAGGTCTATGAAATTCCAAAAGAAAGGAATTTCGAGCAAGCGATCGACGAATTGTTGTGCAAGCCAGTTATAAGGGGAAGACGAAACGAAACTTTCTATAGAAATAATCCTGAACTCGGAAGCTCAAAAGGGTTGATATACTTTAGTGAGTTTAATCACCCAAGCATAAAGCCTGCGAAAGATAAATTCTTCTTTAAAGTAGGAATTACTCAAAATCTGAAGACAAGAAATGCTGGTTTAAAATACATCGGAAAATCTTGGTTTCAGGAAACTACACAACTCGACGCCAGTAGAGCAGAAGCAGAGATTATAGATCTCTACAATGATAAATTAACGGACAAAATTTCATCAAAAGAAGTAGACGGGAAAGGAGAGATATTTGAAATAACGAAGGATCAGGCGGTAGAATTTGAAATCAGCATCTGTAAATATTTATTATTTCTAGATCAGCCGGAGAAAGTTGAACAAACACTTTCAAAAGGAAATTTAGATAATTAATACCAGTGTCTGGCAGAATAGCGTTCCTCACCAGCTACAACTTGAGGAGAAAATTATTTTGAAAGAGCCAAAAAGCAGAAAACAAAATATCAAAACAAGTAACTTCGACAAAATGACGAGTGTCATCCGAGAAGCCACAAGTAAAAGTCTTCAGACCGTGATTGCTCCACTGGAGTTGTTTGAGTATGCAGGAGAAGCACAGAAAGCTGTTTTTCTTGCCAGGTTAATCTTTTTGTCTGACAAGGGAAGCAAGCCAAACGGGTTTATCTGGAAGTCTTATCCCGAATGGAAAAGAGAGATAGGTTTGAGCCAGTCTCAGGTAGAAAGGATAGTAAAAGATTTTCAGGATCGAAGAGGAATTTTAATAGCTAAGAAAATGATGGCTGCCAGTGGAAACGGAAACGCCAGCAACACCTGGCATTATAAACTGTTGATGAATAAGTTCTTAGCTGACTTCAGGAAATTTCTTGCGGTTCGAAACCAGAAAAACTTAGAGTTCGAACCCGAAGAAACTTCAGCTTCTATAACAGAAAGCACTAACATAAAGACAACAGATATTTCTCTCTACGAAGAAGATAATTCTAATTCATACAAAGAAGATCAAGATGAAGATCAGGAAGAAGAACAAGAATACGCTATAGAAGAAAATGATAGTGATGACTTTATAGAGTCTGATTTTGATGATTCACAATCTTTGTCTCCTGCTTCAGAACAGCGTCTGATTTCTATTCCTGCTTACTTTAAGCCAACACTTGAAAATAAACTTTGGGCAATGACAAACTTTCCCTCTAAATCCATCAAACTTCTTACTGACAAGTTTTGTAAATTTTATTTGAAAAAAGAAAATGTATTAAGGGAATTAAAAGAATGGCAGGTGGAATGGCGTGCCTGGGTAACAACAGAAAGACAAGTTAAATTTAATCCAGAAGTTGTCGAAGACGAACATTTGGAGATAACGAATGAGCTGCTGAATGTGGTCTGGAACTTTTTCACTGAACCTAAGCATAATTTTGGTTCAAGAAAATTTACATTTTTTGTTGTTGCACCAATGGCTATTGATGATTACTTTTGCGTGGACAGAGATTTCGATAAAAAAACCATCGAGGAAGCTGTCGACGAACTTCTTCGACAAGGTATTTTAGCTAAATATTTCGATTGGTATTACAACAACGAGCTATATAAGGAAGATCCAGAGTGGGCAAAGGAAGTTGATAAACAAATGTCCAATTTTACCCAATATATAGAAGAATGTAAGAAAATTTTTGCCTTCGTCAGAGAAAAATTAGCTGTAACACTGGAAGATGTCTGCAAAACATTTCCTGATGTATCCGATGACTCGATAAACAATTTATTTAGAGTTTGTATAGCGGAACGTAAATTCAGGTTGGTTGGAGATTATTATTACGAACACTTTGATTCTTGGGAAGGCAATACTGAGGATGAGGAGTACTCGATAGCAGTTAATAAGAAACTGGCAGATCTTGGTTTAGATAAGTTATGGGAAGAAGTCGATTCTGAGGAAGAAGATGCTGTAGAAATTGAAGGAACATCTTACGAATTAGTTTCTTCCGGTTCTAGTATGGAAGAAAACGAGCTTCAAACTACCAATAGTGAATCTAGTAGCGAATCAAGCACTGAACCAGTTATTAATAAAATTGTTTCGGATGAAATAAGAAAAAGATATATATCAAATCCACATCCATCAGCTATCTTAAAGGTTAGTTATCAAATAAAGCCATATCTGATGCATCGAGATTCGTTGTATGCGGCTTATGAAGATTATTTGTCAAAAAATAACAACTCATATTCACAACAGCACTTTGACGAAGGGCTAAAACATCTGTGTGATAGGAAAATCTTCCAGTCTTATTTTAAGGATTATTATATTAACTTGATTGAATATAACTTATTTCTAGATTGGAAAAAATTAATTTATAAAGAAATTTTGGATGTTGATATCGAAGGTTGCAGGGAGATTATTGATTTCATAACGGAAAATGTTTTAGTTTCCGGTGATGAGATAGAAGACAGGTTCTCCAGCCTAGATATCAAGGATCTGGAGTTGTTCGTCAATGCTAATTATGTCTTAAAGTTGCTTGCCGCAAAAAAATATAATAATGATCGAAAAAATTGTTACTTTTATAATGCTGAACGATACAATTCAAACCCTGGCTATAAGGAAGAGGTAGATATAAAATTGAAAGAAAAGGGGCTGTTAGATAATCAGTAAGGATTATATGCTGGAGTAAATCGGATTTTGCATTACAACGTATACTCAAAAATTAGGGAAACATGCTAATGCCTGTAAGTGTTGTAATATAATGATTTACAGTTAAGTGCACAAGAATGGCTATGGTAACCCCAGGCAGCTCCTGTAAAACCTTCTCATTTGGCTTTAAATAAGCAGGAAATGGGGTATATAGACTGATGGAGAGGTAGGTTTTAGTCTGGATAGCTTTCAGGTAATACGATGGGTATCACCCATAGCGTTTTTCAGATGGTTTTTTAGAGCATTCAGGAAAATTCGCTAACTCTGATTCTTTGTCAATTGCTTTAGGTTAAGTATCCAGATATGACCTTGCCTGGCTGGGTAATAATGATGATATTTTCTACAATTTTAAATTCTATAAATGTAAATATATTATAGCCTCTCTAAATGCTGTCATCTAGACTTAGACCAGCCTGATAGATGATCCAGATGACCCTCTCATAGCGCACTAACGACTCCTATATGGGGTAGTAGAGGGCTAATAGATAAGGGTTTTTAGTCTGATGTCTGTGTACTCTCGGAAAGATTCTAATATTTCAAATTATAGATTTCTTAACTTTGTTCTTGCCAAGCCAAACAACCTCTGAAGTGAAATAAAGGCTTCGTGAAAAAGCATAGAAATACCAGTAGCCTCTCTAAATGATGTGATGTAGAGGCTTAACGTATTGTGAGGTTTAATTACATTCCGTTAAATTTACAATTTTATCAACATTTGAATTATATCCGCTAATATATTAAACGCAATAACTAAAGTTCCGAGATTAGTTGAATCAAATACAAAAGCATGGCAAAAAAATATAATGATTTTGTAAGATGGCTCAATTTGCCTTTAAAAAGTTTGTGAAAAATATTTTAGAACCTAAAACAAAAAGTTATTTAGACGACTGTTGAGTGATTAATATGCAACGACCTAATCAAGTAAAATCCAAAAAACGAGTTGCCGATCACGGAGAAGTCTTTACTTCTAAACGTGAAGTGAACGCGATGCTCGATCTTGTTAAACAAGAAACCGAGAGAATCGAATCTCGTTTTTTAGAACCGGCTTGCGGAGATGGCAATTTTTTGTCTGAAATTCTCGAAAGGAAAATCTCCGTCGTGGAAAGCCGCTATAAAAAAAGTCAGTTGGAATTTGAACGAAATGCAATCACCGCAATTTCTAGCGTTTACGGAATTGATATTTTGGAAGATAATGTATTCGCGTGTCGTGAAAGGCTTTTGGGTATTTTCACTGATTTCTATTCACGTAATTACAAAGACAAAGTTAATCCAAAAGTTATTGATTCGGCAAGATTTATTCTCGGTAAAAATATCATTTGGGGCGACGCGCTTGATTTGCGAACGGTTGGCGATAAACCTCAGCCACTCGTTTTTTCCGAATGGTCGCCTTTTAACGGAAGTATGATAAAACGGCGCGATTTTACTTATGAAAATCTCGTTGTCTCCATTCACGGCAGTTTGTTTTCGGATTTAGGTGCTGATGCGTATATTTCAACGCCGATAAAAGAATTTCCGCTTATTCATTTTTTAGAAATCTCAAAATATGATTGATGTTTCGTATAATCCCGACGTTCTTTCTTGTCTGGCAAATTTGAGCAATGACGAAGTTTTTACGCCACCGGGTTTGGCTAATCAGATTCTCGATTTGTTGCCGCCGAAGTTGTTCAAAAGCAAGACGACGACTTTTCTCGATCCGGTCTGTAAGTCCGGCGTTTTTCTGCGCGAGATTGCCAAGCGTTTGATGGATGGTTTGGAAAAGGAAATTCCCGACAAACAGGAACGCATCAATCATATTTTCACGAATCAATTGTTTGGCATTGCGATTACGGAACTGACTTCTTTGCTCGCACGCCGCAGCGTTTACTGCTCGAAAGCGGCGAACGGCAGATATTCGATTTGCGAAGATTTTGACGACGAACAAGGCAACATTATTCTCGAGTCCACAAAGCACAAGTGGAAGAACAGGAAATGCGAATTTTGCGGCGCGAGTCAGGAAGTTTATGACCGCCCGGACACTCTTGAAACTTACGCTTATCAATTCATTCACACCGACAAACCGGAAAAGATATTTAAGAATATGAAATTTGACGTAATCATCGGAAATCCACCTTATCAATTAAGCGATGGCGGCGCACAAGCGAGCGCAATTCCGCTTTATCATAAATTCGTTGAACAAGCCAAAAAGTTAAATCCAAGATTTTTATCAATGATTATTCCGTCTCGCTGGTTTTCAGGCGGCAAAGGTCTAGACGAGTTCAGAAACGAAATGCTGAAAGACACTCGGCTAAGAAAAATTGTTGATTTTCCGAAATCTTCAGAATGTTTTCCCGGCGTTGAAATAAAGGGTGGAGTTTCTTATTTTCTGTGGGATAGAGACAACAAGGGAGATTGTGAAATTAAAACGGTCAGAAGTGAAACTGTTTCCGTAATGTCTCGACCACTTTTAGAGAAAGGATTTGATTCCTTAATCAGGTATAACGAAGCCGTTTCAATAGTTCATAAAGTTTCAAAGTTTAAGGAAGACTGTTTTAGCAAACTCGTTAGCTCACGAAAGCCTTTTGGATTTAGCACAGATTTTTCAGATTTCAAAGACAAGGCTTTTTCAAACAGCATTCTTATTTATGCCAATAAAAAAATAGGACACATAAATCAAAACAAGGTCTATCAAAATATAGATTGGATAAAAGATTATAAAGTTCTTATATCAATGGCTTATGGTGCGGGCGAAGAATATCCTCATCAGATTTTGAATAAACCATTTATGGCTGAACCTGATTCTTGTTGCACTGAAACTTACATTGTCATAGGTCCATTCAAATCAAAGAAAATTGCTGAGAACGTAATTTCGTATATTCAAACGAGGTTTTTTAGATTACTTGTTTTGCTCAATAAACCGACACAACACGCAACAAGCAAAGTTTATAAATTCGTTCCGTTGCAAGATTTTTCAGAGTCTTGGACAGACGAAAAGCTTTACAAAAAATACGGCATAACCGACAAAGAAATTGAGTTTATCGAATCAATGATTCGCCCGATGGAATTGAATAATGAATAAAGAATTTTTCCCGCCACGCCCAGAGGCGAATCCGACGATTTACGCTTACGAATTAATCGGCGTTGAAACACATCAAGGGTTGCTCAAAGTCGGTTTTACAAATCGGAATTCAAAAGATCGGATTGCCGAACAGCTAAAAACAAGCCGAGTCAAATATAAAATCGTATTTGAAGAATCGGCAATGCGAAACGACGGCAGCGCGTTCACCGATTTTGATGTTCATCGCTATTTGCGAAAAAGAGGCATCAGAAATACTGAAGGCGAATGGTTCAGATGCAACCTCAATGACGTCAAAGCCGCAGTAATCGCTGTTAAAGACGGGAAGTTAAACGAAGAAAATCGAACGATCAATTTCGGCATGCGCCCGGAACAGCTTGATGCCGTTGAAAAAACCGCCGCTTATTTTCAAAGCTGTCAAAAAGAAGACCCCAACAATACGCCGCATTTTTTATGGAACGCGAAAATGCGCTTCGGAAAAACTTTCGCTACTTATCAACTAGCAAAGCGAATGAATTGGAAAAAACTGCTTGTTCTGACGTTCAAACCCGCCGTGCAAAGTGCGTGGGAAGAAGATTTGATGTCGCACGTCGATTTTGAAGGCTGGCAGTTCATTTCTCGAAACGGAATGCGCTTTGAAGATGCCGTACCAAACAAACCGATTTTCTGCTTCGGTTCTTTTCAGGATTTTTTGGGCAAAAACTCAGCGGGCGGAATAAAGGTTAAAAACGAATGGGTTCACACGATAAATTGGGATTGTATTGCTTTTGACGAATACCATTACGGCGCATGGCGCGAAAGCGCAAAAGAGCTTTTTGAAGCTGAAGGCGAACGCGAAATCAAATACGGCGAAGGTGAAGGCTTGGAATACTTCGACGAAAGCATAATGCCGATTACGACGGGCGCGTATCTTTATTTATCGGGAACGCCGTTTCGCGCGATTGCGTCAGGCGAATTTATCGAAGAACAAATTTTCAACTGGACGTATTCAGACGAACAGCGAGCCAAAGAACAGTGGCAAGGCGAGAACAACCCTTACGCTGCACTGCCGCGAATGGTAATGCTGACTTATCAATTGCCTGATTCAATTCGTGAAATAGCGATGGGCGGCGAGTTCAATGAATTTGATTTAAATATATTCTTTTCAGCAAAAGGAAGCGGTGACGATGCAAAATTTACTTACGAATCGGAAGTTCAAAAATGGCTGGATTTGATTCGCGGTTCGTTTATGGAGACGGCAATTGATAATTTAAAGCTCGGCGCGAAGAAACCGCCGATGCCGTTTTCCCACGCTCCACTTTTGAATGTCTTAAATCACACATTCTGGTTTCTGCCAAGTGTTGCATCGTGCCACGCGATGAAAAATCTTCTCAATCAAAGGCAGAACATTTTTTATCAAGATTATGAAGTGGTTGTTGCTGCCGGAACAAGCGCAGGAATCGGCGTTGCTGCTTTGCCGCCTGTTTTGAACGCAATGGATGAACCTTTGAAATCAAAAACAATTACTCTTTCGTGCGGAAAATTAACAACAGGCGTTTCCGTCAAACCCTGGACGGGAATTTTTATGCTTAGAAATTCTTCAAGCCCAGAAACATATTTTCAAGCGGCTTTTCGCGTGCAAACGCCTTGGACAATCAAAAACGCCGATGGTGAGTCACCAAACAAGGAAACAATTATCAAAGAAGAATGCTATGTTTTCGACTTTGCGCCAGATAGAGCGTTAAAACAGATAGCGGATTACAGTTGCCGTTTGAATGTGAACGAAAGCAACCCCGAAAGCAAAGTCGCGGAATTTATTCATTTCCTACCCGTTTTAGCTTATGACGGCAGTTCGATGAAACAGATTGACGCGGCGGGCATTTTAGATATGGCAATGAGCGGAACAACCGCAACTTTGTTGGCTCGACGTTGGGAAAGCGCCTTGCTTGTCAATGTTGATAATTTTACTTTACAAAGATTGATGGATAGCACGGACGCGATGAACGCGCTCAAAAGCATTGAAGGTTTCCGCAATTTAAATCAGGATATCGAGACCATCATCAACAAATCCGAAGCGATTAAAAAAGCTAAGAAGGAAGCCAACGAAAGACCTTTGACTCCAAAAGAGAAAAAAGAATTGTCCGATGCGGAAAAGGAATACAAAAGCAAACGAAAGGAAATACAGGAAAAACTGATCAAGTTTGCAACGCGAGTTCCTGTGTTTATGTATCTGACCGATTACCGCGAAAGAAGTTTGAAAGACGTAATCACTCAACTTGAGCCGGGACTTTTTAAAAAAGTAACAGGTTTGACCGCGAAAGACTTCGAACTTCTTGTAAGCCTTGGCGTTTTCAACAGTGCATTGATGAATGATGCAGTTTATAAATTCAAACGCTATGAAGACGCAAGCTTGGAATACACTGGAATTAACAAACACGAGGGTGAGGATATTGGCTTATTTGATACGGTGATAAGTACAAAAGATTATAAAGAAACTTTTGCTAACATAAGCTGAGACTCACTGGTTTTGCGTCCGATAAATTAAAAATCCCACTCACCATATTTTGTGGCTCATAAATTTTAAGCAAAACCGCAATATCTAGTGGTCTGAGACCGGCACAGAATTTAGATAAATTGGTCTAAAAATACTAGATGTTGTGCTTTGTAGCTCTAAACCCTTTATTTTCAATCACATAATAGCTGTTATCGGACTCCAATGGTTGTTAATTCAATAAATATGGGCACCGAATCGCCAAACAATGATAATCAAAAAGCCGCCAGTTTTGAAGCTCACGGCTTTCTATTATTTCTATGCTTGAATTGTTTTACCGAACAAAAGCATAGAGAATCTTATTTCTCTTTTCATGGCTAAGAAGTTTAAGTCTGGGTTTATAAAGCAGTAGCTTGTGTTTGTTATCTATTAAGATCTACATCTTGTTACTGCTACAACATGGGTTCCATCAAGGTTTTTCGATCTTTCAGGATTAGACCCATTAAGAGTGACTTCGTTACCTACACCATACGTATAGCGATCAATAGCATCTGCACCGAGAAGGATACATTGTACGTAGATTATGTCAGGATTTTTTTTGTCAAAGCCTCTTATCCACACAGAACGAGAGCCCGGTGCGTCGGCAACTCTGCTTACAACCCCCGTCACTTTTATCGTTTTTTCTTTATACTTTTCGGTAGCAGCTTTCTCGTCCGTGACAAATTCTTTTACTAAATCAACCGCGCTAATAGAAATTTTTTTTACTTCTTCTTTAGGAGCGCAGTTAAGAGTTAAACAGCAACAAAAAAATAAGGCAGCTAATTTGATTTTCATTTTTTTTCTTCCTCTCTTTATTTAATTTTACAAATTTAGAAATTATTATCTCTAAAGTCTTAATACCAAAAAAGTGAATTCGTTAGTATTACTTTTTGGTAAATTTCTAGGCTACTTTTAAGAGCCTTTTCCGTAATCAGTATCGGTCTGCCTATTCTTTTCCCTTTTAGTCTGAGCTATTTAACTTTTGCTTCTTTGTCTACTTCAGCCATTAACCAATCCCAATCTTCCTGGGTGTAAGAATCCTGAAAGCTCATGATAAATTCGTTCTGTCCCTTATCTAGATATTCTCTCATTGTTTTTAGCACGGTTTCTCTTCCCTCTTTTGATAATGGCTCGGCTTGATACTCTTCGGCTGTTTCTGTCCGGCTCGACTTCCCTACTTTAAGAAATTTGCTTGTTTTGAATTTTACTTCCGCTGATTTTGTTGAAGCTAATTTACCTAGAAGTCTGCGACGAAGATGCTCGGTCAAAAACGCTGGAACATTTGAAACGGATTTTGTTCTTGCTGCGGCGATTTCAAGTTCCATGACGAGAAGTTCAGCAAGTTCTTTCCAGTTCCCTTCTTGGCTTTTACTAGGATTTTTGCCAGCTACCTTTTCGCATCCGTCAATCAAGACTTTGAGCATCGTGGCGAAAGCCTCATCATCATTGTTCTCAATGTCTTTAAAAGAAGTCTTAGACGTAGCTAAAACATCCGTACTTATTGGGTTTAAAGTAGGTACAGTCAGTTCAGTTTCTGGTAGTACTGGTACTACCGGTTTCTGTACTGACTGTACTGGCTGTACTGGCTGTACTGACTGCAAGTTAATTTCTTCCGGTAAAAATACCTCATATTCGTTTCCGCTTAGTTGACCGACTATCTCGTTTCTTTTGATTAAACCCAAAGATTCCAGATGATTAATGTTCCGATAAAAAGTTTGCGGCGAACCGATCCCTGTTCCGCGCATTAACTTCGGTTTCGATATACGTACTGTTCGTCTGGGATTAATTGCTCCACGCGTCAATGAATAAAGATAATCGTACATCTGCTTTGATTTGCCGGTAAAAATCCCTTGACCAACTTCACGTACTACAGAGTTAGCAACTTTTTGATAATCCCTATCAGGGGCAATAGGTAAAAGTTTTTTCTTGGGTGTACTGACTGTACTGGCTATACTGACTAGACTGGCTGTACTGGCTGTACTAAGTTCATTATTTGTTTCAGAGGCGGGAGCGGCTTTAGTCTCGCGTTGTTCGCGCTCCATTTTGGCTTGCATTAAATCTTTAAAGGAAACAATTGATGTCGCTTCTGTATTACTCATATACCGCCTCACCATGAACGAGCGCTATCATTTCGGCGGGAACTTCTTTTAACCCGGCTTCTTTCATTAACTCCATACCAATAGCACACGTTTTTAAGATTTCACGCGGAACGCCGCCCGTAAGTATGTAAATAGACTGCACAGCTTCAGGAGTGAACGGATTAACAATGTCAGCTTGCTGGCAGCGGAAATCAATCATTGCTTGTGTTTCGTCTAGCGTAAGCGCCGTTAGTGATGACGGCGCGAATATGCGTGATCGTAAAGCCTTCTTCGACTGATCCGCGAGTTTCTGACGCAATTCAAGTTGCGCGGCAATGACTATCTGAATCAATTTATGCTGACCGGTTTCGAAATTAAGTAACGTGCGTAATAACTCCAACTGTACACCAGGCATTTTTTGCGCTTCGTCAAGAAACAAGATGACGCGCCGATTTTCTTTATACTCGCCGATTAAATATGAATTTAGTTCCGACTCCTGTTTTTGCATCGAAGCGCGGACAGGCAAGCCAAGTTCGGCACAGATAGCTTTCAGAAAAGCGAAATCACTTTTAAAGTTCGGTGTGTGAATAAAAGCCGTCCGACAATCTTCACGGGAACTATAAGAGTGGTATAGATAACGCAGAATAGTTGATTTGCCCAGCCCTACATCGCCTTCAATCGCCGTTAAGCCTTGATAGTTTTCAATCACGAACCGGCACTTGTGCAATGCGGCTCGTAAAGAAGAAGTTAGGTAAAGCAAAGATGGGTCAGGATTGATTGAAAATGCTGTTGTAGTAGCTGGCGTAGATAATGTCGGTACTAAAGTCCCTATTTTCATACCGAACTTATATAACACAATACACTGCAAAAAACAATACTCATTTTAACAAGGGGGTGAAAAAATCAAACTCTATTTCTTAATCATGAATAAATCAGCAAATTTGCATTCTAAATTGTCGAAAAGTTTGAAATCTTCTTGACACAATTGAAAAGGACAATTCCAAAGAAAAGTATTCAATTAGCCTCTATACGCAAGATCCCATCTTAGACTTTATAAAATTACTAAAAACGCTATGCCGAAAGGTAAGGTATCAAATTTTTTTAGCGTTAAAACTGCCAAAGCACTTCGTTTTCAACCTTGACAATCCCCCGCCAGATGTGTTATAATTAAGGCATGTGTAAGTTACTTAAGCAATTCGTAACATACAGGTTACAGGTTTATTTTACGAGAGAAATAGAAAATTAAAGGGAGCAAAAAATGGAAGCAAAAATTACTAGATTACTCACAGAAAGACAAGCCGCTGAAGAATTCTTTGGGTGGAGCATCGAGAAAATGCGCAGGTTAAGAAAAAGTGGCGAAATTGAGTTCTATAAGTTCAACGATCAGCTTATCAAATATTCCGTCCAACAACTCGAGGCGTACAAAAATCGTTTTCTAAAACAAGCGGCATAGCCCTTTTTTTATAAACGAATAAAAAACTAAAAATTAAATTCGCGGAGAAGGGATTTGTCCGTGCAGGGAGAGATTTGTCTTTTTTTCAGGTGGTCGAAAAGCTAATTTCTCAGATAACAAATAAAACAAGGCTGCCATTAAACAATTAAAGGAGAAAAATTATGAAAGGAACAAGAGAAGAACATATTGTTGGAGGTATTAAATACTTAGGTCTGGACGCTGTTGCCGAGGCTTATCAGGAAAGGGGCGTGACACGCTACGCTATCTACAAAGCACACCAGAGAGAAAAGCGAGGGGATGATCTAATACCTGAGAAGAAGAGGAAAGGCTACATTGAGCCGGTGAAGGAAAGCAAAAACCGCTTTATTGCCGGAGGCACAGCATATAAAAATGCGGCTGATGCTTGCCGCAAATTAG
>MWWE01000116.1_pt1 | contig 12928 bp, 8 predicted proteins | sample 1047301 | NCBI WGS metagenome assembly MWWE01 (sample SAMN06349973, study PRJNA376086) | soil metagenome | isolation source: MS1-1 sample Antarctic (ecotone) soil | place: Antarctica
GAAGCAAACAAAGGAGTTATGGTTATGACAGAAACAAATATGCTAGGTGTGAATAGTTGGGTAGATAATACGCAGGATTTAGAACAGCAACAACGGGAAATTTCAGAGAAACTACATTTCAGTAGAACGATGGCGGAGCGACAACAGGTTTTGGCGTTAGAAAACGAGATTGCCGCAGACTATAAAATGGTAAAAGACCTTCGAGATTTGGCTTACAATACCTCTATTAAAAATAAGCCCGAAATTGAAAAATTGAAATTAGAGACAGCTCGGTTAATTAGTGAGTCAATTTCTATTGATAATGAGTCGGTAATGTTGGAGCAGGCTTTGAGAGCAAAGCATCAGGAATTGGCAGACTTGAGACGGCAGATTGAAGACGCAAAAGATTTAGTATAACGGTTCTATCTCTGGAACTGTTGGAAATACTACAGTTACGGGATTATCCTTTGCTTTGGTCGTGTTGATTAGTTGAGCATTTCCTTTTGCCTAAAATTAGAATGGAGTAGTAGAAAATATGAAAACCAAAGTAAAATTACCGTCGCCGCTAACCCTAGCTTGGTGTAGAGCGAATAAAGAAATTGTTCAGGAAATGAACGCCAAGTTTGATAAAGAGAAAAATCCATCGCACTGGCATAGAAAGGGCAGTCCAGACTATTGGAAGACCAAACTTGCCGCGCATAAACTCAGGGATAAAAAACTCAATCGAACAGTGGTGGCTTGGGCGGATGAAGCAAAAATTGAACAGATTTTTAGAGATTGTCCACCGGATAAAACTATCGACCATATATTTCCGGTTAATGGGGATTTAGTTTCAGGCTTATTACACGAGTCAAATTTGCAGTATTTGACGACCAAAGAGAATTGCCAGAAGAGTAACAAATTTGTGCCACGTTATTTCAAACGTGATTACGCAGAAATCAGTTTATTCTAAGAGTATCAAAACTCATCTTTGGTTTGTCTTTTGAAACTTTGATTTAGAGACGAGGTAAAGGCACCGAAAAACAGGCTATTTTAGCAGGTTCTGACACAGTTTCAGAATTTCCGGAAAACGAGGGTTAGTGGAACGCTTTCGATTTCCCTAGTTTACTAAGGGGTCGGGCTAGTTGATAGGTAAGTGGATAGGTAAGTGGATTCGCGCAGTTTTCCACCAGAAAAAGTGATTTCAACAAATTCTGCACGAAAAAATAAAAATATATTGAATTTACGAGGTAAAAGTTATGAGAAATGCAAATATAGGCACAGAAAATTTAATAAATGAAGTTGAAGCGTCAAAGATGCTCGGAATTGCGTCGGAGACGCTCAGAATCGGTTACAGATACAAAGGATTGATTCCCTTTGTTAGGATGAAGAAAAATTGTATCCGCTATCGTCCAAGCGACCTGCGCGAGTTCATAGCTTCGCGTCTTGTGAAAATTACAAAATAGGGCGGCGCAAATCCTTCGCTGCCTAGACGGGCGCGAGCAGTTCTATTACCTGTGTTTAGAATTATTCGCGCCCGTCCTTATTTCGCTTTGGAGTTGATGCTAGATGCTGTCTTCTTGGCTTTTACAGAGCCTACAAGCGTCCTTTCCAGTGCAAGGCTAGGCAAGCATCCTAACTTTGTTTATCGCGGTGCTAGGGGCAATTTTAGCTTTTTGTAATTTTAGCTTTTTGCGTTGTTGAAAAGCTAAAATTTTAATTCTCTTTCAACCATCTGTTTAGAAGCTCGTCAACTAATTCTGAAAATTCCTGCTTGTTGTCATTACCAAGCAATTTCATCTTTGTTTGCTTGTAGGTTTCTGTTCCGACGTAAGCCGTAACTTGGCGGAAATCTTTGTTTGACCGCTTTCCGTTTGGTCGTCCTCTTCGCGGTGTTTCAACCTCTGTCTGAATGGTATTTTCCAGCGCTTTGTTGCCCTTCTGATGCGCTTTTGTTTTCTTTTCCGGCATTGGTGTAGCTTCTGATTCCTGCAATCCTTTAACGTCCTTAAGTGGGTCAAATCTATTTCCCTTCATTCTTCAAAATCTCCTTTGCTAATGCCTCAAATTCTTTCAAAGCGTCTTTCCCGTCTTTCATTTCATTTACAGTAATTCCTTTCAAAGCTGCGCGTCCGCAAACCGCGCGGCGATAGATTTCGGTTTTGAAAAATGGAATGTCTAAATCTTTCAAAAGTTCCTTTGCTTCGCGCCCGGCGTGGCTGAGAGGTGGAACTAATGTAAATAAGACTTTGAAGTTTTGCGCTCCGATTTCCTTCAACGAAATTACTAATTTTATCAAAGCGTCGAGGCTCAAAGCGTCCGGCTGGCTCGGAATGATAACTAAATCGCTTTCTGTGGAAATCGTCTTTAACTCTTCGGGTGCTGGTCTCGCTGGTGTGTCTAAAACAATATGCTTATATTTTCTAGCGTGTTCGGTTAATTCGTGTTCTCTGACAATTGGAAACGATAATTTTCCGCGTTCTTTCCAGGCAAGCGCGGACTCGTTAAAGTCTCCGTCAACTAACAAGGTTGGTGTTTTCCGATTTAATACTTCTGCTATGTGAACGGCGGTTGTTGTCTTTCCTACTCCCCCTTTGAAGCTGGCAATCGAAATTATCATTTGTTCAATATACATCTTATTTTTAACATTTCAAGTTTTTGCGTTGCTGAAAAACAAATTATTGATTCCGGCTAACAGATAGTTCTAAAAAGCAAAGAAAGATTGAACTTATGGCTAAAGACAGGTAAATTACCTGGATGGAATCCGATAATAGTCATCATAAAAACTTAAATAAAACTTCTTTAGGTGGTTTGCTCGTCGCCCTCGGCATCGTTTTCGGTGATATTGGCACATCCCCTCTTTACACTTTTTCTGCGATTGTCGGAGAAAGAACAATCAATGAAATTTTAGTCATTGGCGGGCTTTCGGCTATTTTCTGGACATTAACGCTACAGACGACAATTAAATACATCATTATTGTTCTGACCGCCGACAATAACGGTGAAGGCGGTGTATTTTCGCTTTACACGTTGATTTATGAAAAAGCAGGTAAGTGGGTTATGTATCCCACCATAATCGGGGGCAGTTTTATCCTCGCCGAAGGAATCATCACGCCTCCAATTTCCGTTTCTTCAGCTGTTGAGGGTTTGCGAATTTACTCCCCTGACCTTCCGACTGTTCCCATTGTTATTGGAATTTTAGTAATACTTTTTGTCGCTCAACAGTTCGGAACGCAAATCATCGGACGGTTTTTCGGTCCAGTAATGCTTGTTTGGTTTTTGTTTATCGGCGGAATCGGCTTGCTGTCCTTGAGTTCGGATTTTTCTATTTTGAAGGCGGTAAATCCCATTTGGGTTTATCGATTTCTGGTTGAATATCCCGGCGGATTCTGGCTTTTAGGTGCGGTGTTTCTATGCACAACGGGAGCTGAGGCGTTGTATTCAGATATGGGTCACGTTGGGCGCAGCAACATTCGCGGCAGCTGGATTTTCGTTAAAATCTGTCTGCTGCTTTCCTATGCCGGGCAAGCTGCTTATTTGATGGGTAATTTGGGCGGACATTTGGAAGGCACAACATTTTATGCGATTGTGCCGCGTTCGATTCTGCCGCTTGCAATTATTATTGCGACGCTTGCTGCCATTATTGCCAGTCAAGCATTGATTAGCGGCTCTTTCACGCTGGTTGGTGAAGCAATGCGTCTTAACTTCTGGTATCGGCAGCGCATCGTTTATCCGACAGATTTCAGAGGGCAGCTTTATATCCCACAGGTCAATTGGCTGCTCCTTGCGGGTTGCATCGGTGTCGTTTTGTTTTTTCAGGAGTCGAAGCATATGGAAGCTGCTTACGGTTTGTCCGTAACGCTGACGATGATGATGACAACTCTATTGCTGTCGGTATATCTTCGCTTCAAGGGACTTTCCGCGCCTCTGGCGTATCTCATCGTGGGTATTTTCCTGACAATTGAAAGTGCGTTTCTCGTCGCTAATCTGATTAAATTCCCGGAAGGCGGATGGATTACGTTTCTCGGCGGATTAGTTTTAATTTCGATAATGTGGCTTTGGTATAAAGGGAGACTACTCCGCCGCGCCTTGACGATAATGGAAGATACTGCGCCATTTTTCGAGACACTCAAGGACTTGAGTAATGACAAAACACTTCCGCAATATGCAACTCATCTGGTTTATCTGACTGGCTCTGAAACGCCTGATAAAATCGAACAGGAGACGATGCGTTCAATTTTGGAGAGAACGCCGAAGCGGGCTGATGTTTACTGGTTCGTTCACGTTAAAACAGACAACGAACCATTTACAATGAAATACTGCATCAATTCAATTGCTAAAGATGACGTTTATCATCTGACATTTACGCTTGGTTTCCGCATCGAACCACGCATTAATTACTTCTTTGAACTCGCACTCGTAGATTTGGAAAAAAGCAAGGAAGTGACTAAAACAAGCCGCCATCCAGCTTTGGAAAAATACAATATTCCGGGTGACATTCGTTTCGTGCTGCACAGTTCGTTTTTAAGCTATGAAAACGATTTACCGTTCAAACAGAATTTCATTATGCGGGCGTATTATTTCCTTCGCCGTTGGCTTAGTATTCGTGAGGATAGGGCTTATGGACTTGATGCGAGTAACGTGGATATTGAGAACGAACCTATTATTGTTTCCAGACTACAAGGTATGAAACTGGAAAGAGAGGAATAAAACACGACTTCACATCAGAAGTTTATTTTTCAAATTTGTTTTGGCTGTATGTAAATTTTATCTACTAGAAAGCATTGTCAAATATCCTAGAAGCGAAGTTATTAACCCAGCCAATATGCATAGAGTTCGATTGAAGAAAGTAATTTCTTCCTCATTTACAGATGAAACAAAGCGGTCAAATTCTTTTGAGTTATCGACCATCGATTTATTATGAATCAAGAGTGCTATCCCAACAATAAAGAAGAAAAAGCCGCAGATAAATTCGCTCAAAACTTTATTACCTCCAATTCTAACTATATTCTTTTTGCGTCAAAAAGAGTTAGTTTTGATGCTGTTTCGTGCTTCGGTGCAATGGCTTGCTAGACCGTAGCAAGTATATCAAAAGCTACGCCCAATGGATTCAAACTTTGTGGTAGGGCAAGTTAAATTAGAGGTAGAGCGTCAGCAATAATGCAAATTACCTTGTCCACTTCTTATTGTTCTAATTAAAGGAGTTGCAAGTTTACAAATTAAATTTATTTGTAACCGTCTATCGGTGAAGTGTTGAGAAGTTGGACAAGACAGTTGCTTTTAGTTCACTATAAAAGCTGAATTTACTGAAAGATTTCAGTTGAAAAATTAAAAAGGCAGATAAGAACTCGGTCGCCAAACTTCCTTCTTATCCACCTTCGTTAAATCTCGATGATGTCGAGCCAGATTTATTTTAACGCAAGGTTTGGAAAAAGAGCAAGGGAGTTTCTCAGAACTGAGAGACTCCCTTTTTCTATGTTGCTTATCTCCATCGTGCCGCGTTTGGAGGACAAACTATTGCTATGACTTCTATCTTATGTGAAAAAAGGACTTATGTCAACAACCAAGCTGTTTCACGGCGCGGTGTAGAGCTGACAGTGAAGCCGGAATTTACCCCGTATGAAAAAGCGTTAAATATGCTTCGGACTCGCAAGCGTAATGCTGAGAAGCTGCTTTACGCTGTGAATAACCCAGAGCCTAAGAATTATGCAGAGCTTGAAAATTACGACGATTATCTTCACGCATTATTTACAGGTGAGCATTTGTTGGCGAATTCGGGAACTTCAAATCATTTCGTAGCTCAGAACTTATACACGAAAGATGGCGAGTGCTATACGGGTTATGGTTCTTGGAATGTCACGCCCTCAAGCCTTGATTCTGCTTATGTCAAAGCTAAGTCTAAGACGAGCAAGAAGATTATTCTCGGTGCTTTGGAACGCTGTAAGCAGCATCTGGCGGACAATAAAATACGTGCTTATAAGCATTTCATAACCTTTACGAGTCCGCCGCTAGTCGGAGTTGGTCTAGGAAATACATTGGATTTAGAGAATTATGCCTTTTCATTACTTCGCAAGCGCGAGTATTTCAAAGACAACATTTACGGTGCTGTCATTGGAACTGAGTTTACGCTAGGTGCGCCGTATAAAAAGCAAAATAGGGTTTGGGATTTTGAACTTGATTTCTTTCACGCGCACAAGCATTCAATCTGCTTTGGAAAATGGATTGATGTCGAGTTACTAAAAATTGAGTGGACGGACTGTTTAGAGATTGCCGCTAAAAAGTTTGGCTATACATTGGACTTTACCACTTCCAACGGTTTGGCAGTTGTGCAACGTCAGACAGTTTGGAATGAAGAAAAAGCTATTGATGAGTTGGCTAAATATGTTTGTTCTGGTTCTACATTCGATGACCTGCCCTCGTCAGAGATTATTGCAGTTGAACAGGCTCTTAACGGGCGGCAAATGATTTCTACATTTGGGAAATGTAATAACCGAAAAGGTTCAAGCACTCATCTTGAAACAAAACGAGTAATTGACGGCGATGAGCCACAACGGAAAATGTTAGTAATTGACGGCAAAAGCTCGAATCCTAATAAAACATTGGTCAAACGAAATTATATGAAAGCGAATTTCATAGCAAACTTTGAGGCAGAAGGTATAGAACAGGCAAGAATTTATTTGAGAAAGGAACTAGCCAAGCGCAGAAAGTGGAGAATAGATAATTTTCTTGAAAGAAATCCTACTGCGTTGGTCACAGAGCTATCGGGGAATCAATTTAGAGGTGATGAATATGTTCCCAAAAGGCATTAGTCGAATGTCGGTTAATTATTGTAATGCTTGGGTTTAGCTCTGGTAAAGAGAAAATCCAAGTAAATCTTAAAAATATGGCGAGTTTGCGCTTCGCAAACGCTGCAAGGTTTTGCTTTGAAAACCTGAAAGTCTTAGGCAAAGCCGCGCAGCATTTCTGCTTTTGGAAATGCGAGAAGGGTTTGACCAACGGTCAAGCACTTGCAAATGAAGCAAACAAAGGAGTTATGGTTATGACAGAAACAAATATGCTAGGTGTGAATAGTTGGGTAGATAATACGCAGGATTTAGAACAGCAACAACGGGAAATTTCAGAGAAACTACATTTCAGTAGAACGATGGCGGAGCGACAACAGGTTTTGGCGTTAGAAAACGAGATTGCCGCAGACTATAAAATGGTAAAAGACCTTCGAGATTTGGCTTACAATACCTCTATTAAAAATAAGCCCGAAATTGAAAAATTGAAATTAGAGACAGCTCGGTTAATTAGTGAGTCAATTTCTATTGATAATGAGTCGGTAATGTTGGAGCAGGCTTTGAGAGCAAAGCATCAGGAATTGGCAGACTTGAGACGGCAGATTGAAGACGCAAAAGATTTAGTATAACGGTTCTATCTCTGGAACTGTTGGAAATACTACAGTTACGGGATTATCCTTTGCTTTGGTCGTGTTGATTAGTTGAGCATTTCCTTTTGCCTAAAATTAGAATGGAGTAGTAGAAAATATGAAAACCAAAGTAAAATTACCGTCGCCGCTAACCCTAGCTTGGTGTAGAGCGAATAAAGAAATTGTTCAGGAAATGAACGCCAAGTTTGATAAAGAGAAAAATCCATCGCACTGGCATAGAAAGGGCAGTCCAGACTATTGGAAGACCAAACTTGCCGCGCATAAACTCAGGGATAAAAAACTCAATCGAACAGTGGTGGCTTGGGCGGATGAAGCAAAAATTGAACAGATTTTTAGAGATTGTCCACCGGATAAAACTATCGACCATATATTTCCGGTTAATGGGGATTTAGTTTCAGGCTTATTACACGAGTCAAATTTGCAGTATTTGACGACCAAAGAGAATTGCCAGAAGAGTAACAAATTTGTGCCACGTTATTTCAAACGTGATTACGCAGAAATCAGTTTATTCTAAGAGTATCAAAACTCATCTTTGGTTTGTCTTTTGAAACTTTGATTTAGAGACGAGGTAAAGGCACCGAAAAACAGGCTATTTTAGCAGGTTCTGACACAGTTTCAGAATTTCCGGAAAACGAGGGTTAGTGGAACGCTTTCGATTTCCCTAGTTTACTAAGGGGTCGGGCTAGTTGATAGGTAAGTGGATAGGTAAGTGGATTCGCGCAGTTTTCCACCAGAAAAAGTGATTTCAACAAATTCTGCACGAAAAAATAAAAATATATTGAATTTACGAGGTAAAAGTTATGAGAAATGCAAATATAGGCACAGAAAATTTAATAAATGAAGTTGAAGCGTCAAAGATGCTCGGAATTGCGTCGGAGACGCTCAGAATCGGTTACAGATACAAAGGATTGATTCCCTTTGTTAGGATGAAGAAAAATTGTATCCGCTATCGTCCAAGCGACCTGCGCGAGTTCATAGCTTCGCGTCTTGTGAAAATTACAAAATAGGGCGGCGCAAATCCTTCGCTGCCTAGACGGGCGCGAGCAGTTCTATTACCTGTGTTTAGAATTATTCGCGCCCGTCCTTATTTCGCTTTGGAGTTGATGCTAGATGCTGTCTTCTTGGCTTTTACAGAGCCTACAAGCGTCCTTTCCAGTGCAAGGCTAGGCAAGCATCCTAACTTTGTTTATCGCGGTGCTAGGGGCAATTTTAGCTTTTTGTAATTTTAGCTTTTTGCGTTGTTGAAAAGCTAAAATTTTAATTCTCTTTCAACCATCTGTTTAGAAGCTCGTCAACTAATTCTGAAAATTCCTGCTTGTTGTCATTACCAAGCAATTTCATCTTTGTTTGCTTGTAGGTTTCTGTTCCGACGTAAGCCGTAACTTGGCGGAAATCTTTGTTTGACCGCTTTCCGTTTGGTCGTCCTCTTCGCGGTGTTTCAACCTCTGTCTGAATGGTATTTTCCAGCGCTTTGTTGCCCTTCTGATGCGCTTTTGTTTTCTTTTCCGGCATTGGTGTAGCTTCTGATTCCTGCAATCCTTTAACGTCCTTAAGTGGGTCAAATCTATTTCCCTTCATTCTTCAAAATCTCCTTTGCTAATGCCTCAAATTCTTTCAAAGCGTCTTTCCCGTCTTTCATTTCATTTACAGTAATTCCTTTCAAAGCTGCGCGTCCGCAAACCGCGCGGCGATAGATTTCGGTTTTGAAAAATGGAATGTCTAAATCTTTCAAAAGTTCCTTTGCTTCGCGCCCGGCGTGGCTGAGAGGTGGAACTAATGTAAATAAGACTTTGAAGTTTTGCGCTCCGATTTCCTTCAACGAAATTACTAATTTTATCAAAGCGTCGAGGCTCAAAGCGTCCGGCTGGCTCGGAATGATAACTAAATCGCTTTCTGTGGAAATCGTCTTTAACTCTTCGGGTGCTGGTCTCGCTGGTGTGTCTAAAACAATATGCTTATATTTTCTAGCGTGTTCGGTTAATTCGTGTTCTCTGACAATTGGAAACGATAATTTTCCGCGTTCTTTCCAGGCAAGCGCGGACTCGTTAAAGTCTCCGTCAACTAACAAGGTTGGTGTTTTCCGATTTAATACTTCTGCTATGTGAACGGCGGTTGTTGTCTTTCCTACTCCCCCTTTGAAGCTGGCAATCGAAATTATCATTTGTTCAATATACATCTTATTTTTAACATTTCAAGTTTTTGCGTTGCTGAAAAACAAATTATTGATTCCGGCTAACAGATAGTTCTAAAAAGCAAAGAAAGATTGAACTTATGGCTAAAGACAGGTAAATTACCTGGATGGAATCCGATAATAGTCATCATAAAAACTTAAATAAAACTTCTTTAGGTGGTTTGCTCGTCGCCCTCGGCATCGTTTTCGGTGATATTGGCACATCCCCTCTTTACACTTTTTCTGCGATTGTCGGAGAAAGAACAATCAATGAAATTTTAGTCATTGGCGGGCTTTCGGCTATTTTCTGGACATTAACGCTACAGACGACAATTAAATACATCATTATTGTTCTGACCGCCGACAATAACGGTGAAGGCGGTGTATTTTCGCTTTACACGTTGATTTATGAAAAAGCAGGTAAGTGGGTTATGTATCCCACCATAATCGGGGGCAGTTTTATCCTCGCCGAAGGAATCATCACGCCTCCAATTTCCGTTTCTTCAGCTGTTGAGGGTTTGCGAATTTACTCCCCTGACCTTCCGACTGTTCCCATTGTTATTGGAATTTTAGTAATACTTTTTGTCGCTCAACAGTTCGGAACGCAAATCATCGGACGGTTTTTCGGTCCAGTAATGCTTGTTTGGTTTTTGTTTATCGGCGGAATCGGCTTGCTGTCCTTGAGTTCGGATTTTTCTATTTTGAAGGCGGTAAATCCCATTTGGGTTTATCGATTTCTGGTTGAATATCCCGGCGGATTCTGGCTTTTAGGTGCGGTGTTTCTATGCACAACGGGAGCTGAGGCGTTGTATTCAGATATGGGTCACGTTGGGCGCAGCAACATTCGCGGCAGCTGGATTTTCGTTAAAATCTGTCTGCTGCTTTCCTATGCCGGGCAAGCTGCTTATTTGATGGGTAATTTGGGCGGACATTTGGAAGGCACAACATTTTATGCGATTGTGCCGCGTTCGATTCTGCCGCTTGCAATTATTATTGCGACGCTTGCTGCCATTATTGCCAGTCAAGCATTGATTAGCGGCTCTTTCACGCTGGTTGGTGAAGCAATGCGTCTTAACTTCTGGTATCGGCAGCGCATCGTTTATCCGACAGATTTCAGAGGGCAGCTTTATATCCCACAGGTCAATTGGCTGCTCCTTGCGGGTTGCATCGGTGTCGTTTTGTTTTTTCAGGAGTCGAAGCATATGGAAGCTGCTTACGGTTTGTCCGTAACGCTGACGATGATGATGACAACTCTATTGCTGTCGGTATATCTTCGCTTCAAGGGACTTTCCGCGCCTCTGGCGTATCTCATCGTGGGTATTTTCCTGACAATTGAAAGTGCGTTTCTCGTCGCTAATCTGATTAAATTCCCGGAAGGCGGATGGATTACGTTTCTCGGCGGATTAGTTTTAATTTCGATAATGTGGCTTTGGTATAAAGGGAGACTACTCCGCCGCGCCTTGACGATAATGGAAGATACTGCGCCATTTTTCGAGACACTCAAGGACTTGAGTAATGACAAAACACTTCCGCAATATGCAACTCATCTGGTTTATCTGACTGGCTCTGAAACGCCTGATAAAATCGAACAGGAGACGATGCGTTCAATTTTGGAGAGAACGCCGAAGCGGGCTGATGTTTACTGGTTCGTTCACGTTAAAACAGACAACGAACCATTTACAATGAAATACTGCATCAATTCAATTGCTAAAGATGACGTTTATCATCTGACATTTACGCTTGGTTTCCGCATCGAACCACGCATTAATTACTTCTTTGAACTCGCACTCGTAGATTTGGAAAAAAGCAAGGAAGTGACTAAAACAAGCCGCCATCCAGCTTTGGAAAAATACAATATTCCGGGTGACATTCGTTTCGTGCTGCACAGTTCGTTTTTAAGCTATGAAAACGATTTACCGTTCAAACAGAATTTCATTATGCGGGCGTATTATTTCCTTCGCCGTTGGCTTAGTATTCGTGAGGATAGGGCTTATGGACTTGATGCGAGTAACGTGGATATTGAGAACGAACCTATTATTGTTTCCAGACTACAAGGTATGAAACTGGAAAGAGAGGAATAAAACACGACTTCACATCAGAAGTTTATTTTTCAAATTTGTTTTGGCTGTATGTAAATTTTATCTACTAGAAAGCATTGTCAAATATCCTAGAAGCGAAGTTATTAACCCAGCCAATATGCATAGAGTTCGATTGAAGAAAGTAATTTCTTCCTCATTTACAGATGAAACAAAGCGGTCAAATTCTTTTGAGTTATCGACCATCGATTTATTATGAATCAAGAGTGCTATCCCAACAATAAAGAAGAAAAAGCCGCAGATAAATTCGCTCAAAACTTTATTACCTCCAATTCTAACTATATTCTTTTTGCGTCAAAAAGAGTTAGTTTTGATGCTGTTTCGTGCTTCGGTGCAATGGCTTGCTAGACCGTAGCAAGTATATCAAAAGCTACGCCCAATGGATTCAAACTTTGTGGTAGGGCAAGTTAAATTAGAGGTAGAGCGTCAGCAATAATGCAAATTACCTTGTCCACTTCTTATTGTTCTAATTAAAGGAGTTGCAAGTTTACAAATTAAATTTATTTGTAACCGTCTATCGGTGAAGTGTTGAGAAGTTGGACAAGACAGTTGCTTTTAGTTCACTATAAAAGCTGAATTTACTGAAAGATTTCAGTTGAAAAATTAAAAAGGCAGATAAGAACTCGGTCGCCAAACTTCCTTCTTATCCACCTTCGTTAAATCTCGATGATGTCGAGCCAGATTTATTTTAACGCAAGGTTTGGAAAAAGAGCAAGGGAGTTTCTCAGAACTGAGAGACTCCCTTTTTCTATGTTGCTTATCTCCATCGTGCCGCGTTTGGAGGACAAACTATTGCTATGACTTCTATCTTATGTGAAAAAAGGACTTATGTCAACAACCAAGCTGTTTCACGGCGCGGTGTAGAGCTGACAGTGAAGCCGGAATTTACCCCGTATGAAAAAGCGTTAAATATGCTTCGGACTCGCAAGCGTAATGCTGAGAAGCTGCTTTACGCTGTGAATAACCCAGAGCCTAAGAATTATGCAGAGCTTGAAAATTACGACGATTATCTTCACGCATTATTTACAGGTGAGCATTTGTTGGCGAATTCGGGAACTTCAAATCATTTCGTAGCTCAGAACTTATACACGAAAGATGGCGAGTGCTATACGGGTTATGGTTCTTGGAATGTCACGCCCTCAAGCCTTGATTCTGCTTATGTCAAAGCTAAGTCTAAGACGAGCAAGAAGATTATTCTCGGTGCTTTGGAACGCTGTAAGCAGCATCTGGCGGACAATAAAATACGTGCTTATAAGCATTTCATAACCTTTA
>MWWE01000118.1_pt1 | contig 12880 bp, 9 predicted proteins | sample 1047301 | NCBI WGS metagenome assembly MWWE01 (sample SAMN06349973, study PRJNA376086) | soil metagenome | isolation source: MS1-1 sample Antarctic (ecotone) soil | place: Antarctica
TACACCAGTAGAATAGTAAGTTATCATGTAGGTGTTGTAGGCGATATGGAGATTTCCGAAAATCTTTTTCTGCAACCCGGTTAATTATTCACCGCAAAGGATCACAACATCAGACAGGTGAAACTCCTTTTGATTATTACAATTCAACAACAGCTCCTTTTTATTTGGAAGTTCCGCTTAATTTAATTTATAAAGGCAATGGTGATTACAGCCGCTTTTTTGCTGGTGGCGGATCATATATTGCTTATGGAATTGCAGGTAAAACAAGCATGGAAGGTAAATCCGGTGGTCAGTTTTATTCTTTAGTTACACCTATTCATTAGACAAAAGGAGAAGCAACAAGCGAAACAAAAGCAGATGTAGGTATGACAAGAATGAACAGGTTTGATTATGGTGTAAATGCCATTGCAGGTATAGAAGGTGAATTATTTACTATTGCCATTAATTATGGGATTGGCTTAGCCAGGCTACGGCCTGCTGAATATACTTTATACAACAGTATCAATAAAAACCGTGTTGTTAGTTTTACAGTAGGTATAAAAATGTAAAGCTCATATGTTTCATTGGTGTATTTTAACCAAAAAGGTAAACGCATTATCTTTCAGCAATGAAACTGGATATATTAGCCATAGGTTCTCACCCCGATGATGTTGAGTTAGGTTGTTCCGGCACATTAATTAAGGAAATCAGGAAAGGAAAAAGAGCAGGTATCATAGACCTTACTGAGGGTGAATTGGGAACACGTGGTACAGTAGAAACAAGACATAATGAGGCTGCAGATGCAGCAAAAATTATGGGTTTATCGGTAAGGATAAATATGAAAATGCGTGATGGTTTCTTTGTTAATGATGAACAACATCAATTGCAACTGATACGCATATTAAGAAGATACCAGCCAGATATAGTTATTGGAAATATAATGGACGACCGTCACCCGGATCATGGACGTGCAGGTAAATTAATTTTTGATTCCTGTTTTCTTTCGGGTTTAAAGCAAATAAAAACTGTTGATGAAGGAAAAGAACAGGAAAAGTGGAGACCCAAACAGTTATTTCATTATATACAGGATCGTTTTTATGAACCTCATTTTGTAATAGATATCACTGAAGTTTTTGATCAGCGATTAAAAGCCATACAAGCTTATAAAACTCAGTTCCATCATCCGGGTAGCAATGAACCGGAAACTTATATTTCCAGTCCCGATTTTATGGAAGCACTTACAGCCCGTGCACGTTTATTAGGTAAACGCATAGGTGTAAAATATGCTGAGGGATTTTTATCTGAAAAAAGTATAGGTATAGATGGTTTTGATGCGCTTGTTTTGAATGAAACTTAATTGTGTATAGACAAAACACTTTTCTTTTCTGTCATTTTATTCATTAACCAAAATGATAAAATAGACCATGCAAATCCCATGCAAAAACCAGCCAGTACATCTGTTGGATAATGCACTCTTAATATGATCCTGCTTACACCAACAATAAATGCAAATAGCAATAACAGGAAAGAGAAAAAAAATTTCCAAAATAATTTTTTATTTCCCTGCCATATCAAGTATATAAATATGCTGCAAAGTATAAATGTTAGTAATGCATGCCCGCTTGGAAAACTATAGTTGGTAATATTTTCAACAAGGGGCAGATCAGGACGATCTCTTTTAAACAAGCCTTTTAATACAAACAATAAACCTGTACTGGTTGTGCCAATAATTAATACAGAAGTTGCATACCGGTTTCTTTTTCTTAAAAAAAAATATGCAACCATTAATAAATAAAAAGGAATCAGAAACTCAGGCTTACCAAAAAAAGTAAAAAACTTCATCATGCTGATAAACCAATCTGCATCCCAGGAAGCAAAAAAATCAAAAACACGTTCATCAATTACAGCTTCATCATGTTGAGCAATTTCATGTGCCAGGTAAGCAAAGGCAAGGAAGGATCCAATAAATGCAATGGAAACAATAAGTATCTCTAATACAATTTCTAAAATAAGTTTCCATTTCCGGTCTTCCATAACATTCATTAAATAGGATAGGAGCACTTAAAAACATATGCCAGATAAGGGAGATGGTTATCAATAACTGCAGCTACTTCCTTTTGTTTTAATTAAATACTAATTTAATTAGTATTTAATTACTAATATATTTAGCTTTACAATTAGTTAGTATTAAAATGGCATTCATAAACAGTAATAGGAACATTGTACACTTTGACCTTGATTCATTTTTTGTATCTGTAGAATGCCTGAAGAACAACAAATTAAAAGGAAGGCCCTTGGCTGTAGGAGGCAGCAGCGATAGAGGTGTCATTGCTTCCTGCAGTTATGAAGCAAGAAAATACGGAGTTTATTCTGCCATGCCTGTAAAGCTGGCAAAAAGGCTCTGTCCTGATCTTTTAATTATTAAAGGCGACTCTGACAGTTACTCCAAATATTCCAGGCTTGTTACAGAAGTTATTGCAGGTTCTGTACCCATGTTTGAAAAATCATCAATTGATGAATTTTATATTGATATGACGGGAATGGAAAAATTTTTTGGTTGTGCTGCTTATACCAGAGATCTAAGAAAAAAAATTGAAAAAGAAAGCGGGCTGAATATATCTTATGGCTTAGCATCAAATAAATTAATCAGTAAAGTAGCTACAGACGAAGCAAAACCACACGGGCAACTTGAAATTCCTTTTGGAAGTGAAAAATCTTTTTTAGCGCCACTGCCTGTAGAAAAACTGCCCATGGTGGGTCCAAAAACAGGAGCCCTTTTAAAAAGAATGGGAGTGGAAACGGTTAATATACTTAGCCAGATACCTCTTGATATGATGACCAACCTGATGGGCAAAAATGGAATTGAATTGCATCGTCGTGCAAATGGTATTGATGAAACACCTATTGTTCCTTTCCATGAGCAAAAGTCAATTGGAACAGAACAAACTTTTGAATCAGATACTATTGATATATACTTTATGTTCAAAGAATTGGTGCGGATGACTGAGGGTATCGCTTTTGATCTAAGATCTCAAAACAAACTTACCGGGTGCATAACTGTAAAAATTCGCTACAGCGATTTTCAAACATTTACAAAACAAGAATCTATTAATTATACAGCTGCAGATCATGTTTTACTGCGAAAGGTGAAAGAACTGTTTTCAAAATTGTACAACCGCAGGCAATTGATAAGGTTAATAGGAGTAAGGTTTACTGACCTGATTCCGGGTAATTACCAGATCAATTTGTTTGATGACACCCAGGAACTAATAAGGCTGTACCAGGCAATTGACAGTGTAAAATCACAATATGGTGAACCCTTACTCATTCGTGCCAGCGGGTTTGATAAAAACGAAAAACTCAGACGAAAAACAGATAAAATTTTCAAACCGTTTAAATTATAATTTAAACATTGTTGCATCAACTGTTCTTCAAATTCATTTCTAACATGTACATCAATTGCAAAACATATTTCAGCTTTTTATACGGAACATTTGCTACTGAAGAATTAGTGAAGGCTGCTGTACAGCATGGTGTAACTACACTTGCTTTAACTAATATCAATAATACATGCGACATGTGGGATTTTGTTGACTACTGTAAACAAAATAATATAAAACCTGTTGCCGGCACAGAGATCAGGAATGATACAGAATTGCTTTATATATTACTGGCTAAAAACAATAAAGGCTTTTATTACATAAATCGTTTTCTTTCTGAACATCTTTCACAAAAGAAACCATTTCCTGCAAGACCTTCAATTGAAGATGATGCTTTTGTTATATACCCCCTTGGAAAAATAGCCATAAACGGATTAGCTGGAAATGAATATATAGGCATACAACCTTCAGAGGTGAACAAACTTTTTGGCTTAAGTGTACAGGTGTATTTACACAAACTGGTCATACGGCAACCTGTAACTTTTCAAAATATAAAATGGTATAATGTACATCGTTTGTTACAGGCTATTGATAAAAATATAATATTGAGTAAACAAGATCATAATATCCTTGCAGGAAAAAATGAAGTCTTTCTACCACAATCAGAATTAATTCAATCATTTCAACAGTATCCCGGCATCATTACAAATACTTTAAAGCTTTTGGAAAAATGCGAAATTGATTTGGAGTTTCATAAGGATAAAACAAAAAAGCTTTATTCTGCCACAGCACACGATGATAAAATTTTGCTCCAAAAACTAGCCATGAATGGATTGGTTCAACGCTATGGCACAAAAAACAAAATAGCAAGAGAAAGAGTAGTCAAAGAATTAAAAATCATTAATGCGTTAAACTTTAATGCTTATTTTTTAATTACGTGGGATATCATTCGTTATGCACAAAGCCAGGGTTTTTTTTATATCGGCCGGGGTAGTGGTGCTAATTCCATTGTTGCTTATTGCCTGCAGATAACAGATGTAGATCCTATTGAATTGGATTTGTACTTTGAAAGATTTTTGAATCCATACAGGTCTGCACCTCCTGATTTCGATATAGACTTCAGCCATAGAGACCGCGATGAAATGATTGATTATATTTTTAAACGTTATGGCAGGGATCATGTTTGCTTATTAGGGTCATATACAACATTTCAAAACAGGGCTATTGTACGTGAGTTAGGTAAAGTTTTTGGATTACCAAAAGAAGAAATTGACCAGCTGGACGGAAATGTTTTAAAAGATGATAAGATACAAAAGCAAATACTTCATTACGGGGCACTGATAAAAAATTTTCCTGATCATTTAAGTATACATGCTGGTGGCATTCTTATAAGTGATGAGCCCATACATGCGTATACTGCTACAGAAATGCCTCCAAAAGGATTCAGTACTTCTCAGATAGATATGTTTATTGCTGAAAAGATTGGTTTGTTTAAGTTGGATATTCTTTCGCAACGTGGACTGGGTCATATAAAAGAAGCCATTGAGATTATACAGGAAAACAAAAACATTTCAATTAACATACATGAAATTGAAAAATTTAAAAAAGAGCGATAGAGGTGTCATTGCTTCCTGCAGTTATGAAGCAAGAAAATACGGAGTTTATTCTGCCATGCCTGTAAAGCTGGCAAAAAGGCTCTGTCCTGATCTTTTAATTATTAAAGGCGACTCTGACAGTTACTCCAAATATTCCAGGCTTGTTACAGAAGTTATTGCAGGTTCTGTACCCATGTTTGAAAAATCATCAATTGATGAATTTTATATTGATATGACGGGAATGGAAAAATTTTTTGGTTGTGCTGCTTATACCAGAGATCTAAGAAAAAAAATTGAAAAAGAAAGCGGGCTGAATATATCTTATGGCTTAGCATCAAATAAATTAATCAGTAAAGTAGCTACAGACGAAGCAAAACCACACGGGCAACTTGAAATTCCTTTTGGAAGTGAAAAATCTTTTTTAGCGCCACTGCCTGTAGAAAAACTGCCCATGGTGGGTCCAAAAACAGGAGCCCTTTTAAAAAGAATGGGAGTGGAAACGGTTAATATACTTAGCCAGATACCTCTTGATATGATGACCAACCTGATGGGCAAAAATGGAATTGAATTGCATCGTCGTGCAAATGGTATTGATGAAACACCTATTGTTCCTTTCCATGAGCAAAAGTCAATTGGAACAGAACAAACTTTTGAATCAGATACTATTGATATATACTTTATGTTCAAAGAATTGGTGCGGATGACTGAGGGTATCGCTTTTGATCTAAGATCTCAAAACAAACTTACCGGGTGCATAACTGTAAAAATTCGCTACAGCGATTTTCAAACATTTACAAAACAAGAATCTATTAATTATACAGCTGCAGATCATGTTTTACTGCGAAAGGTGAAAGAACTGTTTTCAAAATTGTACAACCGCAGGCAATTGATAAGGTTAATAGGAGTAAGGTTTACTGACCTGATTCCGGGTAATTACCAGATCAATTTGTTTGATGACACCCAGGAACTAATAAGGCTGTACCAGGCAATTGACAGTGTAAAATCACAATATGGTGAACCCTTACTCATTCGTGCCAGCGGGTTTGATAAAAACGAAAAACTCAGACGAAAAACAGATAAAATTTTCAAACCGTTTAAATTATAATTTAAACATTGTTGCATCAACTGTTCTTCAAATTCATTTCTAACATGTACATCAATTGCAAAACATATTTCAGCTTTTTATACGGAACATTTGCTACTGAAGAATTAGTGAAGGCTGCTGTACAGCATGGTGTAACTACACTTGCTTTAACTAATATCAATAATACATGCGACATGTGGGATTTTGTTGACTACTGTAAACAAAATAATATAAAACCTGTTGCCGGCACAGAGATCAGGAATGATACAGAATTGCTTTATATATTACTGGCTAAAAACAATAAAGGCTTTTATTACATAAATCGTTTTCTTTCTGAACATCTTTCACAAAAGAAACCATTTCCTGCAAGACCTTCAATTGAAGATGATGCTTTTGTTATATACCCCCTTGGAAAAATAGCCATAAACGGATTAGCTGGAAATGAATATATAGGCATACAACCTTCAGAGGTGAACAAACTTTTTGGCTTAAGTGTACAGGTGTATTTACACAAACTGGTCATACGGCAACCTGTAACTTTTCAAAATATAAAATGGTATAATGTACATCGTTTGTTACAGGCTATTGATAAAAATATAATATTGAGTAAACAAGATCATAATATCCTTGCAGGAAAAAATGAAGTCTTTCTACCACAATCAGAATTAATTCAATCATTTCAACAGTATCCCGGCATCATTACAAATACTTTAAAGCTTTTGGAAAAATGCGAAATTGATTTGGAGTTTCATAAGGATAAAACAAAAAAGCTTTATTCTGCCACAGCACACGATGATAAAATTTTGCTCCAAAAACTAGCCATGAATGGATTGGTTCAACGCTATGGCACAAAAAACAAAATAGCAAGAGAAAGAGTAGTCAAAGAATTAAAAATCATTAATGCGTTAAACTTTAATGCTTATTTTTTAATTACGTGGGATATCATTCGTTATGCACAAAGCCAGGGTTTTTTTTATATCGGCCGGGGTAGTGGTGCTAATTCCATTGTTGCTTATTGCCTGCAGATAACAGATGTAGATCCTATTGAATTGGATTTGTACTTTGAAAGATTTTTGAATCCATACAGGTCTGCACCTCCTGATTTCGATATAGACTTCAGCCATAGAGACCGCGATGAAATGATTGATTATATTTTTAAACGTTATGGCAGGGATCATGTTTGCTTATTAGGGTCATATACAACATTTCAAAACAGGGCTATTGTACGTGAGTTAGGTAAAGTTTTTGGATTACCAAAAGAAGAAATTGACCAGCTGGACGGAAATGTTTTAAAAGATGATAAGATACAAAAGCAAATACTTCATTACGGGGCACTGATAAAAAATTTTCCTGATCATTTAAGTATACATGCTGGTGGCATTCTTATAAGTGATGAGCCCATACATGCGTATACTGCTACAGAAATGCCTCCAAAAGGATTCAGTACTTCTCAGATAGATATGTTTATTGCTGAAAAGATTGGTTTGTTTAAGTTGGATATTCTTTCGCAACGTGGACTGGGTCATATAAAAGAAGCCATTGAGATTATACAGGAAAACAAAAACATTTCAATTAACATACATGAAATTGAAAAATTTAAAAAAGATAACCAGATTGCGAATCAAATCAGAAATGCAGATACTATAGGTTGCTTTTATATTGAAAGCCCCGGTATGCGGCAACTGCTTAAAAAACTAAAGTGTGATGACTATCTGACTTTGGTAGCCGCTTCATCCATTATACGTCCCGGTGTTTCTCAAAGTGGTATGATGAAGCAATATATTTATCGTTTTCATAATCCCGGCACATTTGAATACCTGCATCCAAAGATGAAAGAACTGCTGGAGGAAACATATGGTGTGATGGTTTACCAGGAAGATGTGATAAAAGTGGCACACCATTTTGCAGGATTAGACATGGGAGAAGCCGATGTATTGCGCAGGGCAATGAGTGGTAAATACAGGAGCAGGAAAGCTTTTGAAAAAATAAGGGCAAAGTTTTTCAGCAACTGCAAAAGCTACGGTTATCCTGATGCCATAACGAGCGAAGTGTGGCGGCAGATAGAAAGTTTTGGTGGCTATTCCTTTTCAAAAGCACACTCTGCCAGTTTTGCTGTAGAAAGTTATCAGAGTCTTTTTTTAAAGACTCATTATCCTATGGAATTTATGGTAGCTGTCATCAACAACTTTGGTGGTTTTTATTCAAGAGAGCTTTATTTCCATGAATTAAAAAAAACAGGTGCCCTTATTCATTTGCCCTGTGTTAATACAAGTAAGGATTTTACTGCTATTAAAGGTTCAGATGTCACTATGGGTTTTGTACATATAAAAGATATTCAACTGGAACTTGCAAATAACATCATTGAACAAAGAAATAAAAATGGATTATACCTGCACTTGCAGGATTTTATTGAAAAGATTCGACCCGGTATAGAGCAGTTAAATACCCTGATCAGGTGTGGAGCATTCAGGTTTACAGGAAAGACAAAAAAAGAACTGCTTTGGCAAGCAAATTTTTTACAAAAGAAAAGCAGTAAGCATTCTACCGAAAGTTTATTATTTCAGGAACCTCCACATGATTTCAAACTGCCTGCACTACATAATAATCCGCTTGATGATGTAATGGATGAATGGGAGATACTGGGTTTTCCTGTAGGTAATGTTTTTGAAGTTGCAGATGTGGACCTAAGTCAATATTTGCCTGCAGCAGAAATTGAAAAACATTTAGGTGAAAAAGTATTAGTACTTGGATATCTTATTACATCAAAACCGGTTCATACAGTAAAAAATGAAACCATGTTTTTCCATACATTTATTGATGCAGGTGGTGACTGGTTGGATACAGTATTCTTTCCGCAGGTAGCTGCTACCTACCCGTTAACAGGGAGAGGGTTTTATAGTATGAAGGGAAAGGTGATAGAAGAATTTGGAGTTTACACTGTTGATGTTCATTCTTGTAATAAGATTGGAATGAAATCAAGGGCACAGGTTGCTAATAATTTGCTTTTGAAAGATAAATCACATAAACAAATTGAAGTGCCGCGAACGTGAACAAAATATTTGTTCAAAGGTTAAGTTCTAGCCGTGTCTCCGCAGGGACACGGCGTCTATTTAATCACTTAAACCAACTTCTTTTGCATTTTATAATGCTTAATCCCTACTTCTTCAAATTCTTCCCCAACAATTTCATAACCGCATTTTCTATAAAAATCAACAACAACTGACCTTGCATGCATCATCAATATTTTAAATCCATTTGATGCAGCTATATCCTCTGCAAATTCAACAATGGCAGCTCCAACACCTTTACCATGCAAAGCAGTAAGAACAGCCATTTGCCGCAATTGAATTACATCCTTATTTCCGGGTGTGAGTACACAACATCCAACTAAAATATCTTCATTAAAAGCACCAATAAGTAAATCATCTTTTTCCTGTTCTCTTTCAATATAAGTGGCAGGTACACCAATGGGTTCTAAAAGAACATTCAACCTCAGTTCAATCATCTTTTCATATGCCGGTGATTTATGCTTTAACAGCCTGAGTTTTACATCCATTTGTACTATAAATATTACTTATTCTCCTGCATAACAGCTTTATAAAAAAATATCATGCGCTTCAAATCTTCAACACCAACACGTTCATCTACACCATGAAAGCCTTTTGTATCAATGATGGGAAGAAAGTTGATGACACCATCTGCAAAATCGCGAAAATAACGTGAGTCAGTAGCACCAATAACCAGGTAAGGACTTACCACTACATCAGGAACCATTTTATAAACAATAGAACTTATTATTTGATAAGCATGACTTGATACCGGTGTAGTTTTTGAAGGTTCTATCGTCAACTTTTCCACTCTCTGCACTTGTATACGGTCATCATTGATTGTCTTTTTTATAAAATTTTCTACATCCGCTGATGTTTCACCTGGAAGTATCCTGCTGTTTACGGTGGCAGTGGCTACTGTAGGAATCACATTATCTTTTACACCAGCCTGTATTATAGTTGGTACAACAGTCGTATGCACCATAGCATTGGTCCTGTTATTTTTCTCCAGTTGTCTGATAGTTAAAGATTTAAACAACCATGGATTAGCAAAAGCCATGCGGCTTGTAAAACTCATGCCTGGGCCAATTGTATTAAACATTTGTTGAACAGGATCTGTGATACGTGCCGGCATTTGTTTTTGCCTGAGTTTACTCAATGCTCTTGTAAGTATATCAATTGCAGTTTCTTTTTCAGGCATTGAAGAATGTCCGCCTGCTTTTTCAATTTGTAGCTGGTAGGTGACATATCCTTTTTCACCCACTCCTAAAACCGCCAGGGGACGGTTAAGTTCTTTCATGTTCTGTGTATTCACTTCACCACCTTCATCTAAAACCAACTCAGGTTGAATATTATTGCTTTTAAACCATTCTGCAATTAGCTTCATCCCACGTAAGCCGGCAATTTCTTCATCGTGTCCAAAACATAAATAAATATTTCTCTCAGGTTGATAATTTTGACTTAGTAATTGTTCTGCAGCTTCCAGAATGGCTACTAATGAAGATTTATCATCCACCGCACCACGTCCCCATATGTAATTGTCTTTTATAGTTCCACTAAAAGATGGTACAGACCAATTTTTTTCTGCCGCTTCCTCAACAGGCACCACATCCATATGTGCCATGATAACATAAGGTTTTAGAGATGCGTTTCTTCCCTGCCATTTATACACAAAACTAAATTCACTAAAAATGGTTCTTTCCAAATGTTGGTGTACAAGTGGATAGGTCACTTCCATAAATCTCCTGAATGCATGGAATGCTGCTGAATCAATGGGTAAGCTTTCACCGTAGGAAACTGTTTTTATCTGAATGGCTTCACTTAAATGTAAAGCTGCTGAATCACTGATACCAGTTATTGGTTGTGTTGCATGTTTGGGTAATTCTTTGGAATATCTGACGGTATTAAAGAGAATAACGAAAACCAGTACAAGGAGTAAACCTCCTGATACATAAAGAAAATAACGCATCTTAAAAGCAGTTTGTTTTCATTAAATTAATGATTTTCTTCTGCAAAGGATGGATTAACTCATTATCAGCACGTTTACACTACGCTGAAGTATATTAAATGCTATTTCAGCCATTAAATTTTCTTTATCAAGTGTAGGATTTACTTCTGTAATTTCAAAGCAGCAAACCTTTCTGTTTTGCATAAACTTACTTACAAGGTCTTCTGCTTCACGTTCACGCAAACCATTACCCACGGGAGTTCCTGTTCCTTTACTAATCGCAGAATCCAGGCAATCAACATCAAAAGAAATATAGATATCTGTACAATCGCTTAAATAGCGTAAAGCTGAACGAACAATATTTTCCGGGCCTTTACTCCTTACTTCTTTAGTAGATATTATTTTAATGCCATACTTATCAATCAAAAACTTTTCTTCTTTTTCAAAATCCCTGATAGAAATATATACAATATCCTCGGGCAACACTTTGGGTGCTATTTTACCAATATTCTTTAAGTAGTTCCAGTTTTTTATGGTTTCATCATCCGGTTGGTGTACTGCAGATTCAAGGTTATCTTCATTAATGGCCGTTGCCAGTGGCATACCATGCATATTACCGGAAGGAGTGGTATAAGGTGTGTGCAGGTCAGCATGGGCATCAATCCATATTACACCAATTTTACTCTTCGGCTTAGCCATTTTTATCCCCGCAATAGTGCCACCGCTTACACTGTGATCGCCACTTAACACAACCGGAAAAAATCCCTGTTTTATACTGTCGGAAACAGATTTGCTCACTTTGTCATAAACAGACATGATCCCTTTTATGCGTTTTGCATAAGGTGATTCAATAGGCTCATAAAGAAGTTTATTTTCAGCAGGGATTCTTTCTGATGGGAAATGAATGAAAAAACTACTCATATAATCCAGTGCAGCAATCTTAATGGCGTCTATTCCTAAACTGGCGCCCCTGGTACCGGCACCAATTTCTGAGGGTACTTCTATTAATTTAATATTTTTCATCCAAAAGCTTTACGTCATCAAAACAGCAAACCCTAACTCGTCAGGGCGAAATTAGGGTTTAACCTTTGGGGTTCAAAATGAAACGCTTAATATCTTAATCGTGTGCAGCTAAAACAGGTACAGTGCTTTCAAAAACAAGCTTTTTGGTATTGCTTGGTTTAAACAGGTTTGCTATATATGAATGTGATCTTGGAATAGTTATTATTAAATCTATATGCTTGTCATTTACAAACTGGTTTATAGTATCATGAAAATCATAAGTTCCAATAAAATAAAATTCAGGATGATAATCAGAAAACAACTCTGCCATCATGTTACGTTTTTGCAGAAATTCTTCTGTTAATGATACATAATGCTCACTATTTACATTTACAATATGCAAATTTGGACGAAACATTTCCAGTACGGTTTTTATAGGACCTACAGGTAAAGAAACGCCAGCTTCTTTAAAATCAGTAGTTAAGGCTACATTTTTTATTTGATTAAATGTTGCTGAAGGAGGTATAATTAAAACTGGGCATGGGTTCCTGTCAACAATTTTTAAAGTATTGCTTGTAAGAAAAATCTGCTCCAGTTTTGATTTTCCTGTAAGTCCCATTACAATCAATTGTGCACTGTTATGACGGGCATAGCGGCTTAAAGACTCAGGTAAATCATTACTTAGTTCCATATGGCAGCTAATTTTGGCAATACCTGTATCCTGCATCTTCTTTTTTAGTTCTTCTAAAAGTTCGCCGGCATTTTCTGCTTCAGACTCTTTTTCATAAGCATGATATAAAATAATATGTGCTTCATAATGACCTGTAAGCATTTTTACCTAATAC
>MWWE01000119.1_pt1 | contig 12785 bp, 8 predicted proteins | sample 1047301 | NCBI WGS metagenome assembly MWWE01 (sample SAMN06349973, study PRJNA376086) | soil metagenome | isolation source: MS1-1 sample Antarctic (ecotone) soil | place: Antarctica
TTTTATTCATAGACGAAGCGCAAAAGTTACCGGGCGTTCAACTCGAACTACTTCGCACGTTACTAAATTTCGAGACCGGAAAACATAAGCTAATTCAAATCGTTATCGCGGCGCAATTAGAGCTTAGACAGAAACTAGCTGACCCATCCAAAAAGGCATTACGGTCAAGAATCTTTGCTCCATCGAGTCTCGAAGCTCTCACTTTAGACGAGACAGAACAAATGATTGATTTCCGATGTGAGCAAGCCGAGATTGTTAACCCCTTTTCAAAACCAGCAATCCAGAGTATCTACACAGTAACAGGTGGCATACCGAGAGAAATCTTAAAGACCTGTGCTATTGGAATGGAAATGATGCGCGAATTTGATGTACAGAAAATCGAACCCGAGATGATAGCGACAATTCATAAGGAGGCGGCTTATGGTTGAAAAATTGGCTTCCTTCAAGGATTTAATGCAGGCTAAACAAGACCGGGAAAATTTAGAAAAAACTGGTCAACCAGTCAACCAAAATTCAGCTAACCAGTCAACCAGTAATGCTAACCAGTTAGATAGTCAACTGGCTAACCAGTTAGATAGTCAACTGGTTAGCCAGTCAACCAACAAAAGAATTTATAAAAGTCGTAGAGAGCGGAGGCAAAAGGGTTTACGGTTACCAGTTCAAAAACTAGAAAAATGGGAACTTTGGTGTTTTATCAATAAGGTTGAATTTCAGGACGCAATTGAGACAGCAATGGACTGGCTAACCAGTCAACCAGCTAACCATGTATTGATTGATGATTTTGATGAAGATAAAGAGAATGATGAAATTATCATCTTCTATCGAAAATGGACTGGTAACAACATCAAACCCAAAGACCGAACAGCGAGAGAAGAAGTCAAAATGTTTTCAGACGATATTTGTAAGATTGGAATACTAATGGCAATCCTTCGAGCTAAGTCCAAGATTAACTCTTTCCAATACTGTGTCCCTGTAATTGAGGAAATTGCGTCTACCACCGACGAACAACCAATACAGGATAAGGATGTTTACATCAAATATCTTCAACAAACCGTGATGAACGTGAGGAAAGGGAGATAAATGAGAGCGATTATTAATTTCAGAGTGTTGGGCGTTTCTTAATGTCCTCACAAAGTCAAAACTTAACGGAAACAAAATATGATTCAACCCGCCTCGAAAATACCAACAATCCTAGCTGGTGTAGCCGGAGAGTATTTTGTTGCCGCCGAACTATCACGTCGGGGATGGATTGCATCTATTTCTCTTCGCAATACTCGCGGCATAGACATTCTCGTTACCAATCAAGAGGCTTCACGCTCAATCACAATTCAATGCAAGACGAGCCAGAAGAAAGACAAAAGTTGGATTCTGAACGAAAAGAGCGAAACTTTCTTTTCCGATGACCATTATTACGTTTTCGTTAGCTTGGGTGAATTTTCCGAGCGTCCAAATTATTATGTTGTTCCAAGCAAAGGCGTGGCAGAACAGGTGCAGCAATCTCATCGTTTGTGGTTAGACACACCGGGACGCGCAGGTCGTCAGCACGTTGATAATTCTGTGCGGAAGTTTTCCGACTATGAAAACTTGTATCTTGAACGCTGGGATTTGCTTAGTTTATAACAAAACTATCCCTGAGTTCGGTTTTGAGCTACCTCTTCTTAAGCCTCAGAAGGAGCTAAAGCTGTTTTTGATCACCTGACCCTACTCAACCATCTATTTCCCAAACAAAGCCCTTACAGGGGCAATTTAAAGCCAAATAGAGTGTATTTAGAGCTATTGTGTTGCACTCCTGAAACAATAATTCATTTTATTTCACAGAGGGGTTGACAACAGGAAAAAGATATGAGATAATATAATAAGTGGAGATAAAGAAAAACACAAATAATTTGTCTACAGATTCTAACCAAACCGCTTTCCCTGGCGGTAGTGTGTTTACTTGTTTCCATTCTTCAGCTACTGTCTGTAAACATTTCCTTCAACCCATAAAATTCCCACTATATAAGGGGTTTCATATGATTTCACACGAAATTAATTTTAAGATTCCGCCGGTGTAGCTCTTAGGTAAATAAATTTTTATTTATCTGGGGACTCATCTTCGGACAGCAGAAACGAGCGAGTTACGCATAAGCGCAGCTAATAGTATTAGTGCGTTTTCGTAAAAACTCGATGACCGGGACTGCCGAATCTAAAAATAATTTTGGAGATGAGTCATATGAATAAAAAGAACAAAAAGAGTAAAGAAGAATTTGTTAAGTTATACGTTCCGGAACTGAGGCAGCTGGTTGAATCCGGCGATGAAAAGATGTGTCTCGTGATGGCACAATGTGAGTATTGGTTTAGACACAAGCCTGATGGGTTCTACAAATTCATGTCACCTGCCAAAGGTGATAACCCTGCTTATCGCAAAGGAGACAGCTGGACTGAGGAAATGGGGATGAGCAGTACAAAAATCGCTAATGCCCTGAAACCAATCTGCACCCACTATCCATCTTTTACTGCTTATAAAAACGAAACAGGTGATAAATTCAAAGGCAAGTTCTATTGCAGTTACTATCACAAGCCTTCACATCAAACTCATTATTTGAGAGATCACGACAAAACTAACGCGGCATTGAAGAGTCTATCTCTTGAGAAGCGGTCAACAATCTTTCGGGAAAAGCATTCTTCAAAAGTTCGGAATGATGAAAAGGTTTTCTCTGGAGATAAAGAAACTGGTTATCCTGAGATCATAGAAGGTGAAGTCGTATATACAGAGAATACTACAAAGACTAACCAAGAGAATAACTCAGATGAGACACAAGAGAGAGAAGACAGCTCTCACTTTTTCCCAGACGAAATCAAGAAAGAAGAAGAAATTAAGAAAGAAGAAGAAATTAAGGACGCTATGAAGGAAGAAGAAGAAGCAGAAGCAGAAGTGTATGAACCTCTTGCTGACAGCGTAGATTCTCTTGATAATAGAAATTCTGTTGTTAATGCCAGAAATAGCTGTCAGAGTCCGCAAAAATATCCAGTTCCGTTTCCGGCTGATTTTGAATTAACCGAAGAAATGATTGCGTGGGCTGAAGATAAAAAACCAGAAATAGATGTTCACGAATCAACTGAAAAATTCAAGATTCATCATGCCGATAATGTTAGCAACGATTGGTTAAAAAAATGGCAGTTATGGATTATAGGTGAAAGAACAGCAAAAGGAACGAACTATCCTCCAAGAAAGCCTAGCCAAGGTGATATATACAGAGAACACTATAAACGTATGAAAGAACGTGAGAATTCTGAACAATCTGAACAAGTTGTAAACGAACCTGAACCAGATATTAGTAAAACTATCTCACCTGAAATAAGGCAAACTCGAATACCAGATACCCATGCATTAAATATCGTAGGAGTTAGCTATGACATAAAGGCATATCTGATGCATCGAGATTCGTTGTATGCGGCTTATGAAGATTGTTTGTCAAAAAGTGACTACCCATATTCACAACAAACCTTTGACGAAGGGCTCAAATATCTGTGTGATAGGAAAATCTTCCAGTCTTATTTTAAGGATTATTATATTAACTTGTTCGAATATGGTTTACGCCCAGATTGGAGAATACTGACTTGGGAAGAAATTTCTGAGACTGATATAGAAAGTCACAGGCAAATTATTAATTTTATAACAGAGAGGATTCTGGTTCTGGATGATGTGGTGGAAGAGCAGTTTTCCAACATAAATGTAAAAGAACTAGAGTTATTTATAAATGTAAAAATAAACTTGAAGGTACTCGCCTTTAACGACCGTTATATTTATAACGCTGAACGATACAATTCAAACCCAGGCTATAAGGAAGAGGTAGATAAAAAACTGCAAGAATTAGGGCTGTTAAATAATCAGTAAGGATTATATGCTGGAGTAAATTAAGTTTTACCTTACAACGTAAAATCTTGAAAATTAGGAAACTTTCTAATACCTGCAAGTGTTGTAATATAATGATTTATAGTTAAGTGCAGTAAATGGCTATGGTAACCCCAGGCAGCTCCCATAAAACCTTCTCAGATGGCTTTAAACAGCCAGGAAATAGGGGGGTAGGATGTTAGTCAGATGCATTTCTCATTTTTACATTGGGTATGGGGGTCACATAAGGTAGATAAGGGTGTAAGAGCACTAGCCCCATACCAGCATCCCAATTTTTATTAAGTTAAACCCCTTTTTAAGACTTTGGCTTTGACGTAAACATCTGATATAGCACTATCTAGCTAAATCATTAGGTTGAGTAGGAATGCTTTATACATTTTTAAATTTTTATAAATATAAAATATAGTAACCTCTCTAAACGTTGTGATATATAGGTTTAGCGTTGCCAAGCAATTGCCCGTATCTGACTTGTATCCCTAGATAGAAACCTCTCAGAGGAGTCTGAGGCTCTATATGAGGTAGTAGAGGGCTGATATGTCTAGCATTTGTGTTTGCGCAGGAGAATTTTGAGATTTTCAAAGTTTATGAGGCGAGTTGTTTCGCCCTCACGTCCATTGATTTGTTCGACGGCGGTTTTTAGGTCAAAAGACTCTTTACCCATTTTTCAACTTCCTCCACACTCTCGTCAATTGTCAACTGTGATGTGTCGAGCAATTTTATTGGCGGCGTTGTGTTTTGTCCCTCACTCTTAAGCCAACGATTATAGATTAGGTGAGGCTTGATAGTTTCCTCATCGGAAAACTTGCGCCACGCCGGACGGCTTCGCAACCTTGATGCAAGCGTTTCATCCTCGCAGACTAATGCTGCGTAATGAATGTCTGAAAAATAGCGGCGTTCAATGCACTGCTCGAATTGTTTCGGCTCACCTGCACCGCCAAATAATACAGGCTTGCCAGATTGCGAGATGTTTTTGCTCAACCGCAACCAAGTTTCTCGAAAGTCGCGGTAATCGTCTTTAGGCGTATTAAATTCTTCGCGCCACAGAATATCACCTTCGAGAACTATGAAATCCTTTGCTTTGGCAGAAAGGGCAAGACAAACAGTTGACTTGCCCGCGCCGCTCGCGCCCGCTAAAACGAACAACGGCAGCCGAAGGAATTTGTGTTGATACTCGCAAACGGGACAAACCGCGTATGCACCGTCAGGCACAATTGTTTTGTCGGGACGATATTCGCCACAATTAGGACAGACGTTAAACATATTCACCTTTCATTATACGCAAGCCGTCGAACTAGTTATTATCCCGCAAACTCGCGGCATAATCCCGAAATAGGAGCAAATTGCCGCAAACCCAATCTTAAAAAGCTCTGTTTTCAGACAAATGTATACCTAAACTCAGAACAGGTCAATAATTTTATTTGTTCATTTTGTTCATCTGTTCAATCCTTGAACAACTTGAACATTTGAACAATTAAATATGCACGATGAATGGAATCTACAGAGGCAATGAAGCATTTTCTATTTATCTTTTATATTTTCTTCCTAAGAGAAAAAAGTTTTTGATTCCACTGCTCCCCGAATAGCAGAAAATAAACTGTAAAGAATTCTTTTTTCGGCTCTAACGCTTCTTTGAGAGCAAATTGCAAAAGGCTTTGGGCTTGTAAGAATTAACACATATGCTTAAATTAATGATGACCTAGAATTGCTTGAGAAATTTCCAAGTTAGCCAAAATACAAAATTTGTTACTAAATAAAAATGCAATTAAAACTTGAAGAACTCGAATATCAGAAATCAGCCGTTCAATCGGTTGTAGATGTATTCGATGGCAACGCTAAAAATACATTCGACAATTCCACAGATGAAGGAATTCGTTTCAATCTTCTTACTCTCAAACCGGGGCAAATAAAAGACAACTTAAAAAATATCCACACGGAAAACGGAATTGACGAAACGAAAGCGCAACTTTCCGAAGACAAAGATTTGTGCGTTGAAATGGAAACTGGAACAGGCAAAACGCTTGTTTATCTTAAAACGATTTACGAACTTCATAATCGCAATGGATTTACTAAATTTATTATTCTCGTTCCGTCTATTGCCATCAGGCAAGGCGTTCTAGGGACGCTCAAGACCTTTGAACGACAACTTAATGATATTTACGGCTTCACGCCGAAATACTTTGAATATGACAGTAAGAAGCTCAACGAAGTTAAATCATTTGCCGACGAACAGCACCCGCAAATTATGGTGATGACGACGGCGGCAATCGTCGGCGATGACCGAGTTATCAACCGACAAGAACGTGAAGGTCTTTTTGATAATCTGGCATTTATCGAAGTCATCGCTAAAACAAATCCGATTGTCATAATGGACGAGCCGCAAGAAGGAATGGATGCGACCGAAACGAAAAAGGCAATCAACAAACTGAATCCGCTCGTCAAAATTCGCTATTCGGCTACTCATAAAGAAATTAAAAATCTTATTTATCGGCTCACGCCTTATGACAGCTACAGGCAAAACCTTGTAAAGAAAATTCGTCTTTTTACCGTTACTGAAAAGAACGACGAAGCGACTTTGAAAATCGAATTAGCGGACGTTCAGGAAAGCGCAAGCGACCCGAAAGCAAAACTCAAGGCTTGGAAAATTGTCGGCGGTCGGCACGTTTTAGGTGAAACAAACTGGTTGAAAAAAGGCGACAACTTAGGCGAGAAAACGGGTAATTCGAGTTATGCACTTTATACTATTCAAGATATTCAAAAGCCTTTGCTTGACCGCCGATGGCACGTTAAATTTACTAACGGAGCGGAAATTGTTCAAAACCAAACGTCGGCAAATATCGAAAGCATTTGGGAATTACAACTTGATTGGATGATTCGTTGTCATTTCGAGAAGAAGAAACAACTTGAATCGAAAAATATCAAATGTCTTTCGCTCGTCTTTATTGACCGTGTTGCTAATTATATGGGCGACAATCCGAAGATAAAGAATCTTTTTGTTGAAAAATACCGTGAGCTTTACCCGCAATATAAAGAAGACGCACCGACCGCCGAACATATTGAAAGCGTTCAAGGCTACTATTTCGCCAAAACAAGCGGCGGTGATTATACTGACAACAAAGATTCGATGTTGAAAAATAAAGAAATTTTTAAGTTGATACTGGAAAAAAAAGACGAACTGCTTTCAATCGAGAATCCGGTTCAATTCATATTTTCACATTCGGCTTTGGGCGTTGGTTGGGATAATCCGAATGTTTTTAATATCGCTACTTTGAATAATTCAAACTCGTTAATCAGAAAGCGGCAAGAAATCGGTCGTGGGCTTCGCATCTGTGTTAATCAGACCGGAGAACGGGTTTATGATGCGCCGGAAGCCAAAGACGAAGAACGTATCAATCAACTGACTGTTTTCCCGAACGAAACGAGCGAAACTTTTATCGAAACATATCAAAGCGAAATTCGTGAAGTCTATGGAAATACGGACGAAGGCGCAGTCATTACGGTAACTCACAAAGGCAAGCCGAAAAATAAAGTTTCCTTCAAATTAAATAAAGACGACAAAGTTCAAAAAGCCTTTCGTGCCTTTTGGAGCAAGATGGCGAGAGAAACAAATTACGTCGTTTCGTTCAACGAAGATACTCTTGTTAATGAATGTATTGAAGAATTAAAAAATATATCCATCGCTCGATATATGGCACAAGTTTCAGCCAGAACGATTGACGAATTGACTGCCGACGGAACGAAGGAAACTTTTCTCGGAACGCAGGATTACGAATTAAAAGCGCGATTTACGCCGCTCGATTTAATCGAAGAAATAAGCGAACACACGCAGTTAAGCTATACGACGATTTTCCGCATCGTCAACGGCATCAAAGATAAATCGGAAATGATTAAAAATCCGCCGCTTTTCATTCACTTAGCGGTTAATAAGATAAAACAAATTGAACTCGATGAAATGCTTCGTGGCATTGAATACAACTTGACGGGCGAAAGTCTGCCGTTTGAATTCGCCGATTACGAAAAAGAAGTTGCCGAAGATAAAATCGCCGAAACTCCGAAGCGTGGCATCTTCGATAAAATGATTGTTGACAGTACGACGGTTGAAAAACCGTTTGCCGAAACTGCCGACCGCAAAGACGAAGTTGTTTGTTTTCTCAAACTGCCGAAGTATTACAGCATTAAAACGCCGATTGGAAATTACGAGCCTGACTTCGGCGTTATTCTTTGCCGCAAAAGTCTGATTGGTAATTGTGAAGACGAATACTATTTCGTGGTTGAAACCAAAGGCACGAACGATTTGGGCGATGTCAAAGCCTTAAAAGAAAGCGAGATTTATAAAATCCAGTGTGCGATGAAACATTTTGAAGCATTAGGATTAAAAAATTTTTATAAAGCACCGATTAAAGAATACGATTATTTTTCAGCCGAAGCCGACAAAACTATTAAAAATCAAGCAACCGGAAAATAGATTATGGAAACTCTTAGTCAAATGATGTTGGAAACACCCGACCTTAATCAAGAACGTCTTAATAAATTAAAAGAATTATTTCCCGACCTTTTTACAGGCGAAGGCAAACTAAACGAAGATGAACTCAAAAAGCTCATTTCAACTGATGGCGGAAAAGAAACCGAGCGTTATGATTTTCGCTGGTTTGGCAAATCGCAGGCGAAACGTAACGCCTTCACGCCGACGAATACGACTTTGATTTTTGACGAAGCACGAAGCGTTAATCCAAACGAAAGCGAAAACATTATTATCGAAGGTGAAAATCTCGAAGTCATTAAACTTCTTCTCTGTGCTTACCGTGAAAAAGTGAAGTGTATTTATATTGACCCGCCGTATAATACTGGCAAAGATTTTGTTTATTCAGACAATTACACCGAAGAGAAGCGTCCGTATTGGGATAAGAACGGCACTATGATTGACGGCGTAAAACAGACTACTAATCCAGACACAAGCGGACGTTACCATAGCGATTGGCTAAATATGATATATAGCCGTCTTTTGGTTGCTCGTTCTTTACTTAAAGAAGACGGAGTAATATTAATTTCGATTGATGACAATGAAGTTAATAATCTTAAAAAAATTTGCGATGAAGTATTTGGAGAGAATAATTTCATTGCAAATTTAATTTGGGAAAAAGGTAGGAAAAATGATTCACGTTTCTTCTCTATCGGACACGAATACATTGCGGTTTATGCAAAAAGTAAAGACTCGCTCAAAGAAAAAAATATTTACTGGCGGGAAGAAAAAGCAGGTGCAAGAGAAATTTATGAAGAATATTTGAAATTAAAGAAGAAGCACAAAGACAACGACGAAAAAATCGAACAAGACCTTAAAACATTTTATAAAAATTTACCGAAAAACCATCCTTCAAAAAAACATTCAAGATACTCAAATGTTGATGAAAGAGGTGTTTGGAGAGACGACAATATGACTTTGCCTAGAGGCGGAGCTATATATGATGTCATTCATCCTGATACTGGACAACCTTGTGCCATACCAAGTGCCGGTTGGCGATACGCAACTATTGAAGTAATGAATCAAAAAATAAAAGATGGATACGTTAAATTTAGAAAAGACCATACCGAACCACCAATAAGAAAAACCTATCTTTTGAGAACTATTGAGGAAGAAATTGAAGAAAGTATTGATGAAGAAAGCCAAAATGATGATATTGGCATTCAAGTCGCAGGAACTTATTTTTATAGAAGTGGGTTACAGGCTACGAATGAGTTAGAGAACCTTTTTGGAGTGAAGAAATTATTTAATAACCCGAAAGACCACGAAGTATTAGCTAGGTTAGTTAAATACTGCACTTCAAATGATAAAGAGGCTTTAGTTTTAGATTTTTTTGCGGGTTCAGGCGTAATAGGTCAAGCGATTATGGAACCTAATAAAGAAGATGGCGGCAACCGCAAATTTATTCTTGTCCAAATTCCCGAATTAACCGACGAAAAAAGCGAAGCCTTCAAAGCGGGTTATAAAAAAATCAGCGAAATCACAATCGAACGCAATAAACGAGTTGTCGAAAGAATAATCGCCAAAAAAGAAGCCGAACATCCGAATCTGTTTGAAGAAAACAAAGATGCGCTCAAAGGTTTAGGCTTCAAGGTATTTCAACTCGTCAAATCGAATTTCCCCCGCACCGAATTCAAACCGGATGCGAAAAAAACCGACGAAGAAAATATCGAAGCATTGAAGAAATACATCGAAGAAAAAGAACGTCAACAAACATTCGACTTCAACATCGAAGATTTATTGACCGAGATTTTATTGAAGCAAGGTTTTATGATGAACTTCAAAATCGCCGAACAACCCGAATTTACAAACAACCGTGTCATACACGCCACTGACGGCGAAAAGGAAACGCTGATTTGTCTCGACGAAGATATTAAACTCGAAACGATTGAATACTTGAAAACGCACAACGAACAAAAATTCATCTGCCTTGAACGAGCGTTAGACACAACAAAGAAATGGAACTTAAATCATTACTTGGGCGAAAAATTTCTGGCGTTTTAATCTGAAACAGTAAAACACTTGGCACAAAGGAAACTCATTTCAAAAGGATATTTTTATGAAAAAGATATTTTACTTATAATTAAAAAGCCTGTCTGCTTCAAGCACGGATATGTCCAACAGGTGATTGGACAAAAAATGAGAAACAGCCCCTCGAATGCCCGTATTTATTGGGATTGACTGAACAGTGCGTCTTATAACGTCTTTTCTGTAATGGATTTTGAGCCCTTTTCAGTCTCTTTCTACAATTGGTTGTGGTTTGAGACTCTTTGAAGATGAGAAATTCCAATCCGTAATCTACAAGATATTGTGGTCAAAGTCAAAATCAATATATGGTGGTGCAAACTGCTGAAAGACCGAGAGAAAAGGATTGCAGGCGATTCTTTTAGGTTCATTAGTCGCTGTAATACCACTTTGAAGTGATTCAACCAATGTTCTCAAATAAGGTCTGTGAGTGTGTTCAGTAGCATCACTACGGACATAGGCTCTCTCAATTTGGTTAAGGTAAGTTTGAATATCCCTCATAGATTTACGTTGATTTGGCTACATCATCAATCTTTCAACTGCCTTCATTACCATTCGATTGATTTTCGATATTCAAAATACCACAATACAAAACTCTTTCAAAATCACAACTCGTTTTTATAACCCCCTCCTAAAACGAGGCTTTGATTCTTTTTCGAGGGTGTGCTATAAATTGCGATTATGATGACGCCCTCTATTACAACCGCATTTTCGATTAACCCCGACCCAACACTTTTATATTTAACACCGGGTTTGAAAGCAGCCTTGCACAAATGCCGGTTCGTTATTGAAAACTACCAAGGACTTACAGCAATTGAAGGCGACGTAGGACTCGGCAAATCTACCGTTTTACGGTACCTATATCAATCCTACGAAAGCCGAGATGATTGCATAACAGCATTCATACATACACCATCATTTAAGTCAGAATTCGCTTTCCTCAAGGCTGTATGTGCTGAGTTTGACATACCTATTAGAACTTCTATGCAGAAGCAGGAGTCAGAACTCAATGCATTTTTAATCAAAAAATACACAGAAAATCAAAGGGTAGTTTTATTCATAGACGAAGCGCAAAAGTTACCGGGCGTTCAACTCGAACTACTTCGCACGTTACTAAATTTCGAGACCGGAAAACATAAGCTAATTCAAATCGTTATCGCGGCGCAATTAGAGCTTAGACAGAAACTAGCTGACCCATCCAAAAAGGCATTACGGTCAAGAATCTTTGCTCCATCGAGTCTCGAAGCTCTCACTTTAGACGAGACAGAACAAATGATTGATTTCCGATGTGAGCAAGCCGAGATTGTTAACCCCTTTTCAAAACCAGCAATCCAGAGTATCTACACAGTAACAGGTGGCATACCGAGAGAAATCTTAAAGACCTGTGCTATTGGAATGGAAATGATGCGCGAATTTGATGTACAGAAAATCGAACCCGAGATGATAGCGACAATTCATAAGGAGGCGGCTTATGGTTGAAAAATTGGCTTCCTTCAAGGATTTAATGCAGGCTAAACAAGACCGGGAAAATTTAGAAAAAACTGGTCAACCAGTCAACCAAAATTCAGCTAACCAGTCAACCAGTAATGCTAACCAGTTAGATAGTCAACTGGCTAACCAGTTAGATAGTCAACTGGTTAGCCAGTCAACCAACAAAAGAATTTATAAAAGTCGTAGAGAGCGGAGGCAAAAGGGTTTACGGTTACCAGTTCAAAAACTAGAAAAATGGGAACTTTGGTGTTTTATCAATAAGGTTGAATTTCAGGACGCAATTGAGACAGCAATGGACTGGCTAACCAGTCAACCAGCTAACCATGTATTGATTGATGATTTTGATGAAGATAAAGAGAATGATGAAATTATCATCTTCTATCGAAAATGGACTGGTAACAACATCAAACCCAAAGACCGAACAGCGAGAGAAGAAGTCAAAATGTTTTCAGACGATATTTGTAAGATTGGAATACTAATGGCAATCCTTCGAGCTAAGTCCAAGATTAACTCTTTCCAATACTGTGTCCCTGTAATTGAGGAAATTGCGTCTACCACCGACGAACAACCAATACAGGATAAGGATGTTTACATCAAATATCTTCAACAAACCGTGATGAACGTGAGGAAAGGGAGATAAATGAGAGCGATTATTAATTTCAGAGTGTTGGGCGTTTCTTAATGTCCTCACAAAGTCAAAACTTAACGGAAACAAAATATGATTCAACCCGCCTCGAAAATACCAACAATCCTAGCTGGTGTAGCCGGAGAGTATTTTGTTGCCGCCGAACTATCACGTCGGGGATGGATTGCATCTATTTCTCTTCGCAATACTCGCGGCATAGACATTCTCGTTAC
>MWWE01000120.1_pt1 | contig 12776 bp, 11 predicted proteins | sample 1047301 | NCBI WGS metagenome assembly MWWE01 (sample SAMN06349973, study PRJNA376086) | soil metagenome | isolation source: MS1-1 sample Antarctic (ecotone) soil | place: Antarctica
TTGACGAACGTTAACTAATACGGGATGAATCTCTCAAACCTTTAACCATTACGTTAAGGTTAGCTTATTCGGTAGATCGCACTGTATTTTTATGCAGGGAAACAGTACCCTGCTGGCTTCCGTAGCGCGGGGGGTAGGGGCGGAAAATGGTTTACGACTGTGACCTACCTTTAAAACTATACATGGGGAGCGTAATAGGCGTGGTGGGGGTGGTGTACACGCCCTCATTTTGGCGGTGATCCGGTGGGGCGGGTCTCTGATCGCTCAGAGTTTGATACGCATACAACGCTCTCACGCTTGCGCCGTTGCTTTTCCGGTGCTCCGCTCCGGCGAAGCGCCAGCTTGCGCCAACGCTCGAACTCGGCCTCGTCTTTCGCCTTGATCCGAGCACGAGGGCGGGCCGGTGTCTCTTCGGCGCTCATGCAACTAAACTTGCATAGTCGTGGCGTTCGTCTTTCGCCTCGATCCGGGCGGGGCTGGCGTAGCGCGGGGCGGGAGCGGAGCACTCCAGGCAGTCGCAATCTAGCGGGTGCTCCCGGCTCTCGTAAGCGGGTGGTACGTTACCCTTCGAGACTTCACCGGAGGGGCTTAAACGGGATTCTCGCGGCTCCGGGGACGGCTCCGGGGGTGGTGTTGGGGGTGGTGTTGGTGTTGGCGCGTATTCGTGGCCTAGTGGCTCCTGCTCGCTCTCGGGTTCGGGGAAAGTGTCGCGCCAAACCTCGGAAGCTCTCTCAAGCTCTTAGATGTACCCGTCCGCGTTCCTGATTTCCCGCCGTTCTTTGAGCCTGTCCAGCTCCTCATACGAGGGCGCGGCGTCGGGGATCTTGAGCACGTCCATGATCTCGGCGACGCTTCGGCCCGTCATGGACGCTATGCGGTCGAAGTCGGCTCCAGCCTTACGCATACGATGTATAAGACTGATCTCTCGATCTTTGGCGTTCTCCTCTTCCTGCTGGCGCGTCTTGGCGTTGCAGCCGGAGATCTCAAACTCCTCGTCAAGACACTCCTCCACGTTCTCGGGGGTCGTGTATCCGCCCTCGACCTCAAGGATCAACCCGGCTTCAAGCAGCTTGCGTATGTGCCTGCTCTTGAGGTTGTCCCGCCTAACGCCGGTCCTCTCTTCGAGGAACTCAAGCGGGGCGGGTTCGCCGGTGATGCGTGAGAAGTCGTGGATCAGATCGAGCACGCGCCCGGCCACCTTCCCCACGCTACTAACAGGAGCTTCGCCGCCGTGGGATATGGGCCTGCCGTTCTTGTCATACTCTTTATCGGTAGTCGGGGACGTGTTGCGGATCTGCGCCGATTTACTCAATAAGGGACCACACTCGTTATACCCACAGGGGGGGGGGGGAAGTAAAGAACTTCTCTTCTATCAGTGCGTGGTCCCTTATTGAGGGAGTTAGATCCTTGATCCTGTAGCGTGCCGCCTTACCGGGTGAACCATCCTTTATCCTGACCAACACCCCGTGTGTATCAATGAGACTGGCTATCGCCTTCACGGCTGTAGCTCGTTTGCCCAACCCCGCCGCTACCATCAGGTCCCGCCCATCCATGTCGATCTCGAGGCTGTTCGCCTTCCACGCCGCCCGGAGCATCACCACGAACGCCGCGTAGTCACGAGCGCCGCTCCGTGGGTCGCCGGTGATCTCTTCCCACCCGTAACCGATCACCGCGTGATGCGCCATCCTCGGCAGCTTGTCGCGGGTCTTGGTCGATCCTTCACGCGGCTTGTACTTCTCGGGTTCGTACCTCCCCGAAGTGTGGGCTATGGCGTAGTCTATGGTCGTTTTCCGGTAGTCCGGTCTGGAAGTCCACTTATCGCGCCGTCCAAGAGCCGACTGCGAGAACAGGGCTTCCATCCTGGCCGCGTCGTGCCACGTCAAGTATGCAAGCTGCGTCATGAGATCGTTGTCGGCTTTGCTCGCGTCGTTCCCGCTCCAAGATAAATCGCCCCGGTCGTAAAGGGCGATGAACTTCGGTCCTAGCTGTTTCGCGTTCCTGCCCGCCTTCAGCAGCTCACCATCCTCCGTGGGGTTCGTATCCGGCCTCAGAGCCGCCTGTACGGGCTTCTGCGGCTCCGGGAAGAACTCTCGGTACACACTATCCAGAACGTCCTGCGCGTCCCGTATAGGCAATCCTCGCCCGCCTAGCGGCTTTTCCGTGATGGTGAAGTACTGCAGCTGATCGTACAGCTCGATCTTTCCGCCCCACGGTGTATTCTCGGTCGAACATCGGGTCTTCTCGCCCTCGACGATCGGCTTGCAGCCTATTCCGATGCCTTTTATCCCGGTCCCGGATGGCGAGACTTCGTAATAAGTGCCGAACCGAGCGGCGAGCGCCAGCGCGGCGGGGTGAATCCACCCGGTCTCGTGGTCCCTGCAGTCATCCAAGTCCCAACCAAAATAGACATCGTCCTCGGTAAACACGAACCCTATCCCACCCAACCCGTGCTCCTGTTTACAAGCTAGAGCTTGACGATATGTGCTCCAACTTGAAGGGTCGTTCGTTCTTGCTAAGAGACGTGTCGAGGGGTTTATGGGGATCTTCCCGCGCTTACCGTCCTTGCGGACAGGCCCCCACCGCCACGCCACCCACTGCTTGCGCGCCTTCAGGTCTTCGAGCGGATCTCCGGCCCCGCATTGGGTTGTGGTTCTGTTATGCTTGAGGTACTCTCCCGTGAGACGGGAAGATGAAAGAACGTCCATAGTTCACTCCTGTCTGTCTGGAACCCGTTGCTTCAGTTTCGCTGCTGGATAGCAACGGGTTCCCTTAGTTCTCTTATCGTCTTCTTGCTACTTCGGCATCATCACGATATAATACACACGTCTGCTTCTTCGGCCCCGGTCCCTTCAGGCAACCGGGGCTTTTCTTTGCTCTCATCCACGCGGCGCTTCAGCCTGGATTTGTTGCAACGCATCCGATGCGCGTCTGAGGTCGTAATCTTGCATACTGCTGGGGGCGAGGTTGTCCCGTTCCCGCTTCACTTCCTCGTAGTAGGCTTTCGAGTCCTCGTATCCGATCCGGGCCGTTTCCACCCCCGGAGCCAGCTTCTCGAATGCGGCCCGGCGCTCTCGCATCCCGGCTTCGAGAGTCTCTATTTCAAGTTCGGCGGCAGCAACCCGCAGAGCGTGGATCTCGTGGGGAAGCTCATCCTCCCGGCGTAGCAGAGCGGACATTTCCGAGTCCGTAGCGACATCGAACTCCTCTCCGGTTTCACCTTTCGCGGCTTCGATACGTCGCCTGGCGGCCACCGCCGCCGCCTCGCTGACGCGGCCTTGTAGGGTGCTGTGCTCCGCCTCCAGATCGGCAAGCCTACCCAACGCCCGCCGCTGTCGTTCCCGTAGCTCCGCCGCCGTTCGCATGGTCGCGTACTTGAACATGATTAGCCTCCTAAATCCTTCTGCCGTACATATCCCGGCGGTCGTCGTCTTCCTCGTCCTGGCCGTCTCCGCCGATCTCAAGCGGTCTGACGCGACGCCCGTACATGTCCCGCCCGTCGCCGCCCTCGTCTTCGTCCTCTTCGAGATCGTCCCCGGCTTCGTCAAGTGGTGTGATCCGCCTTCCGAAGAAATCCCGCCCGTCGCCGCCCTCGGCTTCGGCTTCGTCCTCGAACCCGCTGGCTACCTTTTCGGCGTATCCGAGGGCGTCTTCCACAACCTCGCCCACAAGCTCCGCGCCTTCTTTTGTGAGTGTGTGCTCCACTCCGATTTTGGCAACCGCCTTAGCGGCCTCAAGCATGCCCGGCACATCCCCGGCAAGCCGAGAACGTTTGTACGCCTGAAGGCGATTCGCCACCACAAGCTCCGCTCCGCTCACGTTCGATTCTCCAATTTCCCGGAGTACCCTGTCGGCTAATTTCAAAGACATGGTCCGTCCTCCTGATTCATAGGCGGACACGTTGGGCCTGGACGTACCGATAGAGTCCGCAAGCTCTTCCTGCGTGTATCCCGCTCGCTCTCTTACCGTTCTCAAGCCTTCCATGTCCGCAACCTTTCCTATGTTTGTATCGTTCCTAAGTATACCAAGAACACGGCTGGATATTTACGTTTCGACCATCAAAGGGATAACCAAATATCCGATGCGTTAGGATTTGGTTTTGCTCCAGCTTCCGATAATGATGATTCCCGGAAACCCGCATAAGCGTTATTTACGGCACGATTCCAAGCTGTGAAAGAACTCCAAACCCGAGCCGCATTCTCCGCTAGTTTGGTTTTTGGTTTGTTCGTTTGTTGTACGCGCACAACACTACGATCTGTGGGAGCAACCCACGCCCGACTCGTTAGGAGCCAAACAATCGCTTCCAGAAACCCCGGCGTGACGCTTCGAGGGCCTCGCGTAGCTGGCGGGCCTCCGCTTCGAGCCGGTCGGCTCTCTCCCGCTCTCTTTCGAGTGCTTCCCGCACCGTGGATTCCGCACGCTCCGTAAGCTCCGCACGCGCTTCCGACCGCCCAAGCTTGAATGACAAGTCTTCCACCCTCGCCCGTAGCTCTCTGGCGGCATCCTCGCCGCTCTCGTGGGGCGCTCTCTCGCGTGATCTCCGGCTCCGTGGTGATCCGCGTTTCTCCAGGGCCTCGTGCACGCTCACCCGGTACACACGCCAGCGCCCCGCCCTCTTCTCCCCTTCGATCTCTTTCGCTTCGAGTAGCTGTCTGATTCGCTCGCCGCTTACCCCGAGCACCCGCCCAGCTTCGATCGGCGTATAGGTCTCGCCCGGCTTCGCTGGCTTCGCCCGGTCCTGATCCTCTGGTCCATTTTGCGGGGTGAAATCCATCGGGAAAGATACTAGCCCACATCCGCTCGCCCCGCCCCTTACGGGCCATCCTCGCCGCTCTCGTGGTCCGTGCCGGGCAAAGCTTCGATGTCCTCGCACACACTGGCCGCGAAGTCGTTCGCTTCGGCCTCTTCGAGCGCGTCCATCGCCAGATGCAGCAGGGCGCGGGCCTCCTCCAAATTGCTCCGCTTCTCCCGGCGTAGGCGCCGCGCCGCCTCGTCCCTGTTCATGCTTGCGCCCGCCCGCCTTTACCCCGTCGCCTGTCCCGCATATCGTGCACGCTCACGGGATCAATGAGCACGCCTATCGCCGTATCGGCGTACCTTAGACGCTTGTTATGCAGCATCTTGTGGACGGCTTGCCTGCTCACGCCTAGCGTCTCTCCCGCCTGCGTCGCGCTGTACCACCGTTCAAACTCCTGTACCGTGGGCATCATGCCCTCCTTTGCTTCTCGTGGTCGAGGGCTTGAGCATCAGCGCTCAAGCCCGTCTCTACTATGTCTACTCGTTACCTAACGTTCGTTTCAATCCTCGCCCGACCCGAAGGACGAGCGCAGCGGCGACAGGGGACCGGCTCGAAGACTTCGGCGGTGTAGCCGTCCTCGTCCTCGACGAGGTGGCCGATGTATACGACGCCCTCGTAGCAGGCGAAGCACTCGGTGGCTTCGCTGGTAGCTGGTGGGGTATTCTTGCTGGTGTCCATCAGGTCCTCCTTCTGGTGGGACGGGCTCCGGGGTGTTTCCCCACCGCCGGGGCCATTTCTACTACTCCTTGAGTTTACCACTTTAGTTGACGAACGTTAACTAATACGGGATGAATCTCTCAAACCTTTAACCATTACGTTAAGGTTAGCTTATTCGGTAGATCGCACTGTATTTTTATGCAGGGAAACAGTACCCTGCTGGCTTCCGTAGCGCGGGGGGTAGGGGCGGAAAATGGTTTACGACTGTGACCTACCTTTAAAACTATACATGGGGAGCGTAATAGGCGTGGTGGGGGTGGTGTACACGCCCTCATTTTGGCGGTGATCCGGTGGGGCGGGTCTCTGATCGCTCAGAGTTTGATACGCATACAACGCTCTCACGCTTGCGCCGTTGCTTTTCCGGTGCTCCGCTCCGGCGAAGCGCCAGCTTGCGCCAACGCTCGAACTCGGCCTCGTCTTTCGCCTTGATCCGAGCACGAGGGCGGGCCGGTGTCTCTTCGGCGCTCATGCAACTAAACTTGCATAGTCGTGGCGTTCGTCTTTCGCCTCGATCCGGGCGGGGCTGGCGTAGCGCGGGGCGGGAGCGGAGCACTCCAGGCAGTCGCAATCTAGCGGGTGCTCCCGGCTCTCGTAAGCGGGTGGTACGTTACCCTTCGAGACTTCACCGGAGGGGCTTAAACGGGATTCTCGCGGCTCCGGGGACGGCTCCGGGGGTGGTGTTGGGGGTGGTGTTGGTGTTGGCGCGTATTCGTGGCCTAGTGGCTCCTGCTCGCTCTCGGGTTCGGGGAAAGTGTCGCGCCAAACCTCGGAAGCTCTCTCAAGCTCTTAGATGTACCCGTCCGCGTTCCTGATTTCCCGCCGTTCTTTGAGCCTGTCCAGCTCCTCATACGAGGGCGCGGCGTCGGGGATCTTGAGCACGTCCATGATCTCGGCGACGCTTCGGCCCGTCATGGACGCTATGCGGTCGAAGTCGGCTCCAGCCTTACGCATACGATGTATAAGACTGATCTCTCGATCTTTGGCGTTCTCCTCTTCCTGCTGGCGCGTCTTGGCGTTGCAGCCGGAGATCTCAAACTCCTCGTCAAGACACTCCTCCACGTTCTCGGGGGTCGTGTATCCGCCCTCGACCTCAAGGATCAACCCGGCTTCAAGCAGCTTGCGTATGTGCCTGCTCTTGAGGTTGTCCCGCCTAACGCCGGTCCTCTCTTCGAGGAACTCAAGCGGGGCGGGTTCGCCGGTGATGCGTGAGAAGTCGTGGATCAGATCGAGCACGCGCCCGGCCACCTTCCCCACGCTACTAACAGGAGCTTCGCCGCCGTGGGATATGGGCCTGCCGTTCTTGTCATACTCTTTATCGGTAGTCGGGGACGTGTTGCGGATCTGCGCCGATTTACTCAATAAGGGACCACACTCGTTATACCCACAGGGGGGGGGGGGAAGTAAAGAACTTCTCTTCTATCAGTGCGTGGTCCCTTATTGAGGGAGTTAGATCCTTGATCCTGTAGCGTGCCGCCTTACCGGGTGAACCATCCTTTATCCTGACCAACACCCCGTGTGTATCAATGAGACTGGCTATCGCCTTCACGGCTGTAGCTCGTTTGCCCAACCCCGCCGCTACCATCAGGTCCCGCCCATCCATGTCGATCTCGAGGCTGTTCGCCTTCCACGCCGCCCGGAGCATCACCACGAACGCCGCGTAGTCACGAGCGCCGCTCCGTGGGTCGCCGGTGATCTCTTCCCACCCGTAACCGATCACCGCGTGATGCGCCATCCTCGGCAGCTTGTCGCGGGTCTTGGTCGATCCTTCACGCGGCTTGTACTTCTCGGGTTCGTACCTCCCCGAAGTGTGGGCTATGGCGTAGTCTATGGTCGTTTTCCGGTAGTCCGGTCTGGAAGTCCACTTATCGCGCCGTCCAAGAGCCGACTGCGAGAACAGGGCTTCCATCCTGGCCGCGTCGTGCCACGTCAAGTATGCAAGCTGCGTCATGAGATCGTTGTCGGCTTTGCTCGCGTCGTTCCCGCTCCAAGATAAATCGCCCCGGTCGTAAAGGGCGATGAACTTCGGTCCTAGCTGTTTCGCGTTCCTGCCCGCCTTCAGCAGCTCACCATCCTCCGTGGGGTTCGTATCCGGCCTCAGAGCCGCCTGTACGGGCTTCTGCGGCTCCGGGAAGAACTCTCGGTACACACTATCCAGAACGTCCTGCGCGTCCCGTATAGGCAATCCTCGCCCGCCTAGCGGCTTTTCCGTGATGGTGAAGTACTGCAGCTGATCGTACAGCTCGATCTTTCCGCCCCACGGTGTATTCTCGGTCGAACATCGGGTCTTCTCGCCCTCGACGATCGGCTTGCAGCCTATTCCGATGCCTTTTATCCCGGTCCCGGATGGCGAGACTTCGTAATAAGTGCCGAACCGAGCGGCGAGCGCCAGCGCGGCGGGGTGAATCCACCCGGTCTCGTGGTCCCTGCAGTCATCCAAGTCCCAACCAAAATAGACATCGTCCTCGGTAAACACGAACCCTATCCCACCCAACCCGTGCTCCTGTTTACAAGCTAGAGCTTGACGATATGTGCTCCAACTTGAAGGGTCGTTCGTTCTTGCTAAGAGACGTGTCGAGGGGTTTATGGGGATCTTCCCGCGCTTACCGTCCTTGCGGACAGGCCCCCACCGCCACGCCACCCACTGCTTGCGCGCCTTCAGGTCTTCGAGCGGATCTCCGGCCCCGCATTGGGTTGTGGTTCTGTTATGCTTGAGGTACTCTCCCGTGAGACGGGAAGATGAAAGAACGTCCATAGTTCACTCCTGTCTGTCTGGAACCCGTTGCTTCAGTTTCGCTGCTGGATAGCAACGGGTTCCCTTAGTTCTCTTATCGTCTTCTTGCTACTTCGGCATCATCACGATATAATACACACGTCTGCTTCTTCGGCCCCGGTCCCTTCAGGCAACCGGGGCTTTTCTTTGCTCTCATCCACGCGGCGCTTCAGCCTGGATTTGTTGCAACGCATCCGATGCGCGTCTGAGGTCGTAATCTTGCATACTGCTGGGGGCGAGGTTGTCCCGTTCCCGCTTCACTTCCTCGTAGTAGGCTTTCGAGTCCTCGTATCCGATCCGGGCCGTTTCCACCCCCGGAGCCAGCTTCTCGAATGCGGCCCGGCGCTCTCGCATCCCGGCTTCGAGAGTCTCTATTTCAAGTTCGGCGGCAGCAACCCGCAGAGCGTGGATCTCGTGGGGAAGCTCATCCTCCCGGCGTAGCAGAGCGGACATTTCCGAGTCCGTAGCGACATCGAACTCCTCTCCGGTTTCACCTTTCGCGGCTTCGATACGTCGCCTGGCGGCCACCGCCGCCGCCTCGCTGACGCGGCCTTGTAGGGTGCTGTGCTCCGCCTCCAGATCGGCAAGCCTACCCAACGCCCGCCGCTGTCGTTCCCGTAGCTCCGCCGCCGTTCGCATGGTCGCGTACTTGAACATGATTAGCCTCCTAAATCCTTCTGCCGTACATATCCCGGCGGTCGTCGTCTTCCTCGTCCTGGCCGTCTCCGCCGATCTCAAGCGGTCTGACGCGACGCCCGTACATGTCCCGCCCGTCGCCGCCCTCGTCTTCGTCCTCTTCGAGATCGTCCCCGGCTTCGTCAAGTGGTGTGATCCGCCTTCCGAAGAAATCCCGCCCGTCGCCGCCCTCGGCTTCGGCTTCGTCCTCGAACCCGCTGGCTACCTTTTCGGCGTATCCGAGGGCGTCTTCCACAACCTCGCCCACAAGCTCCGCGCCTTCTTTTGTGAGTGTGTGCTCCACTCCGATTTTGGCAACCGCCTTAGCGGCCTCAAGCATGCCCGGCACATCCCCGGCAAGCCGAGAACGTTTGTACGCCTGAAGGCGATTCGCCACCACAAGCTCCGCTCCGCTCACGTTCGATTCTCCAATTTCCCGGAGTACCCTGTCGGCTAATTTCAAAGACATGGTCCGTCCTCCTGATTCATAGGCGGACACGTTGGGCCTGGACGTACCGATAGAGTCCGCAAGCTCTTCCTGCGTGTATCCCGCTCGCTCTCTTACCGTTCTCAAGCCTTCCATGTCCGCAACCTTTCCTATGTTTGTATCGTTCCTAAGTATACCAAGAACACGGCTGGATATTTACGTTTCGACCATCAAAGGGATAACCAAATATCCGATGCGTTAGGATTTGGTTTTGCTCCAGCTTCCGATAATGATGATTCCCGGAAACCCGCATAAGCGTTATTTACGGCACGATTCCAAGCTGTGAAAGAACTCCAAACCCGAGCCGCATTCTCCGCTAGTTTGGTTTTTGGTTTGTTCGTTTGTTGTACGCGCACAACACTACGATCTGTGGGAGCAACCCACGCCCGACTCGTTAGGAGCCAAACAATCGCTTCCAGAAACCCCGGCGTGACGCTTCGAGGGCCTCGCGTAGCTGGCGGGCCTCCGCTTCGAGCCGGTCGGCTCTCTCCCGCTCTCTTTCGAGTGCTTCCCGCACCGTGGATTCCGCACGCTCCGTAAGCTCCGCACGCGCTTCCGACCGCCCAAGCTTGAATGACAAGTCTTCCACCCTCGCCCGTAGCTCTCTGGCGGCATCCTCGCCGCTCTCGTGGGGCGCTCTCTCGCGTGATCTCCGGCTCCGTGGTGATCCGCGTTTCTCCAGGGCCTCGTGCACGCTCACCCGGTACACACGCCAGCGCCCCGCCCTCTTCTCCCCTTCGATCTCTTTCGCTTCGAGTAGCTGTCTGATTCGCTCGCCGCTTACCCCGAGCACCCGCCCAGCTTCGATCGGCGTATAGGTCTCGCCCGGCTTCGCTGGCTTCGCCCGGTCCTGATCCTCTGGTCCATTTTGCGGGGTGAAATCCATCGGGAAAGATACTAGCCCACATCCGCTCGCCCCGCCCCTTACGGGCCATCCTCGCCGCTCTCGTGGTCCGTGCCGGGCAAAGCTTCGATGTCCTCGCACACACTGGCCGCGAAGTCGTTCGCTTCGGCCTCTTCGAGCGCGTCCATCGCCAGATGCAGCAGGGCGCGGGCCTCCTCCAAATTGCTCCGCTTCTCCCGGCGTAGGCGCCGCGCCGCCTCGTCCCTGTTCATGCTTGCGCCCGCCCGCCTTTACCCCGTCGCCTGTCCCGCATATCGTGCACGCTCACGGGATCAATGAGCACGCCTATCGCCGTATCGGCGTACCTTAGACGCTTGTTATGCAGCATCTTGTGGACGGCTTGCCTGCTCACGCCTAGCGTCTCTCCCGCCTGCGTCGCGCTGTACCACCGTTCAAACTCCTGTACCGTGGGCATCATGCCCTCCTTTGCTTCTCGTGGTCGAGGGCTTGAGCATCAGCGCTCAAGCCCGTCTCTACTATGTCTACTCGTTACCTAACGTTCGTTTCAATCCTCGCCCGACCCGAAGGACGAGCGCAGCGGCGACAGGGGACCGGCTCGAAGACCTCGGCGGTGTCGCCGTCCTCGTCCTCGACGAGATGACCGATGAAGACGACGCCCTCGTAGTAGGCGAAGCACTCGGTGGCTTCGCTGGTAGCTGGTGGGGTATTCTTGCTGGTGTCCATCAGGTCCTCCTTCTGGTGGGACGGGCTCCGGGGTGTTATCCCCACCGCCGGGGCCATTTGATATTACTCTTACAGTATATCAGCTTAGTTAACGAACGTTAACTATACGGAATGAATCTCTCAAACCTTTAACCATTGCGTTAAGGTTAGGTTATTCGGTAGATCGCACCGTCTTTTTATGCAGTGAGACATTGCCCTCCTGGCTTCTGTAGCGCGTGGGGGGTAGGGGTGAAGGTTAACGATTGTAACCTACTTTTACTACAATACATGGTGAGCGTCCAAGGGGGGCGGGGTGGTGTACGCGCCCTCGTTTTGCCGGCGGGGCGTCGTGGGGGGTCGTGGCTCTGCCGGGGGCATCCACCCCTTCAGCACCCACCGACCGCCGCGCTCCTAGAACACCTCGCCCCAGGTGGCCTCGTGGTTCACGTCTCGGCTGCCCCGGGCCCCCTGAAGGCCTGGAGGCAGTTCAGCGGCTCCTTCGCCGAGGCGTTCCCCGACCTTCGGCTTACGGTGCTTCTCGGAGGTTCGCTGGTTGGGCAGCGGCGGATTCGCCTAGCTCACTCGCGAGGGCCGCTGGGCCGCTGCCCCTCGCTGCAATAGTACATACCCCAGCACCAGCTGTGCCAGCCCGGTAAAGAAGTTCCCGTAGTCCCCCAAGGCTATCGAAACAGGCAGGAAGGCGATGAACAGCACGCCGCACCAGATCGGCAGGACCCGCACGCGCAGGGTGGCAACCCCGTAGAGGATGAAGCCGATGAGCACGCCCACGAGCCCTATCATGTCCGTGACGTTAAAGACGGCCGTGTTGGCGAACGGTAGTGTCAGCGCGCTCACGATCAGCAACGCGGACGAGCCGAGCACCGTGTACAGAGCAACGCGTCCCAGGCGCCCGTAGCCGTCTTGCTGCAGGGCATGGAACCCTAGGAGTCCCGCGTTTGAGGACAAGAGCGCTGCGACGTAGAAGGCGACGAAGCCGGGTCCGGGCCTGGCGGGCGTCCCGCCCTGGCTCAGGGCATAGACGTTGAAGATTATCCAAACGAGTCCGCCCAACATGAAGGCTATCGCGCCCCACCGGATAACGCCCGAAGCTGGCATAAGCTTTCTCCTCGTTCTGGTTCCCCTACAAGTGTATGATGGCATAGCCCGAGACGCGGCGCATCACCCGCACGGGCTTCGCGCAGAAGAAGCACCCGGTTAGAATGACTCTTGGGGCAACACTCTCACGCTTGCTGGCGTCTTTGCGACGTTGCTTTTCGTCGGCCAGCTTGCGCCACCGTTCAAACTCGGCCTCGTCTTTCGCATTGATCCGAGCGGGGCTGACGTAGCGCGGGGCCGGAGCGGAGCACTCCAGAAAATCGCATCCTAGCGGGTGATCCTAGCCCTCTTCCCAACTCCGGCGAATCTGTTCCCCACTCGTGAAACTCCCGCGCTTCTCGCGGCGCTCTTCTGGAAGAAAAGGAATTAAAACCGACTTCGGAACCTTCCGCTCTCTTCCAAGCTCTTCTTTAGCCCCTTCGGGGGAGGCTACGCCACCATACAACCCGACACACTTGGTAACGTCCCTCAGAGAGACCTTCAGGACACGGGCGATTTCCCGATAGGTAGCGCCGGAACGCCGTAAATCGGCAACCTTCGGGGCCAGCTCCGCGATACGCGCCGCTGCTCGCGTCTCGTACTCTTCTCGGGGCATCACACCGGCTGCTCGCCGTCGCGCTCTCTGTGCTCGCGTGTCTCGCCGTCTGGC
>MWWE01000121.1_pt1 | contig 12772 bp, 8 predicted proteins | sample 1047301 | NCBI WGS metagenome assembly MWWE01 (sample SAMN06349973, study PRJNA376086) | soil metagenome | isolation source: MS1-1 sample Antarctic (ecotone) soil | place: Antarctica
CATAAATGCTGAATCTTATGTTTCGGCAATGGTAACTTTTCCAAAAGCAGGAATTTATAAGATTTTTGCCACCTTCAAACACAAAGACAAATTAACCATCGTTCCATTCATATTTGAAGTCAAAAAAGGCAACGAAGAAAAGCCGATTGACCTTTCAAACGCGAAGTTTCCCGCAGGTGCTTACAAGATCATCGTCAGCAAAAACGGCTTTACGCCGCAAACAATATCATACAAAGCAAACAATCCTTTGAAATTAGCGTTTTATCGGGCGGATCAGGAAAATTGTGTAGATGGAATTGTATTTAAAGATTTAAATATAAAGAAAGAACTGCCCGTCGGCGAAGTCGTGTTGGTTGATATTCCAACCGATAAAAAAGGTGAGTTTAACTATTCGTGCAATGATGGAAAATTAGAAGGCAGTATCACTATCAATTAAAATAATATGTTGACAGCAAATGTTCTCGCAAAAAAAGCCGAGGTTCCCGTTTATACCGTTCGTCACTATACGAATATTGGTTTGCTTAACCCTTTAAAGCGGGAGGATAACGGCTACAAAATTTACAAGCAATCGGACATAACTCTGATGCGTTTTATCACCAATGCTAAAGAGTTAGGTTTTACACTCAAGCAAATTTCTCAAATTCTTGACGAAGCAGATAACGGAAAATCCCCGTGTCCGCTTGTCCGTGAAATTATTGACAGACGGATTAGCGAAACTCGCCAACAAATCAAAAATCTCAAACAACTCCAAAAGAAAATGGAATCTGCAAAACTAATGTGGGAAGAAATGGAAGATGGTATGCCGAACGGTCATTCGGTTTGCCATCTGATCGAATCTTTTGCCGAATAATTTTTCTCCACTTGACCTGATAGTAACTATGAGGTTATAGAATAGATTTTGAAAAGTACGATAGTTTGAAATTAGTCAGACTTTTTGTATATTTTACATAATTTACCGAAAAAAGGGAGAAACTTTTAATTATGGCTCATAATATGGAGCAATGTATAGATAATTGTTTGGATTGTTACCGCGTTTGTTTGGAAACGATCAAATATTGTTTTGAACAGGGAGGAAAACACGCCGCACCCGATCATATCAAAATTTTGATGGATTGCGTGATGGCTTGTCAGACATCGGCGAATTTTATGATTCGCGGTTCGGAAATGCACGGTCAAACTTGCGGAGTTTGTGCCGAAGCCTGTCGCCGTTGTGCAACCGAATGCGAAAAAATGGCGGACGACGAGCAGATGCAAAAATGTGCGGAGGCTTGCCGCCGTTGTCAGCGAACTTGTGAAGAAATGGCTTCATCAGCTACTTCTGCATAATTTTGTCCTAACAAAAAAAAGCGAAGCGGCTGAACTATATCGGTCTGCTTCGCTTTGACCTTCCTTTATAAATAATTTCTTTAACTAAAAGTTTCCAGATAAAACTATTATGGCTAAAAAATATATTGACCCGATTTGCGGAATGACAGTAAAGCCCGAAACGGCGGCGGCAAAACATGATCCCGAAGATGGCGAAACTGTCTATTTTTGTGCCGTTGGCTGCAAGGAAAAATATGCTTCGCAGATTGAAAACAGGGACGGCGAAATTTCCAATGTAGCAAAAGCAAATATTCACGAAAAACACAGCGAAAAAGTAGTTTCGCATGGCGGGATGAATGCTGCTCCCGAAGGCGAATATATTGATCCCGTCTGCGGAATGTTGGTTGCACCGGAAACTTCTGCTGGAGAATACAAGTTTGAAGGCGAAACTTATTATTTTTGTTCAAAGAGTTGTGTTACGAAATTTCGTCAAAATCCGCAGAATTTTTTAGAAGAAAAAGAGAAAGAAAAACTCGAAGCCGAATCGCAAGGCACAGAATACACTTGCCCGATGCACCCGGAAATTGTCCAGATCGGTCCGGGAAGCTGCCCGAAATGCGGAATGGCTTTGGAGCCGATGGTAATTTCACTTGATGATGAGCCTGATCCGGAATTGATTGATATGACGCGGCGTTTTTGGATCTCTGCGGCTTTGACGATTCCCGTTTTTATTCTCGCAATGGCTGAAATGATTCCGGGATTTAATGAAATTGTTCCGCCGAAAATATCCCTTTGGATTCAATTTATACTGGCAACTCCAGTTGTCGTCTGGGGCGGATTTCCCTTTTTTGAAAGAGCAATAGCATCAGTTAAAAACGTCAGTCCAAATATGTTTACATTGGTCGCAATGGGAACGGGAGTGGCATTTATTTATAGTCTTGTCGCCTTATTTTTCCCACAGATTTTCCCGGCTACAATGCGAAATGCAGAAAACTTAATTGCCGTATATTTTGAAGCGGCGGCAGTAATTACAACGCTCGTTTTACTCGGACAAGTGTTGGAACTTCGGGCGAGAAGTCAGACTTCTTCGGCAATCAAAGAACTTCTCGGACTTGCCCCAAAAACGGCAATCGTTGTTTTAAATGACGGCACGGAAGAGGAAATTGATTTAAAGGATGTGCAGATCGGTGCAACTTTGAGAGTCAAAGCAAACGAAAAAATTCCCGTTGACGGAATTATTTTAGAAGGCGAAACAAATGTAGATGAATCAATGGTTACGGGCGAATCAATTCCCGTCGAAAAACAAGTTGGTGATAAAATTATCGGCGGAACGATCAACGGAAAACGCGGATTTTTGATGAAAGCGGAAAAGGTCGGAAGCGACACTTTGCTTGCACAAATCGTCCGAATGGTCGGCGAAGCCCAGCGTTCGCAAGCACCGATTCAAAGACTTGCCGATATTGTTTCGGCGTATTTTGTTCCCGCCGTGATCTTGGTTGCAATTGTTGCTTTTATTGTTTGGATGATTTTCGGTTCTTTCACATACGCACTCGTTGCGGCGGTTTCGGTTTTGATTATCGCTTGCCCGTGTGCTTTGGGACTTGCAACACCGATGTCAATTATGGTCGGCACGGGACGCGGTGCAAAATCGGGCGTGTTGGTTAAAAAAGCCGAAGCACTGGAAACGCTTGAAAAAGTCAATACAATTGTCGTAGATAAAACCGGAACTTTGACCGAAGGTAAACCGAAGCTGCAAGCGGTAATTTCCGGCTTTAAGTCAAACATTTCAGAAGATGAACTTTTAAAACTGGTCGCATCATTAGAAAAATCGAGCGAACATCCGCTGGCGGAATCAATCGTGGAAGGTGCAAAAGAAAAAGGAATTGAATTATTAAAACCCGAAAATTTTGAATCGGTTACGGGCAAAGGCGTTTTTGGAAAAGTTGACGGCAAAGAGATAAAAATCGGAAACAGCGATTTTGTTTTGGGTAAAAATAAGGCAGAAAATGCCGAATTTAATGAAGCAGTTTCGCAAGCCGGAGAACTTCAAACCGATGGACAAACAGTAATGTTCGTTTCGGTCAATGATGAATTTGCAGGTTTAATCGGTGTTGCAGATTCGGTAAAACAAACTGCAAAAGAGGCGATTGACGAACTTCATCGGCAAAATATCGAAGTCATAATGATGACCGGCGACAATGCCAAAACTGCCGAAGCCGTGGCAAAAAAATTAAATATTGATCAGGTTTTTGCAGAAGTTTTACCTGAACAAAAAGCAGCAAAGGTCAAAGAGTTGCAATCACAGGGGAAAATTGTTGCAATGGCTGGCGATGGCGTAAATGATGCTCCCGCACTTGCTCAGGCACAAATCGGAATCGCAATGGGAACGGGAACGGATGTCGCAATGGAATCGGCTGATATAACTTTGCTCAAAGGCGATTTACGCGGAATCTTAAAAGCCAAAAAATTAAGTGAAGCTACGATGAGTAACATTCGTCAGAATTTATTTTTCGCCTTTATTTATAATCTTGTCGGAGTTCCGATTGCGGCGGGTATTTTGTTTCCGTTTATCGGTTTGCTTTTAAGTCCGATGATTGCGTCTGCGGCGATGACTTTCAGTTCGGTTTCGGTTATTCTAAATGCACTGCGACTGCGAAATTTGAAGTTGTAAATGCAAAGTGAAAAACATAATTTTATTCCCGCACTGCGTTTCCATTGGGCGACCAAATTCTACGATCCGTTGGTGCGTTGGACGACCAAAGAATATCCATTTAAACGGGCGTTGATCGCACAGGCAAACTTAAACAATAATCAATCAATCCTAGATTTGGCGTGCGGAACAGGAACACTTTCGATTGGTATTAAAAAGCGTTTTCCGAATATCCAAATTTTTGCGGTTGATGCAGATGAAGAGATTTTGCAAAAGGCTAAAAATAAAGCGTTTGAGCGAACTTTGAAAATAGGATTTGGACAAAGTTTTTCCGACAAACTGCCATTTGAAAACCAAAAATTTGACCGAGTTTTCTCGACGCTTTCATTTCATCATCTAACTCATAAAGATAAAGTTGAAACGATCAATGAAATCCTGCGTGTGTTAAAAAATGACGGTGAATTTCATCTGGCAGATTATGGCTTTCCGATTAACAAATCTCAAAAAGTTCTGTCAAATTTAATCCGCGTAATTGATGGTTTAGAAACGACTTCCGACAATTTAAAAGGACTTTTACGGAAATTGCTTTTAGAAAACGGCTTTACAAAAGTTGAAAAAACCGGACATTTCAATACAATTTTAGGAACAATTAGACTTTTTCGAGCATTTAAATAATTTTACCAATCACGTTCAGAGTTCAAACTTTAGTTTGCTACGCCGGCGATAGCCCGGCGTTTTGCGATATTTACGAATAACGCAAAGCATATCTAAAAAGATTTATTCAAACGATTTTTGATTTGTTGTAATAGACTTAAATTCTTTGCCATCAAAAACCCAACGCAGCTGCGTGTGTTTTGCAAACTAAAGTTTGAACTATAAATGCCATCCAACAATTTTTTTTGATTTTATGAACAAAATAGCATTAGCAATCCACGGCGGAGCAGGGACGATTTTAAGATCGGAGATCACTTCAGAAGTTGAGAACAAATACCGTCGAAGTTTGAGAAAATCACTCGATGCAGGTTTACAAATTCTACAAAATGGTGGAAGTTCGCTTGATGCAGTTGAGGCATCGGTAATTGTTTTAGAAGATATTCCATTATTTAACGCCGGCAAAGGTGCGGTTTTTACGCATGACGAGAAAAACGAAATGGATGCGGCAATTATGGATGGCAGAATGCTTGATGCAGGTGCAATTGCGTTTGTCCAAAATGTCAAGAATCCGATAAAACTTGCCCGCCTCGTGATGGAAAAAACTGAACATCATTTTTTAGCAGGAGTTGGTGCTAATGAATTCGCAAAACAAATGAATGTCGAATTTGCCGATGATAAGTATTTTTTCACCGAATTTCGTTATCAACAACTATTACAGGCAAGAGAAAGAGGAAAAGTCCAACTCGACCACGCAGGCGATGAAAGCGGAGAGATAAAAATTTCAGATCTCAAATCTCAAATTCCAAATGAGGAAAAAAGTTCAAAAAACAACGAACAACGAACAACGAACAACATACGAACCAATCGCAAATCGCAAATCGCAAATCGCAAATCCAAAATGGGAACTGTTGGTGCGGTGGCTTGTGATAAAGACGGAAATTTAGCAGCGGCAACTTCGACAGGAGGGATGACGAATAAAAAATTCGGACGCATCGGCGATACACCAATAATCGGTGCGGGAACTTATGCCGACAACGAGGCTTGTGCGGTTTCCTGCACGGGATACGGTGAATTTTTTATGAAGGCGGTTACGGCTTATGATGTAGCGGCTCGTATGAAATATAAAAATTTGAGTCTGAAAGAAGCGGCGAAAGAAGCGGTTGATTATTTAACCGACATTGACGGCGAAGGTGGTTTGATTGCGGTTGATAGATTGGGAAATGTCGCTTTACCATTTAATTCAGAAGGAATGTATCGCGGTTGGATTGATGAAAATGGGGAGATTTTTGTTGAGATTTATAAATGAAATTTAAGCGGCTGCATTTTGGTTGATCTCATTAATTATGCTGACAATTTGCATTGCTTCGTTATTTTGGAAAACCCCGCTCAAACCCTTTGAATTGTAAGCTGTATATGGAGCATCATATAAATTATCTGCCTCCATAACGCCGTTTTTGGTCAGATAATCAATTATCATATTTACAAATTCGATCTGCGTCGAGTTGTATTTTTGTCCATCTAAGAATTTATTAAACATCCGTTTGGCTTCGGCTTGATCTAAGCCAACCAAACTTCTGATAAACAAGCCGAGATTTTTTTGTTCGCCGAATACTTTTTCAAATTCTTCTTTTGTTCCAAGTTGGTCGGAATCAAATAGCAAGCGTTCTAACTCTGAAATATCTGCGTTAGTTATCGGCTTATTGGTTTTTAGTTTTTGCAAAGTTATGTGATTTTCGTGGTTCTTGAGAAACGCCATAAATTTTTGTTTATATTGTCTTTTATCCAAACCTGAGTTTAATCCCGCGACTTCGACTTCCATTGCATAATCGAGTTCATCTTCAAAATCGGTGTAAATATCTTTACGCTTTGTTTTGTCTATAAATTTGATTAGATCACGAAGTCTTTTGCGGATTGTTTCGAGAATCGGAACGGTTACATTTATCCAAAACTCGACTTTTTGAATTTCTTGAATTAGTTCGATCTGTTCTTTGACTGGCGGAACGCTTTCTTTTTCTTCAAGACGCTCGGCAAGTTCCATAACTTGATTGCGGAGTTTTACAAAAAACTTGTCATTGTGAAGCGTGGCAAGCTGCAATTTAAGCATTAGATAATCAAACTGTTTGGCGGTTTCGTCTTCGGGATTTAATTCATTCGGCAAGGATGCGATAATTTGGGTCAATTCATAAAAAGCATCTTGGTCTAATTTTTCCCAAGCCTTTTGGTCGTTAAATTTTTCGACTTCCCGCAGATGCGGACGGACGACGAAATTATCTTTGTTGATTGCCTGCACCTGCATTTGCAGATGCTCTTCGACTTCTTCGCTTACTTTGCTGAGTTCTTCATCTTTGAGTGTCGAACGGCGAATCGAATCTAGCAATTCAACCCGCTTATTAAAGATTTTCGTGCTGAGAGATTGTTGTATTTTCGGCTCAACTTCTTTTACATCATCGCCGAAAAACTCGAAGTTCAAACAATGATCGAAGATGTAGAAACAATCTTTGTCTTTACCAATGCCGAATAAGTCCGGGCGAAGCCGTGTGCCGCGTCCGATCATTTGCAGGAATTTTGTTTTTGAACGAATGGTTTTGAAAAACACGAGATTTACGATTTCGGGAATGTCTATGCCTGTGTCGAGCATATCAACTGAGATTGCGATTTGCGGAAACTTTTCGGGTGTTGAAAAATCATCAATTAGTGTGTGTGCATAACTTTCGTAATTATCAATAACTCTTGCAAAACTTCCTTTCAAATGCGGATAGTTGAGATTAAAAACTCTTTCGATCTCAATTGCGTGTTTGTGGTTTTTGGCAAAGATAATAGTTTTTCCAAGTTTGTCGCCGTTTTCGACCTTTAAGCCGTTTTCCATTAAGTTTTGCAAAACTTTTTCAATTGTATCCTGATTAAACAACCAACGATTTATTGCCGCCGAACTGATTTCATCGGGTGCTTCTCCTTCTTCGTTCCATTCGATTTCGTCCCAAGCATCTTTTTCTTCTTCGGACAGATCGGAGTATTTTATTCCTTCGCGTGTAAAACCCGTCGGCATACTGAATTTTACAGACGGCACAAGATATTTTTCACGAACTGCATCATCTAATTCATAAGCATCTGTCGGTTCGCCGTCTTTTAATTCAAAAAGTCTGTAAGTGTTGCGGTCAACTTCAGATTTCGGCGTGGCGGTTAAACCGACCAAATAAGAATCAAAATAATCAAAGATCGCCTGATATTTTTTGTAAACCGAACGATGTGCTTCGTCTATGATAACAAGATCGAAATTTCCGACGCTGAAATGGCGTTGATCGTCTTCCATTTCATTTATCAGGTTCATCATCGTCGGATATGTCGAAACATAAACACGGCTTCCCGAAGCCTTTCTGTCTGTAACGAGATTGACGGGATTTGAATCGGGCAGATGTTCTTTGAACGCATTGCACGCTTGTTTAACGAGTGCGTTTCTGTCGGCAAGGAACAGAGTTCGCTTTATCCAATTAGCACGCTGCAAAAGATCGCAAAGAGCAATTATCGTCCGAGTTTTTCCCGCTCCCGTTGCCATTACGAGCAAAGATTTTCGGCGTTTGTCGTTTTCAAAACTTTCGGCGATTTTTGTGATCGCACGTTTTTGATAATGTCTTCCGGCGATGTCGGCGTTTATGTCATTTTCCTGTAAATGTTGGAGCGTTTCGCGTCTTTGAATTAACAACTCCAATTCGTCTTTCGTGTAAAATCCTTGCACGGGACGCGGCGGATAATTTACGTCATCCCAGAGATAAGTTTCGTAACCGTTTGAATAAAAGATCACGGGACGCTGATTAAATTCTTTTTCCAGACAATCGGCGTAAAGTTTGGCTTGTTGTTTTCCGGCTTCCGCACCTTTTGAAGTTCTCTTTGCTTCAACTAATCCGAGCGGTTTGCCGTCGTTTCCCCACAAAACAGAATCAACAAAACCTTTGTCCTGCGTGTTCGGTATTCCCTTTACTTCATATTCAAAAGTCGCATCTTTTCCCAATTCCCAACCGGCTTCGGTGAGCATCAGATCAATAATGTGTTTTCGCGTATCGGCTTCGGAATAATTATGCGAATCGGGATATTTTTGATTTTCCCGTTTGGCTTTGGCGATTTGTTTTCGTAATTCCTTGTTTTTCTCGTCAATCGTCGGTTCGGTGAGAAGTGCTTTTCGGCGAAGTTCTTCTTCGGCTTTTTGTTTTTCGTATTCTTCGGCGATTTTTTTTAATTCGGCGAATGATGTTGCCGAAACGGAAACCTGATCTTTCGGAATCAGATTTTTATCAAACTGCAAACCGTCAAAAATGTTCGGTTCATTCTGCGTATAACTTCGGGCAAACCAATAGAGAACGTGAAACAATTCGTTGACGGTTTGCAAAGCGGTTTGTTCAGAAACTTTGCCTTTTTCGTGAACGGCTTTGTTAGCGGCTTTGCGGACAAAACCGACTTTTAAGAAAACGGCTCGCGGCAGATTTTCCTTAAATGTTTCTTCGCTTGTCAGACCGTAAAGCGATGTGTCGTAAGGAATTTGGAGATATTCATCAAATTCAAACATCCATTCAACCGCGATCTCCAACGTCCGACGTGCATAAAAACAAGCCGTTCGCGGATCGCTCGAAACATTTTTCTCGGCTTTGATGGCTGAATCATAAACCGTCTGCCATTCGTCTTTTAGAAATGTGAAGTTTGTTGCCATAGATTTATTTTATTGAATGATTTACTGCCGATAAAACCCAAAATTATTTTAGCATTTATTCAGAAACAGCCGTTTAAAAACGGCGAAAGCATAAAGCCCCGTGTGTCAACGCGGGGAATGAATCAGACAAATCCGATAAGCCCGTGAAAACGGGCGACAGCACAAACTCAAATCAGCAAATATTTTTCGTCAAATTCTATTTTGTTGACCTTTAGTAATTTAATAAATTCTTCACGAAATGAAAATTTGCCGTGATGTTTTTCCTGATTGGCGATGTATCGCCTAACAATCTCAATTTGCGATGCACTAACCGTGAACGCACCGTAACCGTTTTGCCAAGAAAAATCTTTTTGATCGGGAAAAACTTTGTGCATCCAACCTGACGAATTGGCTTTTAAATCACGCAAAACGTCCGAGAGAGAATTATCGGGACGGAGTTTTGCCAAAACGTGAATATGATCGCTCATTCCGCCAATTTCTAAAGCAATACCTTTTTTATTGCGAATTATCCCGCCGATATACTCATACAATCTCGGTTTTACATTATCGGTAATTAACGGTTGACGATTTTTAGTCGAAAAAACCAAATGATAAATTAAATTCGTGTATGATTTTGCCATAATTTTTATTGCGTTTATTCCATTATCGGATTGGAAAATGATTTAGTAAATAATCGTTATAGAAAAATGATTTAGTAAACAATCGTTATAGAAAAATGTTTTGGTAAACAGCCGTTGAAAACGGCGAAAGCATAAAGCCCGGTGTGAAGCAAAGCGAAACGCCGGGTAAATGATAACAATATATTTTCAGCTATCGAAGATAGCGACAGAGATTATTTGCGAAACAATTTTCTGTCGCCCGTTTTACGGGCTAAAATTTTGTTCGTATTTCATCCCCGCCCTCACGGCATTAGTTTCTACACATCTCTAAAGTTTGTATCTGAACCGATTATTTCCAGAAACTCTTTTGCCATTTCTTGCAACTCAGCGGTTGTGTGTCTTTCCAGAACATCTATAATGGACAGAAACTGCCACATTCCCGCGAGTAATGCTGAAGTTGTGTATTCAACTCCCCGTTTCATTAACCTTCCGCTTAATCGAACTAAAAACTCTCTGATCTGTTTGGCTTGTTTGTCTTCCGACTCGGCTAATGCCCACACGATTACGCAGACTTGTGCCACGATCATCAATCTTTTCGCCACGGCTTCGGCTGACTCCTGTTGCCATTGCTCCAGATTCTGTCCACCCCGTTTGAGTAACTTGAAGAATGTTTCGATCCGCCATCGCCAATAATACCAAAGAGCTATCTGCTCGGCTGGAACTTCTTCTGAAACATTCGTCCACAATCGCCACGCCGCCAAGACTTTTCCTTTTTTATCTCGCACCTGTGAGAGAACATATCTCAGTTCGATTGGCTTGCCTTTGACCCACTGCCTTTTGTTCGGTTCGTCTTTTGTCTTTCGCCAAGTCCGCCCCAAACGGTCTAAGACAACTTTCGTTTCCGTTACATATTGCTTTGCTTTTTTGCCTTTGTAACTGACCTCACCGACATATCTGAATTCTTTTTCGAGTTTCTGCTCGACTTCTTCGAGCAATAAACTTTTCCCCGCAAACTTCACCCGTCGAATATCATCTGACCGAATCACAAATCGTCTGTCGCATCTGACATATCTCCTTAGATGGAGCAATGAATCGGCTTGTCGGTCAACAATATGGACACACGGTTTTGCCAATCCTAAACTCTCCACATACGAGAATGTCCGATTCAATTCATCAATCTGCCGACGGCGTGGCAAAACATCTTTTCGTCTTGATGAATGAACTCCATCGCTCGCTTCCAAGCCGATATAAAGCGGTGCTATCGGATTGCCGGTGACATCCGAAACCAGTACCGCACTTTGCAGAAAATAGCCTAAATCCAACTTTCGATAAAGCATTATGCGGTCGGCTTTGCTGTCGTGGCGGGCAAAGTTGATGCCTGAAAAATCGTGCATCACAAGTGCATATTTGTTTGACCGAATGTTACTTGCCTCTCGTGCATATTCAATGATCGGTTCAGCCAGATCAGGCAAACTAACCCGCTCATTTGCAAAAAAACGCCACGCCGCCTGTGCCGCCGAAAACGGTTTGTTTGTTTGCGACAATGACCGTAATCCGGTCGCCACCGATTGTGATATGCTCAAATGTTCTCGCACAAGTGTTCGATACCGTCTTTGCAGACGCGGTTCTAAATCAGGAACTTTTATTTCATACTTTCTAATCTTATCAAAGAACTTTTACACTTGTGTAGAAACTAATGCCTCACGGACGGGGCTTTATGCTGACACCCGCTTCGCGGGCTGAAATCAAAAAATCGCCGTTTTAACCCGCCGACGCTTCTTCAATTTCTTCCCGCCCTTCCTTCTCAAAAAGTTCGCCTTTGAATGCTTTTTGTTGAAGCGATTGGAAAAGATTTTCGGTGATTTCAATATTCTTATTTAACGTTTTTCTATTGCTTTCAACTTTTTCCACTATTTTCGCAAATTGATCTTGTAACTTTTTTGGCGGTTTTGGAATTGAAATATCTTGTAATTCCTGAGCGTTTATATTTGCCATTCCAATAATATTTTTACACATATTATTTAAAACCAGTTTTCCGTAATGCGAGTTTAGAAATGCGGAAATATATTCAGGATTATTTTCATCATCTGTTCTAACGCGGATTAAATAACCTGCTAAAATCATCTCTTTATCTTCACGAAAAACTGCGGTTTTTCCGACGAGTTCTTTACTATTTGTTCGATTAAAAGCAATATCGCCTTTTCTAATAATATATTTGTGCAAATCCTTATCTGGCACTTCAATATATTTCAAACTGGAGAAATTCCAACCACCTTGATAATCAATATTGTTCATTCTAAGAATTGGATATTTGCCTTCTGATCCTGCTTTTTGACTAGTTCCATATTTAACACTTGAAACTAAATCTCGAATTGTAACAACATCCCAACTCATCGGATTTTTCACCGGATCGCCGAACATCTCAAGGAAAACCGATTGCAAAAGCGTGTCGAGTTTTTGCAAAGCGAGACGGCGTTTTTCCCGCAGAGCGTCCGCTTTATCTAAAACTTCCGCAATCCGCTTTTGTTCGGGTAATGGCGGAATTAAAATCTCAGTTCTTTTAAGATATTTAAAATGCCGATCATAACCCGCATCGGTTAAATGCAATGCTTTCAAATAATAGTAAAGATATTTTTCATCGGCTTCGATTTTAGGTTTCAAAACCTTTACGCCATCTGCTCCCATTCCGAAAGGAAAATCAACAAATTTAAATCGTCTTGTGTGGTCTCCGAAAATAATTATAGGCAAATCTGATTTACAAAGTTTGTTTTCTTCATCTGTAAATCCGCCGATTAAATCTTCGCCTTGATCTACAATTGGAATTTGTCCTACTTCGAGATAATCGCCTTTTTGTGTCTTTATATT
>MWWE01000122.1_pt1 | contig 12768 bp, 12 predicted proteins | sample 1047301 | NCBI WGS metagenome assembly MWWE01 (sample SAMN06349973, study PRJNA376086) | soil metagenome | isolation source: MS1-1 sample Antarctic (ecotone) soil | place: Antarctica
GTTGATAAATATAAGGATTACGAATTTTTGGAAAATTTGCGTAAGCCGATTCTTTTTGTTCACGGCGACGAAGATGAATTCGGTTCGGTTGAAACATTAAATGAATTGATTGCCAAAGTTTCCGCTGTAACCGACACGAGCGTTGAAATATTCCAAAACTGCGGACACTTTTTTGAAGGACATTTAACGCAGCTGCGGAATGTAATTCACGATTGGGTTTTAGAAAAAATTGTTGTAAGCGGAAATTAAATAATGACAGAAGAAACAATAGAAGAAAAAAAACAGGAAAGAATGAGAAATGCGGCGATTCGTCTGACGATGATGCCGCGAGATACGAATCATCACGGGACGATTTTCGGCGGCGTGATCTTGAGTTACATAGACGTTGCGGGCGGAGTCGAAGCGGTGCGGCACACGGGACACGATAGATTTGTTACGGTGGCGATCAAAGAAGTTATATTTCACGAACCAGTTTTTGTGGGAGATTTAGTCAGCTTTTATGCGGAAACAACGAAAGTTGGAAATACTTCGATAACAATTCGTGTCGTCGTCGAAGCCGAAAGATTCGGTTCACGCGGTCAGATTGTTCGCGTAACGGAAGCCGAAATTATCTTTGTAGCGATAAATCAGAATCGGGAAAAGATAAATATTAGTAAATTGTAAAGAAATAATAGAATGCGGATTACGCGGATTTAACGGATTTTCGCAGATTCTTTTATGAAGTTTCCTTAACAAATTAAAAATTTGCGAAATCCGCGTTCTATTTCTCAAAAACTATGCACACTTGGAAACTTGAAATTGAATATGAAGGAACACGCTATCGCGGCTGGCAGATTCAGCATAATGCGAGGACTGTGCAGGGCGAAATAAATAAAGCGGCACATCAGCTTTTTTCGGGAAAGGTCGAGATCGGCGGGGCGGGCAGAACCGATGCAGGTGTTCACGCGATTCAGCAAATCGCACATCTTAAAGTTTCCGAATTAAAAGAAGATGTCAAACCTCTGCAAATTCAGCACGGTTTTAATGATTTACTTCCGCACGATATAAATATCTTAAAAGTAAAAAATGCACCTGAGAATTTTCACGCCCGGCACGATGCCGTGGCAAGGCAGTATTTATATCAGATTTCCACACGCCGAACCGCTTTTGCAAAAAATCTCGTATGGTGGATAAAAGACGACCTCAACTCAAACCGAATGAAATCGGCGGCGGAGATGCTTATCGGCAGACACGATTTTGAATCATTTAGTCAGGATGACGAAACGAAAAATCGCTCAACAATCGTTGTCGTCGAGAACGCCGAAATTTTTCTCGATGCGGATTTGATTTGTTTTCGCATCAAGGCAAGTCATTTTTTGTGGAAAATGGTCAGAAGAATCGTCGGAATGCTCGCGGAAGTCGGACGCGGAAAGTTATCCGACACGGGTTTTGAAAGAATGCTCAAATATCCGACGAATGCACCCGCTAAATATACTGCTCCGCCTTCGGGATTGTTTTTAGAGAAGGTTTATTACAAAGGTGATTAAATAAGGACTTAAATCCCGTTCATAAATTCTCTCATTCTCTCAAGTGCAATTTCGATTTCTTCATAAGATTTGCAGTAAGCGATGCGGACGTGATTTTTGCCTGCTTTGCCGAAACCGCTGCCGGGAACGACAGCGACTTTTTTTTCGGTGAGAAGTTTGGCGGCAAATTCATCACCGTTCATTCCTGTTTTTTCGACGTTTGGAAAAGCGTAAAAAGCTCCTTTCGGCTCCAAGCAATCTAAACCCATTTCGTTTAATGACGCAACCAGAAACTGGCGGCGGCGGTTGTATTTTTCGTGCATTTCCTGAACGAAAGGTTCACCAATTTCTAAAGCGGCGATAGCGGCGTATTGCGAGATGGTCGGGGCGGACATAATTGCGTATTGATGGACTTTTGAAAAAGCCGCCATCAGTTCGGGATTGGCACACATATAACCGACACGCCAGCCGGGCATCGCATAATCTTTGGAAAATCCGCCGAGCAAAACGGTTCGGTCTTTCATATCGGGCAGAGCGGACATACAAATATGCTCCGTGCCGTAAACAAGGCGGTCATAAATCTCATCCGAGATAATTAAAAGGTCGTTTTTAACGGCAAGCTCGGCGATAGCAAGTGCATTTTTGCGGGTTAAAACCGCACCTGTCGGATTATTCGGAAAACCGAGAAATATTGCTTTAGTTTTATCGGTGATTTTCGCTTCGATTTGTTCTGCCAGCGGCTCAAAATCATTTTCCGCAAGGCACTCGACCGAAACGGGAATTCCGTCAGCAAAAAGGACTTCGGGCTGATAGGAAACAAAGCACGGTTCGGGAATTATTATTTCATCGTCTTTATTACAAATTGCTGTGAACACGCATTTTACGGCTTCACTTACACCAACCGTAATAATAATTTCATTATCTGCATCGTATAAAACACCATAGAGTTTTTCGAGATGTTCAGAGAGTTTTGTGCGAAGTTCGATCAAGCCGGAATTTGCCGTGTAGCCGATTGGTTTTTCGTAAACTGAATCAAAGGCGAATTTGGCAATCGGGGCGGGTGTCGGAAAATCGGGCTCGCCGATGCAGAGCGAGATAACATCAGGCATTTTTTCTGCGATGCCGAAAAATTTGCGGATGCTGGAAACGGGAATTTTGTGAATGCGTTCGGCGATAAAACGCTTGTAAGTTGCTGTCATATATGAATTTTAAACCTATTTATATCTTGGAATTTTTATAAAATTAACCGATTAAGTTGTTTATCCGTTATTTACCTCAATAAAAATCGTGTTAGAATGCGTAAAATGTAAGATTGTTACATAATTTATATAAATTTTGAAACTGCTTTTAAATATTTTTGATTATGAAATATTGTCCGACCTGCCAAACCGAATATGATGAAGAAATAATGCGTTTCTGCACGAAAGACGGAACGCCTTTAATTGAAAATGACCCGAAATTCACGGAAATGCCGAGCGAAACTTCCGAAGAAATAGAAGAAACGGACGATGATTTTCAAACCGTCATTCGCCGCAATGAAACGGTGTCTCCGAAAACTGAAATACTTTCGACCGCCGATATTCCCGAACCTGATAAGGAAAATTCAAAGCGTATTGTCATCTCCACAAAACAGGATAAAAGAGAACAAAATATCCGCCCGAAACAAGTTGTTCCGCCACCGCCTTTAAGAAAATCAAATACCTCAACAGTTGTTTTGCTGACGATATTTGGAACTTTGATAATTATAGCCGGGACATTAGGTGTCTATTGGTTTTTGAACGCTGATGATGATAATGCGATTGTAAATGAAAATATAAATGTAAATACCGATGTGAACGAAAGTCTGGATGACAATTTTAATTCGGATGATTTTCTTAATAACCAAAACGCAAACTCAAATCAGGACGAGAATCTGAATCTGAATCTGAATACAAATATTGATGAAAATTTAAGCACAAAAACTCCGACTCCAACGCCAACTCCGACTCCAACGCCAACGAAAACTCCGACACCTACGCCGAATGAAAATACAAATGCAAATGTAAATGCAAATACCGGCGTGCCGAACACAAATACGACGGCAACTCCAACTGTGACTCCGACTCCGCCGCGTCCAACGGCAACTCCTACGCCCGTTACGTCCCCGACTCCGCCTGCAAATACAAATCGTCCGGTTAATGTCGGAACAATTAACGGACGTGCTATCAGTCTGCCGACTCCGGCTTATCCGTCGGAAGCAAGGCAGGCAAGGGCTTCAGGGAGAGTTACGGTCAGCGTTACGGTTGATGAAGGCGGAAATGTGGTTTCTGCAAAAGCAACCGCCGGACATCCGCTTTTACGTAGAACAGCGGAAAATGCGGCTCTGCGTTCAGTATTTAAACCCGTCAGCGTCAACGGAACTCCGAGGCGGTCGGTCGGAACGGTTGTTTATAATTTTGTGAACTGATTTTATTTGAGCCGGAAGCCTTTACTACGAAAAAAAACGAAATTTATTTTAATGCTAATTTGATTCTTAAGTTTAGCAAAGATGTAACCCGTTACCGTATTTGCCGCGACATCCGACGGGAAGGGCAGTTTTGCCGTCAGAGGCATCGCTACACCCTGTATCGTTACTGAAGTTGAGAGCGTTTCCTTGTAATAGAAAACAACTTATTAGTTTTCAACTTTCGTTATTGCAACTTGGCGATTTTCATATTTAGAGGTGTTGGTTCTAATATCTTCCGCCAAATTATTTAAATATTCTGTTTCGTCTTTTTCAAATTTGGCTTTTTCTTCTTCGTTGAGTTGAATTACCAAATCATATAAAGCCACAGTTCCGCAAAGCACAGAAAGGAGGAGTTTATTGTCATCGCTTTGATACAGCGTGTATTCCCAATTTTTTTTAATTATCTCTTTCATTTTTGTTTCCTATTTTTATTTTTTGTTTGTAACGGGAGTTTCCGTATAAGTTCCTTTAGTAACCTGATTGATTACCGCTTCCGATTTGCCGGTTGGAAGTTTTCCACCCGGCAGCCAAAGTTCATTCGTGCCAGCTTCATTACCTGACGGAATTCTTAGTCCATTGTCTTTAGCATCGGGAATATCAATACGCACTATTTCTTTGCCTTGCCAAGCTCCTGACGGTATGCCAAGTTCTTTTTCAATTATACTTATATCTCCATTTGCTCTTTTGATAAGAGCATCCAATTCAGCTTTTGGCATTATAAATTGTCCATCCGGTCGTCCTAATGTATCACGTCCGAATCTATCCAAGACATCCTTAAATTTCTTCAAATGCTCATTGATATAGGACTCGTCAAGATACTCTGAAGGGTTTGGTCGTTTGCCTTTAGGAATTTCTAAAACTTTTTCATTGTTCCAACCATTCTTGAAAACAGGTTTTTTCAGCGTTTGATTTACCGGAGACTGGATCGTATTGACTGATCAACTTTGCCGCCGAATACTTTATATAATGCTTTTTCATAAATTTCCCGACGCGGATCGCCGTCGCCTGAAATGGTAATTTGCGGTTTTTCTCTCTTCTTTTGTATAACCGTTACAAAATCTTTCGGATCGAGTTCGACCTTGATCCAATCATTCGGATTAAACTTATTGTCACCACCGTTTGCATTATAAATTTTGGGTTCTCTTCTGAGAGCAGGAGGAGGCATCGGCGGAGTTTTCGGCTCGAATGTTATATTTGTCGGCTGCTGCGGAGTTCCGGTTTGTGTCTGCCCGTTGGCGTTTATTTTATTGCCGTTTGTATTATTTGAAACTTCGCCGAGCGGCATCGCTTTACCCGTCTTCTGAAAACTCTCGATTGATTTTTGAAAATCTTCCGAAGGCTCAAAACGATAAAAAGATTTACCGTTCTCCTGCATTCTGGAAGGCATTTTTCCGCCGAAATCAAACCCGCTTTGTTTGATAAATTCATCCGCCTTTACCGGATCATCCGTCCCGAGTGCCGTCATTACAAACTTTTGCGTTAATTCCTGTAAACCTAGAAATTCTCCGTCCGCAACCGCAACATCGAGCGGCTTGACATCGTTATTATCCCGTCCGAACGTATTATTATTTTGAACCTTAGTTGAGGAAATCCAATCTAATCCCATAGCATCAATTCTAAAAACATATATAATTCAAAGGAAAATCGAGTCGAATCGTGGAGGCAAAATTCGGAAATTATTTTCTCTATTTTATATTATCGGCAGATTTGAAAAAAAGTTCCCTAAATTTTTATAAATATTTTACGGCGTAAGAATTTCAATAGTGCAGCAGTCGGTCAACTGAGCGAATTCAGTTAAACAGCCGTTGTGTGCTGTTTTTAATTTCGACCAAAAGTAACCGCCATTTCAACCGCTTTTCGCGGATCAATCACTCCCCAACCTTGTCTATCTACTTCATAATGCGGAAGACGTTCAGCGGTGCTTATTAATATTCGTTTAACTTGTTGAGCGGTTAAATATGGATTTGCTTCGAGCATTTGAGCGATTACGCTGGACACAATCGGTGCGGAAAAAGATGTGCCGTCAACATATTTGTAATGTTTTGTAATCACATTTTCCTGTCGGCGTTTGAGCGTAATAATTTGTCGAATCGTATGGACGGGACGATCAAGTGCCGCGTCTAATTCGGCATTAATTCCCCGATTTTTTAAGATCATTTCGTGTAAATTTTCATCGCTTGCTTTGCCGAGAGTTTCGAGCAGATCAACTTCCTGGGCAGTCGGTGTGCCGGGCAGGATCGGTGCAGGAACCCAGATTGAAGGAGCTATTACTTCGGGTTTTTGCAAACCGTCGAGCGTCGGACCATAAGATGAACGATACATTCCGCGTTTTGCACGATTGATCGAATTGCCGTCATCGAGTCCGCCGACGGCGATGCAGGACGGCGAACTGGCAGGCGGAAAAACCGGATGATTAGGCAGATGTCCCGCATTTCCGACGGCACAGACGATTATCAAACCTCTGCGAACACAAGCCTCAACCGTCTGCGAAAGCGAATCGTGCAGATAACTGTTTTCAAAATCGCCGCCCGCCGAAATATTTACGATTTTAATGCCGTATTTTGTGCGGTTTTCCAGAATCCATTCCAAACCGTCTTGTATATTTTGTTCGGTAATTCTTCCGGTTCGGGCGAGTTTTACCAAAACGACATTGGATTCGGGAGCAATTCCGCGATAAAAACCGTTCGACAAATATCCATTTCCCGCCGCGACAACCGAAGTCATCATTCCGTGCCAACTTGCCACATCCAAATCAAAAAGCGGTGAAGTATCACCCTCCTTGCCAAGCATACTGCGATAACCGATGATTCGATTTTTCGGTTCGGTTAAATCCGGATGCGGATAAAAACCGGAATCCAAAAATGCAATCGTTACGCCGCGTCCGGTAAAACTCTGCACTGCATCAAGTCTGAGGGGAGTTGAAAGAACATGCGAGCCGTCCTTTTGCATCGCCGCGTCTTTTACAATTTCGTCTTTTGCACGCTCGAAAAGCCGCACACATCTCGCACAAACTGCTTCAAAATACTGCGTGTCGGGAGCATTCGCACGAATAAGTTTCGCCATACCTTCTTCCAAAACCATCAGCGGTACAAACTCATCTTTCGCCTCACGTGAACAAACCGGACAGACTATGCCGCCCGCCGCAATGTCGGCACTCGTTTTATCTCTGTAAAATGAAATTGTTTCGTGCAAACTCATATTTTATCATTAAATAGCGTTTAAGTTTTCCACAAAGAAAAGTTAAAATCAATTGGATAGGTGATAAGTGACGGGTGATAAGTAATAAGTAGTTTTTCACCTATCACTTATCACCTATTATTTGTTACTTAAAAAGAATTATGGAAAGAAAAAAAGTAGGTCTGGCATTATCGGGCGGAGCGGCGAGAGGTTTTGCACATCTCGGCGTTGTCAAAGTCCTCAGAGAACACAACATTCCGATTGACTTTATCGCCGGAACTTCCGCCGGTTCGTTTGCGGGCGGAGCAATTGCGGCGGGAATGTCAATTGAAAATATTATCGAAGTCGGCAAAAAAATAAGCTGGTATCGAATGAGCAAACTCTCATTTTCGCCAAAAGGTTTGATTTCAAATCAACCGATTGCCGATCTGATAAACAATAATTTTCCCTTTAATAAATTTGAAGATTTAATGATTCCGTTTGCGGCGATTGCGACAAATCTGGAAACGGGTGATGAAGTGGTTTTCAAAGACACCGGCGATATGGGGTTTGCGATTTGTTCCAGTTGTGCAATTCCGGGCGTATTTGCTCCGCTCGTTGATTCGGACGGTAACCGTTTTATTGACGGCGGAGTGGTTGCTCCCGTTCCGACCAAAGCGGTCAAGGAAATGGGAGCCGATATTGTCATCGCCGTTGACGTAATCTCTTCGGGAGCCGATTATTGGGGTTCGCCTTCAACGCTCGTCGGCATAATTTTCCAATCCGCCCTGCTGATGCTGCAAACCGCTTCTAAACATCAGCATATTCAAGCCGATGCAGTTATCATTCCACCGATCGCTCATCTCAGACCGGACGAGATCGGCAAAATGGAAGAATTTATCAAACTCGGTGAACAAGCCGCATTTGAGCAGATTGATGAGATTAAAAAGTTATTGGATTAAAGCATGAAAACAAATGTCCGCAAAATATATGAAAAACGAATAAAATAGAATTGCATCACACAAAAGTTCTGCAAAAACAGACGAATAAATTCGTTCTTTAGATTGGATAGGTCGGAATAACCGGAGTTTTAGTTTCGGTCTTTTTTCATACTCAAATAAATATAACAAACAAGGAATTATTATGATTTATAAAAGTTTAATTTTAACGGTATTTTTTAGTTTAACGATATTTTCAAACGGTTTTACGGCATCGGCACAGCAACTGAATACGGATGATACGTGGCTGGATAAGCCGCTTGTAAATTGGAACGGGCGGGAAAATAATTTGCCGAGTCCGTTAGAAAAGCCTGCGGATGATTCGGTGATGATGAAGCGTTGTAGTGAGCAAATTCGCAAACCTTTGAATGCGGCGGAAAAAGCCGTTGAAAAAAAAGGGTGGAAATTATACGGAGCATCACAGCGTTATGCCGCGACGGAGGTTTTTTTGGCGTTGTCCAGTTTTGACGGGATGTGCCGTCCGCTCGGATTTCAGGCTTTTGTTTATTCGGAAGGCAGGTTTGCCGGAACGCTTTCGCCTGTGCCGATGAACTCGCGGACGGATGGTTCTTTGATAGATGTCCGGCTGGCAAGCCCGACGAGAATTTCGGTGGAATTTGCACGTTATAGTATGGTTGATCCGTTATGCTGTCCATCAAAAATCAGCTACCTGGATTACAACCTCAAAGGTGCTGATGCTCCAAATCTAACTCCGATTGATGTCAGAACTTCAGTGATATGTCGGACAGATGTGCCATTGGAAAGTGATTCTGGTAATGAAACGAATTCGCTCGACGGCGAACATTGGATTCTATCGAAAATCGGAGAGAAAAATATAAATGCGGATAAGCCGTTTATCGAATTTGATCGTGTAAATATGCGTATTTCAGGCGACAGCGGATGCAATCATTTTTCGGGCGGTTTTACAGTTTCCGGTTCGGGTTTGAAGTTTTCACCAATAATCAGCACAAAACGGGCGTGTATTAATGCGGATGCAAATCTTCTTGAAACGATCTTTTTACAAATACTGGGCGAAACGACACGCTTTGAAATTCAAGGCGACACATTAAATTTGTATAAAGACGACAAATTAACTTTGGTTTTTAAAGCAAATTCGGATAATGCAGAGCAAAATACGCCAAGCGTTACGGGAACTGTCCGATATTTGCAGCGTATCGCACTTCCGCCGGGTGCGATTATCAAAGTTCAACTGCTCGACGTTTCAAAAGCAGATGCAGAAGCGGAAATAATTGCCGAACAAACGATCAATGCCAATGGAAAACAAGTGCCGTTTGATTTTGATCTGCGTTATGATCCCAACCTGATTAATAAAAAAAACCGCTACGTTATCCATGCGGAAATTTTCCAAAACGGCAAACTGCAATTTACAAGCACGCAGGCTTACCCTGTTATTACAAACGGTAACGGCAATAAAGTTAAGGTCGTCGTCATTCAGGTACTCTAGATTTTGCGTATGTTGTTAAAATAAAATAAAGAAAATTACGTAAAACTCTCGTAAAAAAAAACAACGCGAATCTGCACTAATGTTTTGGTGCAGATTCGCGTTGTTTTAGGTATATCCGGTGAGAATGTTTGAGATCACATCGGGAAACTTTCAGTGATTCGGGAACAAATCTATCAAAGCCGGTGTCTAAACAGCTATCAAACTTAAAGGAGTAAAAAAATGAAAATTAAATTTAATTTGAAGAAGATTTGGTCGGCGGTTGGAATTATTTCGCTTGTTTTGCTTGCGTTTCATTGGTTCGGTTTTGATTCACAGCAGCTTGAAATGTCTATTCTCGCACTCAATATTCTTGCTCTGCTTTTGTCTTTGCCGTGTAGTCTTTTTGTCGTTCCGGTGATAATTGCGGCGAATCATTATTTGCAGCTTAGTCCGGTTTCGAGCGATGGGCTTTATTTGAATACGATTTTCTTGTTTGTCGTCGGAGCGATGCAGTGGTTTTGGATCGCAAAATTCTGGTCGCCAACTGAATCTCCGCTTCAGATGCTCGGTTTGCCGAATGGTAAAATTTAAGGCAAAAGTATAAAGATATAAGGCAAAAGTGAAGACTCACATTTTCGCTTTTGCCTTTTTTATATTTCTTTTCTGAAATATTCATCCAGTAATAGTTAAAACAATCTCGAATTTTCTAAACTTTTTTCCCGTAAAATGTTATCCTCATAACTACTTAAATCAATAACAATTTGGCAATCTCCAAAATAAATATGGCGGAACATACGGGCAGTTTGCAGGAAAAGGTTGACGAGCAGACACAGACGGAACGCAAAAAGTTCGGTATGTTTGCCGGAGTTTTTACACCGACGCTTTTAACTATTCTCGGTGTAATAATGTATCTGCGGGAAGGCTGGGTTGTCGGTAATGCAGGGCTTGGCGGGGCGTGGCTGATTATTTTGCTGGCGTTTTTGATCACGGCTTGCACGGGGCTTTCGATGTCTTCGATCACGACGAATATCAGAATCGGGGCGGGCGGAGCTTATTCGATCATTGCTCAATCGCTCGGCATCGAAGTCGGCGGCTCGCTCGGAATTCCGCTGTATGTGTCGCAAGCCTTAGCCGTTACGATGTATATTTTCGGTTTCCGCGAAGGCTGGCTTTATTTATTTCCGACGCATCCGCCGCTTGCTGTTGACATCTGCACATTCGCGGTTCTGTTTGGAATTGCTTATATCAGCACAAGTTTTGCGTTTCGAATTCAATATTTCATTATGGTGATTATTGCCGCTTCGCTCATTTCTATTTTCGGCACATTTTTTACCGTAACCGAATTGCAGCCCGTTACGTGGTGGGGAACTTTTCCGGGTTCGCCGGAAAATAATTTTCGAGGGGCGGATTTCTGGATAGTTTTTGCCGTTTTTTTTCCGGCGGCAACGGGGATTATGGCGGGAGCGAATATGTCGGGCGATCTGGAAAATCCGCGTCGGGCGATTCCGCTCGGCACGATGAGTGCGATTGGGATCAGCCTTGTGATTTATATGGCTCTGGCTTATTGGCTGGCACGAATGGCGACGATGAATGAACTCGCAAGTTTCTATACGATTATGATTGACCGTGCCTTGTGGGGTCCGATTGTTTTGGCGGGACTTCTTGGAGCAACATTTTCTTCAGGGCTTTCTTCACTCGTCGGAGCTCCAAGGATTTTGCAGGCACTCGGCGAAAACGGTATTTTGCCCGCCGGGAAATGGCTTGCCAAAGTTTCGCCGACGGGTGAGCCGCGAAAAGCGATGTGGCTGACGGGAGCAATTGTTCTTGCCGCTTTGTTTTTACGTGATTTGAATGCGGTTGCACCACTAATTACGATGTTTTTTCTCATCACCTACGCAATGATAAATGTGGTCGTGCTGATTGAACAAAGCCTCGGTCTGATAAGTTTTCGTCCGCTTCTAAAAGTGCCGCGAATCGTTCCGCTGATCGGTGCGTTAGGTTGCTTTTTTGCGATGTTTATTATTAATTCTACATTTAGTCTGATTTCGCTGATTATCGTTATCGTTTTTTACGGGATTTTGATTAAACGCCAACTTGCCAATCCGTTTCAGGACGTGCGAAGCGGTTTGTTTGTTTCATTGGCGGAATGGGCGGCAAAGCGTGTCGCCGAATTGCCGACGGCACAAGAACGAGCCTGGCGACCAAATTTGCTGATTCCCGTCGAAGACCCAAGTACAATGCGTGGAGCATTTAATTTTGTACGGGAAGTTGCTAATCCGAAAGGTTCGGTAAAATTGGTCGGTTTGGTCGGCGGAGATGAAGAAAATCGTGAACTTTTAACAGTTAAACTGCCTGCTTTGGCACAGAATTTCAGAGAAGAAGGTGTTTTTGCGACGGCGACGATTATTGATTCGGAAGAATACGGCAAAAGCGTTTTGGCGGGAATGCAGTCTTTGAGCGGTGCATTTTTTCGTCCGAACGTAATTTTACTGCCTCTGCCGAATCGAGGTGATGAAAAACGGGAAGCCGAAATAAAAATGATAATCAACAAATCTCACAAGAGCCGCCTCGGAGTTTTGCTTTTTGCCGAACATTCAAAAGCACGTCTGGGCAGAAAGAAAATTATAAATGTGTGGCTGCGGGATCAAAGCCCCGACTGGCACTTGAGTATGGAACTCGGCAATCTGGATTTGGCAATTCTGATCTCTTATCAGATAAACCGCGATTGGAAAGGAAGAATCAGTATGATCTCGGCAATCGGGGAAGCCGAAAATGTCGCACCTGCAAAGGAATATCTGGAAAATTTAATCGTTCTTGCACGAATTCCCGACGCGGATGTTCTGGTCGAACATTGCGGTCTTGACGAATGCGTTAAACGGACACCGCAAGCCGATTTAAATGTGTTTGGTTTGCCCGATAATCTGGATTTTGAATTTATGCGGCAAATGGTTGAGAAAACCTACTCAACCTGCATCTTCGTCCGCGATTCCGGCGATGAGAATGCTCTGGCATAAAATTCATCGAATATAGCGGAATCGTTTAGCTTCTTCCAATATAAATTTTATTCGGCGGTTTTAAAGGAGATTTTAATAATTCGCGGTAATTGTTTATGCGGAATCGCAAGTTTCCTTTTAAAATAACTTCTAAAGCAAGATACTTATTGACTTTTCAAATTAAAAT
>MWWE01000123.1_pt1 | contig 12695 bp, 22 predicted proteins | sample 1047301 | NCBI WGS metagenome assembly MWWE01 (sample SAMN06349973, study PRJNA376086) | soil metagenome | isolation source: MS1-1 sample Antarctic (ecotone) soil | place: Antarctica
AGTTCGAGCTGGCTTCAGCAGCTTAGAGAAACGAGAGAAAGAACCAACCGCAATGGAATGCTAATTAATCTATTTAGCGAAAAGAATTCACATAGGCACTTTGGTATTTCATTTGGTGAATGGGGTATTTATGAAGTTGTGGCGGATTCATGTGTTGTAAGTACAGATACTGACAATATAAATACCTACCGATAAATAAAACTTATCGGTATCTGTGTGTGTTATCGTCCATATTATCGTATCTATTTACATGATAATACACATAGTGTAAAATGAGTGCATGAAAACAAAGCGAATCAAACCACGCAAAGTACGAGCGAATCTCGCTATAACAAAAGAGGCGCAAGATATCATGTTTGACCACGGTTACGCCAGTCAGAGAACGGTGGGCATGTTTATCAGCCACTTGATTGTAGACTATCACGCTCGGCAGACACGCAAGCTAACACAGGCAGAAATAGTGCAGGAATTGCGGCGCTTGGTTTCGTTGCTGGAAGATAACGCCGCCGGGTTGGTGGGAGTGACAGTAATCAGCGAGGAACCATTTAGCAATTGCTAATCCAGGATTAGCAGGTCACAACCAACTCCCACTGCTATAATCAACTTTTTTGCTAAAAACGAAAATTTGAAAGAGGGCTATGCAGCAGAAATAACCAAATTGCTAGATTTTAGCATTTTATCCCCGTGGCTCGACCGCGAATAATCCGAATAATCCTAGCTTACAACCAACTCCCACCGTCAACCTTCGTTGCGAGATGGTAGACCAAACAAAGATTACGATTGTAATGTTACAACCAACTCCCACGGCTAACCTTCGTTGCGAGTGTGCCTCTGTCGTCTATCACGTTATAATTATTACGTCACAACCAACTCCCACGGTGAACGTTCGTTGCGAGGGCAGCCTCAGAAACCTTATCAATTCTTAGCATTTCTCTGCAATTTCCCAACGCCCACGGTTAACCTTCGTTGCGAGGAAAACTCTACACGTGTAGAGTTTTTGAGTTGGACGCATACAACCAACTCCCACGGTTAACGTTCGTTGCGAGTGCCTACCCACCGCGCAAAGATGTCAAAGTTAGCTCCATGAGATTTCCGCGCAAAATGTCAACATTTGTCAACATCTTCCCCCCTGGGGGAATGTCTCCCCACGCGCATGGGGTCTCCGTGCTTGCATGGGGTCTCCGCGCCGATTGGTAGCAAATGGTAACATTTCGCTCTTTTTTGTGTCTCAGACAGATGAGACACTCCCCCGCCTGCACCCCGTCGCAAGGCAAGGTGCAGGCGTGTCACAGGAAGGAGAACACCAAAGCTACCAGGTGAAAACGTCTAGGGTATTAGCCGCGGCTTGGCGAGGTGGTAAGCATGGACTCACGCAGCCGGTTAGCCAGTTGCTCGCGTCGTGCATCGGCACCCACGGCCTTGCGTAGCGTGTGTTGGTACTCAAAATCTAGCAGCTCATGCACAGCCGGATTGTCGCCCAGCAGACTCAACATGCCACGGTCAAAAGCAACATGGCTAACAGCGCGTGCTAGTTGACTGTCAGAAGTGTTAGCCGCTTGACGTGCCAGCCGTTCCAGTTCAGCCGCACCCGCATCCGCGGCGGTATCAGCCTGCGTGTAGAGTGTGCGATATTTTTCCTTATCGTATACGCCACGTTGAAAGGCTGTAGCGTACAGCTTTTCACGTTCGGATGCTACTACCTGCTTACGTGCGCTTAGTAGCTTGTCATGTGCCAAGTCGCCTGCGTCCTGTACTTCTCGCAGCTTTGCAGACTTAAAGTCGGGGTGCAAACTTCGGTCTGCGTTCACCTCGGCTAGTTTTGCCGCCGTGGCGGTTCTGTTCTGGTGGATTTCGTGGTCAGATTGTGAAAGGTCATTAAAGCCGTAACTCATGTCATTCTCCTTTGGCCGTAGCCGTTAACAATTTCTCAAGTTCACTCAGTCGCAGCATAACCACCACGTTGTCTGCTTTCGTGCCTTTGGCGTTGATAATGCGTGCGTCGCAGCCGTTCAGCGCCGTTGTAAGCCACTTGGCTGGACTGCCCTTGTACTCACTTTCAATCTTCAACCCTTGCGCCTGCAATGCAGCGAGGCGAGGCGCTAAGTCAAACTGGCTTGCCATTGTCAGCCCTTTTCCGCAGCTTGTCCGCCACCGTTGGCGCGCATATTTCGAGGAATTGCCATGCTTCCACCTGTAAGCCTTCGTTGTCTGTCTGCTCCGCATCCTTGACAGCTTGTTTCAGCACGCCACCCAACAAAGCGTACTCAGGCTCAAAGCCGTCCCACTTGTTCTGTTGGTTTGCCACCGTTGCCCCCAATGTCCAAAATGTCCAAAATGTTAGGTTTTGTTAGGTTGCGTTTGCCGCTAACTGCTTATCCATTTCGTCTATGGTCTCAATTGCCAGACGGCGCAACTTTGCAGGCGTTTTGCAGTCACCCAAGGGGATTTCCCGCCCGGTTATGGCGTGCAAGAATATCCCGATACCAACGCAAGCATAATCAAAGTCTCTGTACATATCCTGTAGCTCGGAGCGAAAACCCTTGGGTGCTTTGCTAGGGGCGACATTTAGAACCCACAGCGTAAACAATGCACATCCCGAAGGTGTTAACCCTATCGCTAGAGTCCCGTCAAATAAATCCTGCATAACTGTATTCATGTGCGTCCATCTCCCCTTATGCGTAAACGAATGGCATAGCGAACAAAGTTGTGGGCGTTGCGTCCACTTGCGGTATATCGTCCTGTGCGTCTGGGTGCGTGTAGGTGAAATCTAGACTTGCTCTGCGTTGTGCTAGACTCAATGCTACGTCCACACGTTCGCTTATGGCTCGGCGTGTGTTGCGGTAAGTCTCGATGCTTGCATCCTCGCCCACCTCAGCAACAGTCAACAGGCGAATCTTTTCAGAGAGTTCCATGTCTCCAAAACATTGCAAAGTCTCCCATGTGTCTTTGCCCCATGACCGCCATTCCTCAACAGCGTCAAAGCGTACTGTGTTGGGGCGAGGCGTTCGATGCGCTACCTTAGCATGTGGATTTATTCCCATGCTTTCCAGTGAAGCATAAATGGCGCTCGCCTTGGCATCACACTTATCTCGCCTATTCTCTAGCCATGCTCTTTTGCTAGGCTCAAGGGGTGCATTGCTGCTTAATTGTCGATGTGCATAGCTTGCCGTGTCACTGGCGTTCTTTCCTGCGCTCAATTGCCCCTTGCCAGATGTAACCATGTGTTCACGCTTCTCTTCAAGCAATTCCTCTGCGTTGGAGCAAAGCCAATACTCTGTAGCCCGTCCACATTCCTGTACGCTTTGCAGGAGATTAGCTTGCTTGAATCGCTTTAGGGCGTAGCGCACACTCGATACTTTCAGCCCCGTTGCCTCTGCAAGCTCTTTTACAGTGCCACCATCAGCCAATGCAGCCCATAGCAGCAGCCCGTTTGCGCCCAGGCTTTGCATTAGGACTGTAGGACATTCCCGCCGCTTAATAGCGTAGACATAGGGATAGGATGTGAATGCATCATCGCCGCGATGCTCCCTATAAAATGCTTCATCGGAAGTTGATAAAAGTGTTACAGCATCACACTCCTTTGTAGCTGTAACACTTTTATCAAGCAAATTGCTTAGGTCAACGGTTGTGCATCCGTCTATTAGCTCTACGGGGATTATGCCCACCTCGGTCAGTCGTTTGATGTGGCGACTGGCAGTCATGCAGCTAACGCTGTACTCATCCGCCAGGTCGCGCATTGTGATTTTTATCTTCGTTGTGCGGGTTGGCGTGGCAGTTTCCAATAGGGCATCCAAGCAAGCAATCGGCCCCGCTACTCTCGTAATCCCACCAGCTCGTAAAGTCTCCAAAAACTGTGGTGAGCGTATGAATCCGCGTGCCGTCTCAAATAGCTCTTTGGTAACCTGTGGACGCTCAATAGCCCTTGCTCTAGCGCGGCTTACGGTATGTGCTAAATACTTGTCCCCTTGCTCATCAAACTTGCTGCCAATGGCAAAGTGGACGAATACAGCGCGGATGTCGTCATCCGTTGCGCCTGCCCGCACCAACTCACAAACCACACGCCAATCAGCCTCAGAACGTTCCCCTTTGGGCGCGCCCTTCTGTATTAGTTCGCAGGTGTCACCAGATAGCCCCCATTGCGCCAAGTCAGGCATGGGGACATAGCCAGCGGAGAATGTGACAGTGGGGCCGCTGTGCGCTTCCTGTGCAGTCTCAAGTATGTCAATCAGGCTTTGAGGTAAAGGCAATGGCGCAATGTCCGCAGGTGAAAAGCCCTCCGCAAACGTGTAGCGCCGCCCCGACTTGTGCAAAGAAGGGGCAACCACCACATAGCCACCAGCGCCGCGAATGTCAATTCCTTTGGGTAGATTGCCCGTCGCATTGCCATAGGCTTTGCCCTCTGGCATCCGATACCAAAGGTGGGAACCGCCGCCGCCCGTTATGCTCTTTACTGTATTCTCATCAAGGAAAAGCGCGCCACCTGCATAGCTCTCTTTATAGCTGTCCAGGTCAGGTACAAGTAGGCCAGACTTGCCACAATCAACGGCAAGGTTGGGTGTACTCCAAACCACTTGCCCCGTTTCAACGTCTACATTGCGCCAAGCCTTGCCCCACCACTTCCCAATCGTTACAGGGTCAACAGTGCTTTTTTCAGCCCATGCCACACGCGGACATTTGCCGGGTTGGTTGCATTTGAAATTAGGTCCGTACTTTTCCTGTGTGCGCTTCCATTCTTCGCAAGTGCAGCCCGTACACTTGCCATCCTCATTGAAGATAGGCGTATGGAGTGGAAAGACGTAGTTGCCCAGCGCGGCATTTTGCAGCGCCGCGGCTAACATGACACTTTGTGATACAACGGTGGGTGTGGGAGTGGTCGCCATCATTGCATCGCCCCCCACACATCCATGTCTAGGTCGTGGTCAATGAATCCCCCATCGGAGTAATTGTCTTCGCGCAGGTTGTCACTCTGTACGAAATACGGGTTATCGTTGGGTGTATCATCTCCCACAGGTACAGGGGTAGATTTTTTTAAGCCAAGATTGCGCGTATAGCGTTCTTTCGCTTTCGCCACATCCGCAGCAATGTTTGTAATAAGGCTATTGTCACTCTTAATCCAATCAAGGATTAGCTCCAAGCCCTTCACGACATCTTCCCGCGTGTACCCCTCCGCAATTTGGAGGCGCATACAGTCGCCATTTCTTAATTCCATACTGACGCCGCCAAACAGGTCATAGCCCTTGTCATTGTCCGTTACCCCGGTATCTTCGTTGAAGTAATCAAGCTGCCTAAAACCCCTTACGGGCTTGCGGCTCGCGTCTTTCAACAATTCTTGGCGAGTAGCTTCGTCTGAGTCTTTGGGTTGCGCTATACTCCCAAACTCATATGCGTCAAAGCTTGCCCGTTCCCGTTCCCGTTGGCTATGCCAGGCGTTAACAGATTCGACTAGCTCCCACCCCGTACCAATGTCCGCAGCGCAGTCGTTGCAAACAAAATCCCATGTGCCTTCTACAAAAATGGCGGGGCCAATAGGCGCTTCATCCCACCTACCACACAGCGCGCAAGGTTCATTTCCACCTGTGTTATTGTCTTTGATGACTAGCTGTGGTTTTCCGGCTGGGTAGCTCATCGCCCCACCTCCCCAAACAGCGACAGTTGCAACTCTTTACGTTCTTGGTTGGTTTGCGCTGCCTTTGCCACAGCCACAGGGGTAGCGCCGTTTATAGCCCAATGCTCAAGCGTCACAGCCACTTGGTCGCCATGACCGCGGTGTACCGGGAAGCTATGGCGGTCGATAGTCTCAAAAGAAATTGAGTAGGTTGCGTGGGTTTCACGGTCGAGGATAGCCGCGCAGGTTGCCCCAGCAGCCGCCGCATCGCGCAGGGTGCAACGGTCAAAGGCTATGGCTTTAGGACGCCTCAATATGTGTTTGCTGCCTGTGATTGTCTTGCGGAAACAGTCGCCAACAACTACGCCAATGACGCGCTGGGCAATGTAAATGGGAGTTTGATTTGAATTGCGCCGTGGCGCTGGGTATGCCATAATGAAGAAGCCTTTCTGATTGTTGTCCTTACCCACCGCGCTTACGGTGGGTTTTGCTTAGGACACGAAAAGAAGAATAGTTATACTGCTACCGCGTCGCGCTGGGGGTCGAAGTCCTTTGCGACGCGGTTTGCATTGGGTCGGGGTTGAACGTCATTGCCAGATAGCCCCAGCGCAGCCCGCAGTAGATAGCGCGCTTGTTCTCTGGGGTCGCGCAACTCGGCATTTGCCATTGTCCGCAATGCGTTACATTCATCCTCTGTTAGTGGAACAGTCACACGTCTGATTGCTTGCATTTCTTATTCCTCCTATGCACCAGTTTAATGGCGTTGTGGGTCGGTGTCTATCCCCCCTCAGGGAGTATATTAGGGGGGATACAGGGGGGATACAGGGGGGATATTATCTACCCCCTGTACCGAATCCCATGGATTTTAGTATCGTTTTCAGGCTGCCACCTCTCTCTATCCCCCGCCGCTGCCTGATTTGCCGCTTGTAGGTTTTAACTGTGGAAACGTTGATAAAGAGTTCGCTTGCTATCTGGCTTTGTGTCAAACCATCCGCCACAAGGTCAGCCACTTGTTTTTGGGTATCGGTAAGCAGTTCATCGGGGCGTAACGCCAGCATTGCACGTTCGTTTGCTGGGGTCTCTTCCTGTGGCGAGGTTGCAACCACCTGAAAGCGAAACTCTACCCAATTTTTCATCATCTCTATCGGGTGTGGCATGTCCTTGAATACACCGCCTAACGGTGACAGCCCCCAAGCCACATCCACCATGCCGGGTGTTTTTGTCTCGGCAACGATTGTAAAAACGGGAAGATTCAATGGACTAGGTGCCCCAAGATTCAATGCACCATGCCCCGCCCATGCCCACCATTTGCGCTCAAACAGTGAGTTCGCTTTGGGGTCATCCATTGCGCGCAATTCAAGCCATTTGAGTTCCTTTACTCGCGGGAAGTCCCGTTCCAGCCAATAGGCGAACAACTCTAGCGTTGTCTCAATTTCTGCAACTTTTACTTTGCTGTTCATAGTTCCACCGTTGCAACGCCTACCCATCGCGTAAAGTGCGTAAAGTTCACTGGGTCGCAAGCTTGCCCACATCGTCAAGGAATTGCGTCTTGGTATCTAAGTCGTTCAAATCGTCAACCGCGGTTGACGAAGCAGAATACTGATTCGTGCAAATCGGTAAAATTTACTGATTTGGGGTCGCAAGCTTGCCTAGCATGGCTTGGTACTCATCTTCATAGGTGCTAGTTTCGCCCAAAGCTACGCACGCCGCACGCGCCCCAAAGGTGACTGCTTGAAAGACAATCCCCCGTTGCTTATCGTCTAGGGCATCCCAGCCCTCAAGCGTATCAGTGCGGAGTTCCTCAAAGGCATCTAGCGCAAAATGCTCTACAAGTTCCGTACGGCTCTTTGAAAGAAAGCCACTTCTGCAACCTATTTCCATGGGTCTACTCTCCTATTCTTGTGCTTATAGGGGCAACAAGACGCAGCCCCTTGTGATAATGCTACACAGCGCCACCAGGCCAGCCACAGGGCAAGCTAGGCGAGAGATAGTCTCTTTGCACGGGCATCTCTATAGACTGCTATAGTTATTTGATGCACAGCCAACCAGCGTTTAGCCAGGTGATAATTGCCAAAGTCGAACAGATTGATAAACCAACTCTTACGCGTCCTGTCATAGCGCAAAAGTGTTGGTGGGCATTGCTCCCAATCAAATAAGACTTGGCGCAAGATATTCGCTTCCTGTGGACGTAGCCCCCACTTGCCCTGCCCATTGCGTCCCCAGGGCAAAGGAATCAGTATGCGCCCTGTCGCAGAATCCAGGTTGCAAAAGCCCCCGGCATCTTGCTCATAGCAAAGTTGCACAAGCCGCGCCAATGCTTCGTTGAAGAGTTCACAGCAAGCCGTATCCACATTAGCTAGGCTTATGCTCTCCGCTACTGCCCTTAGCCCTGTATGGCGCTGTGGGTGCGCTACAGACAATCCTGCCTTGCGTTCCATTGTCACTGTTAGCCCTGCCATGATTGCCCCCCTCTGTTCAGCCCATAGCGTTTGAACCGTTCCGATTGCTCGCGCTTCAAATAGCCCCATGCGAAAATGGTATGAAGGAACAAAGCGCCATCCGCACTAACGAATGTGTGCAAGCCATAGGCTATCAGCCAAGTCACAGCAAAGCCGCCCAGGGCTAACAGCAACGTCACCAGCGAGGCTATAGGCACTTGCCACCCGATTACGCCCACGATAGCCGCCACAATGCCTGCTACGCCTGCTAACGGCGCTGTAGCAATGCCAAAGCCTACGGCTCTATCCTTGTGGCTTGCATGGGGCATTGGTGCGCTTATGGGCGCTGTAGGCAGTTCACGCATAACTTCAACCTCTACCACTTGCGGCGCTGGGTCACGTAGCGCAGGCACAAAAGTATTACATCCGTTCCTCTGAATCACTTCCATACTCTTAGCTCCTATCCTGGAAAACAAAAATCCCTATCGAATTGTCCGATAGGGTGATAGGTGCATGGCCGAAATGGTTCGCAATGGTACAATGCTCCCAGGTCGTCCGCTGCCCACTCAGCGTTTCGGCTAGGCTGTGGCTACGTTTCTAAGACGTGTCACAGCCGTTTTTATATTCAATTGTGGCTATAGCATATCACACTCTGTCAATCCCCTGCCAAGAGGGTAAAAATGGTTCGCAGTTCCAGACTATAGCCAAGTTTGCGTTAGAACATAGGGGATTGCGCTATGAGTTTATCAGTCAAAGAGGCCGCAGACTTGGTGGGCATGACCAAGACGGCAATCTTCAAAGCTATCAAGGTGGGCAAGATTTCCGCCGTCAAAGATGTTAATGGCGAGTGGCAAATAGAACCCGTCGAATTGTTTCGGGTGTATCCACCTGTTAGCGATAGTTCGCGCAAACCGTCCGCTCCAAGTTCGCAGCCTGCCATAGATAGTTTACAGCGCGAAAATGAGTTATTGCGCGATACGGTGAATGACTTGCGCGCTCGGCTTGACGCAGAATCAGAAGAACGCCGCCGCTTGTCTCTAATCCTAAATGAAGCTCGCAGCGCAGCCACACAGTCACCAGCTTCGCAGACTGAACAGCCCAAAGGATTTTGGGCGCGTCTGTTTAGGTGACAGCTCACTCGCCATTACCGACCCACCACGGCAAGCAGGGGCTAGAGTGATAACTAGATGATTCTTCCTTCTGCTACGATTCTTGAGCCTTCACGTAATCGAAATCTTGCTCCATGAACCATTAGTTCATTTGGCCCAAACTCTGAAAGAAACCTAACCTTCACATGCTCTATGTCATATGTTGCCTGGTCAAATTCAACTATCAAACTCCACCCTGACCCACCATAAACAGGAGGGTATCCATCAAATTCTACAACCGCATAATATCTGTCACCAGCAGATGGAACAGGAGGGTGGTTTCTGCCACCCTCGTTTGAGGGTATCCAATGAAGAATTGCCTCTTTGGTGTTATTCTCTTTACTGTCATTCATGAAATCAATTATATACCCTACTCTCCATGCCAGCACCGACCAGCACGGCAAGACTGGGGCGTGGTAAGGTTTCGCTGGCATATTTGGGAAAATAGAACTCATGATTCAAGAATTAGAACTACCCTATTTGACATCTCAGACAAGTCGTCCACCGACAATAGCGTTCACTCCTGGAAATCTGAGTATTGTATACGACTATGATTTTAAAGTATTGTCGCCTATTGTCGTCACTATAACCTTTGGCAATGTACTTGCGATTAAATACACGGATGAAACTTGCTTTGCATTTCCACTAGAAATAATCAGTAGCAATATTGTTGCACTAGATTTAGAAAGTTCGAGCTGGCTTCAGCAGCTTAGAGAAACGAGAGAAAGAACCAACCGCAATGGAATGCTAATTAATCTATTTAGCGAAAAGAATTCACATAGGCACTTTGGTATTTCATTTGGTGAATGGGGTAATTATGAAGTTGTGGCGGATTCATGTGTTGTAAGTACAGATACTGACAATATAATTACCTACCGATAAATAAAACTTATCGGTATCTATGTGTATTATCGTATCTATTTACATGATAAAACACATAGTGTAAAATGGGGTATGGAAACCAAACGAATCAAACCACGCAAAGTACGGGCGTCCCTTTTCATTACAAAAGAGGCGCAAGATATCATGTTTGACCACGGTTACGCCTCAGTGCGTGGCATGGGCATGTTCCTCAGTCAGCTTGTTGTGGAGCATCATGCCAGGGTCAGCCGCAAGCCCACGAAAGAAGAGATAGCACAGGAATTGCGCCGCTTGGCTTCGTTGCTGGAAGAAGTCAACCAGGTTGCCCCCATGCCAGATAAACCCATGCCCCTTGCCAACATTATTGATAGCCCCCCAGGGTTGGTGGGAGTGACTGTAATCAGCGAGGAACCAGGTGCAAGGTAGATAAGGCCAAACCACTGTGAGCAGCGTAGAAAACCTTGCATTTCTTGCATTGTAATTAATTACAACTGGTAGGTGTGAGCGCCTGCCAAAATCAGACATTTTCATGCATTGTGCATTGGCGCATATTACAATTGTAATATCCATACAACCAACTCCCACCGTCAACCTTCGTTGCGAGGAAAATGCGACCTATCTTGCAAACTTTGCAAGATACATACAACCAACTCCCACCGTGAACACTCGTTGCGAGTGCCTACCAACCGCGAATAATCCAAATAATCCTACCTTACAACCCCCACCCACAGTAAAACTTATGTTAACTACCCCACCGCGTAAAATGACCAAAATATCTCTATGAGGTTCCCGCGCATTTGCCATGCTCATGAGGTTCCCGCGCCAATCTCACGTTTTCTTACGTTCTCCCAGCCAAAACCTTAGCCAAACTTAGCCATATTACGCCATTATCAGACCATCCCCCAGCGTCGCGCCAATGCCCTGTATTTCTTTTTGAACGCTCGCATGAAAGAATGTGTCCCCGCTGGGGTTGTACTCTCCCACTGTGGCGCATCAGGCCAGTTGCACAAGCCCCCACCAGGTCTGTGAGGCCATGCGTAGGCGATACAGGTGCAAGCTACTGCCTTTGTCCGCATACCCGTATAGCGCTCGTCCCCTGTCGCCTTGCCCCGTTGCTTGTAGGTATGCCCAGCGCAGGTATCCCCGCCCCACAAGGCAAAGGCTTTGCAGGGTTGCCCATCTTGCCGCGTCGCCTTGCAACGTCGCAACACCTTCGCTCGTTCAGAATAGGCCATGTTCAGCCTCCCAATGTGGCACGCTGTGTACAAAGATGTCCTGCCCACCACGGCTTACTCCTTCAAACCTATACCAAAACTAACCGAAACTAACCACGAAACCCCCACACCTGCCCCCGCAAGGCAAAGAACGGGGACAGGTGCGTTAGAACAGGAGTACTTCCATGTAAGAACAGCTTAGGTAGCCATCCATTCGCCAAGGCGCGCTATCTCGGCTTGTGCCTTGGCAATAATACGTTGCTGCTCGGCAATGTGCGCCCGCTTGCGAAGGATGTTATCTTGCTGGGTCGCCAGCAGACGCCCGGTGCGTTGCACCTCGGCTTTCGCCGCTGGAATGGCGGCATTCTCCAGATGGGCAATCACAACAGAGGCAGCGCTCTGCAATTGCATTGATTGCGCCAGGGTAGCAACGTTTGCGGAGGCTGTAACCGAAGTTGCTGGGGCAAGTGCCGCCTGCCCCTCACGATGCTTGGCTAGAGTTGCAGTCAACTCCGCCAAATGACCTTTGGCAACCTCTACGGCTTTTTGTGCAGATTGCAGCTCGCGCTTGCGCGTCGTGCCCAACTCACTTGGTGGCTTCATCTCATTTGCCCTCGGTCGGAACAATGAAGTAAGACGCATCCCACGTTTCCGTTGGTTTTTTGGGGATATTTCTACCCGGTATATTGAAAATCGGGTTTTCCCCCAGCACTGTATTGGTTAGGTGTTCGCGCTCAAAAACTTGCAGTTCATTCCAAAGGGTGCGCCCCTTTTGCGTTGTACCGTACACAGTCGCACGAATCAATTCGTTTGCCATCTCATCCCCCTTTAGCCTTAGCCATTAACAGTTTCTCAAGTTCGCTCAGCCGTACAATGCAAAGCGTGTTATCAGTTGCCACCCCTTTAGCGTTCAACATGAACACGTTGCAATCCGATAGTGCAGGGAGTAACCACTTAGGTAGCCCCTGCCCGTGGTAATCCGTGGCGACGGTTAACCCGCGTTCCTCCAACGCTTCTACACGGTGTATCAAGTCGTGCCATGCTGCCATCTTCTCCCCCTTTCGTACCTTCTCCGCTACCGTCGGCGCGCAGACCTGCAAGAATTGCCATGCTTCCCGACGCAGCTTCCCGTCACTGACCTGTCTGGAATCTCTGATTGCTTGCTTCAAAATGCCACCCAGCAAGACAAACTCAGGGTCAAGCCCAGCCCACTTGTTCTGTTGGTTTGCCACCATCAGCCCCCCACTGTCCAAAGTGTCCAAAATGTTATTATTTCTTAGCATTTCTTAGGTTTTCTTAGCTATTTCGTCTATGGTCTCAATTGCCAGACGGCGCAACTTTGCAGGCGTTTTGCAGTCACCCAAGGGGATTTCCCGCCCGGTTATGGCGTGCAAGAATATCCCGATACCAACGCAAGCATAATCAAAGT
>MWWE01000124.1_pt1 | contig 12621 bp, 5 predicted proteins | sample 1047301 | NCBI WGS metagenome assembly MWWE01 (sample SAMN06349973, study PRJNA376086) | soil metagenome | isolation source: MS1-1 sample Antarctic (ecotone) soil | place: Antarctica
GGTCAAGAATCTTTGCTCCATCGAGTCTCGAAGCTCTCACTTTAGACGAGACAGAACAAATGATTGATTTCCGATGTGAGCAAGCCGAGATTGTTAACCCCTTTTCAAAACCAGCAATCCAGAGTATTTACACAGTAACAGGTGGCATACCGAGAGAAATCTTAAAGACCTGTGCTATTGGAATGGAAATGATGCGCGAATTTGATGTAGAGAAAATCGAACCTGAGATGATAGCGACAATTCATAAGGAGGCAATTTATGGTTGAAAAATTAGCTTCCTTCAAAGATTTAATGCAGGCTAAACAAGACCGGGAAAAGTTAGAGAAAACTGGTCAACCAGTTAACCAGAATTCGGTTAACCAGTTAACCAGTATGGTTAACCAGGCTATTCCCTCTGTGGTTAACCAAGAACAAAAAGAATTGGTTGACCAGTTAACCAATGAAAGTACAAAATTGGTTAACCAGTTAACCATTGAGAAAAAATTTCGTAGCCGCAGGGAGAGGAAATTAAAAGGTTTACGCCTTCCAAAGCAAAAATTGGAAAAATGGGAACTGTGGTGTTTTATTAATAAATTTGATTTTCAGGAGGCAGTAGAACTTGCAATGGACTGGTTAACTGGTCAACCAGTCGCGTCATTGACTGGTCAACTGGATAACCACGTATTGATTGATGATGTTGATGCTAATAAAGAGACTGATGAAATCATCATCTTTTATCAAAAATGGACTGGAAACAATATCAAATCCAAAGACCGAAAAGCACGGGAAGAAGTCAGGAGATTTTCGGAGGACATCTGCAAAATCGGAATTCTAACTGCAATCTCAAGAGCAAAAACTAAGATAAATTCCTTTGCTTACTGTGTTCCAGTAATCGAGGACATAGCAGAGGACGCAGCGGTAATAGACGGCAAAGAGGAATACCTAAAGCATCTCGAAAAATTTATTTTAAGCGTAAGGAAAGGGAAGTAAGCAAATATGAAATCTATTTTGGACACAGTAATTAAACTTAAATTTGTATTTTCAATAGTTGTTTTGTTCGCTAGTCTGATTCAAATTTCTTGTTCGCCGCAGACTGACAATAAAAAGGCTACGGAAAAATGCGAAATAGAGTTGAAAGATTTGCCGCCCTTTAGAGGTCTGAAAATTGGTATGCCTTTGAAACTCGAGCCTTCAAAATTGCCAGAGAAATATCAAACGGATTCGTCAAATCCAAATAAAGGTCAGGAGATAGATAATGTTCAAGAGTTAGGCTACATCCGACGGACTCTCTACATAAATGGCTCGTGGAATGGAATAACAGATATTGCGCTGCCTAATACGATTAACACAAATGGTTTAAGGGAAATAAAAGTTACAACTTTCGACGGCAATCTTGTTGAATTCCGTGTTGAGTATGATACACAATCACTGTCGGTTGAATATACTACCCAATCCCTTGCCAACACGCTAAAGCTACCAGGAGGAAGTTTTGAACTTAACGGAATAGCGTCTACTTGTTTCTGCAAAGATTTTATTGTTACTATTCTCCACCTAAGTAGTGGAATAGCACTTAATATATACCCGAATTACGAAAGCACTTTTTCTAGCAGAAACATTTCAAAAATACTTGTTGAGCGAGACAAAGAGCGCACACTAAAGAGAGAAAATTCTTTTACACCTTGAAAATACAAAACAGCTACTCTTACGCCAGTATTTATTAAGTTTGACTAAAGGTTGGGTCCTATAACAATCATTATGTGTGAGAAAATCAAGTGTTTCAGGGTATAAACCTCAATATTTTGTGTTTTTGCTCAGATTTTGAGGTCAGTTATAAATACTACATATTGCGGTTTGAGCGCCAGAGTCAACAATTACAACATCTTGTGGCTGATATCATCGGATGCGTCTCTTAACCAACCTCTATGCGCAAACAAATAATATTAAACATCCTTTTATAAATCGCCCGTTTTTTTTGGTGATTTCGCCATATTGTCGTCCGTTTGCTTATACAAGTCGGAAACGGTTACAGAGATGCCGTTTTTGGTCATTTACAGCCTCTCTGACAGCTTTTCTTCAAAAACTGACCTAATGGTCTTATCCAAAAATGTAAGGGCTTGAAGGGCATACCGGTGAGGGTTTTTTTAGATTTTAGAGGTGGGCAATACTTGCTTGATTTTTATGTAACATTTTCATAACCCTTTTAGTTGCAACCTTTGTAAAGCTCAAGCACTTGACACGTTCTTCTAATTATAGTACTCTTAAGAAGTGCGGGGTATTCTGTTTTAAGAAGAATAAAATCTTCATCCTGCGCGGTGTATGGGTAGAGCTTGTCATATACGAAGCTGACAATAAGCGGTGAAACGAGACTCGCTGAGAAGGTTGCTAAAAAGCAGCGTTACAGATAGAACGGATTAACCATAAATGACTTGGAGAGATAACCAACGATGCTTGTCAGCCCTGCTTCTTGGAATGCACCTAATAACGACCCGTTCAGGTTCAGAATGCCTGAATAAACAGTCCAAGAGAACTGATACGAAAGCGACCGACCGACGTTATACTGGATAACCGTCAAAGCATCGTAAGACCTAGTAGGGTAGGTCTACGTGTGTCTGCTCACTCCCTCTGATACCTGGATATAAGATTGCTAGTCAACTAGCGAACAATGGTAAAATACGAGTAAATCATTAGTTAAAAAAAACAAAAAAAGTTAAGTCGAGACGACAATTATGATTCTTGATTTCATAGAAACGATAATTCCCGATTTGCTTATAATCAACAACTTACAAACATCCTCTCTCGACAAATCTTTCCTTACCAATAACTTAAAAATATCAAAAATCTTTTCGGAAACGCTGAATCAGCCGTCCTAGGACCCACGAAATCAGGGTTGCACCACATTTTTTTTCATTTTTATGCCAGGATTCAAATTATTGATGAGAAAGGGTTTAGGGAAAAGTTGTGTCTGTAAGTTGTTGCAAACAAACCAACTGCGGAAAAGATGGTCCTAGGACCACGTAAAACGCTTTTGGTTTAGAATCAACAACTTACAAACACAACTTATAGACATAAAACTCATAAGCCTTTTCTTATCAGTGAGTTAAAAAATACAACCTTACCAAGCTACTCTACCAGGAAACCACCATTCTCTTCGATTGCTTCATCGATTGCGCTCATCAGCTTGATTGTTTGTAGCAGAACCGAAACTACGGTTTCATAGTGTTCCAAGTCGTCAAAGGATAGTGTTCTGCCTTTGCGGTCTTTGAGCCACTTCTGCAATACCTGATAACCGCCGATGTGAAAATTCCAAGCCGCTTCTGGAACATTACCGAAATACTGCGTTTCGTTTATCCAAACCTTTTCACCTTCATACTTTACTGCTTTGACTTCGTTTGAACCTCTTTCTGGGAATGTAACATTGCTTTCCACCTCTGCTTCCAAAAGGTGCAATCCCACTAATTTAGAGCCTAAATTAACCAGTAGTCGGAAAAGAGCAAGATTAGAAGTCAAGGGCAAACGTGGGAAGTCTATATTCAAGAATTCAGCGTAGCGCGAACGATAGGTTGGTGAGTGAAAAACAGCATAGGCGTAATTAAAAACGTCTTCCGGCGCGAAAGTCTTGACCAAATCACCTTTGCCGTCCGAAATAAATTCAAGTTTTAATTTGGCGGAAAAGTCTTTGACAAATTCATCTGAAAAGTTTGGTTTTCTTTCGCTCGTTTCTTCATCGAATAAGCCGCGCCTTTCGGTTGGATAAAGATAAAGCGGGAAAAGATTTATTCCGCCGCGCCGAAATACATTTGCATCAATAGGTTTGCGCGAAACTGAAATCAATGCCCAAATATCTTCATTTACAGCACTGCCTTGTCTTCCAAGACCTAAACAAAGATTTTCCTTCTTTGCAACGTGGTCAATCAATTCACGGCGCGGATAGTCCATTGCAACAGAACTAAAATAACTATAACGATTGTCGAAAGGACGATAAGAACATTGAATTAAATCCCTTTGCCAGTTATTATTTGCTCTTAATTTGCTTCTTGCTTCTGACAAATGCCAGTCCCGATTATCTTTAACGCCGTAAATTCTGCGAATTTCATCATCACTTTTATCTGTTTCTCTTAAATCATTTATTCGTTTTAACAATACGTCTTTATCAAAATCTATTGCGAAAAAATCACGATGCGTTTGAAATCCTAAAACATTCGTTGGCATCATTTCTGTTACTTTCCAACAACTTTGATATTCTTCACGTAAAGTTTCATCTTGCGGAATGAAAAGATAAAAAGGTTTATTCGGGTTAAGTTCTTTCCATTCAGTTGTATCAATATCATTCTGCAAAAGCCACTGATATTTACCGCCGGTCAATTCCTTTTCATTATTAACATTTTCCGCCCAGATTTCACGTGCGCCGTAAAGATGTTTATGAAAAACTTTGGTATCGGTAGGTCGTGCAGGTATCGGACTTATGTTTTGCTTTTTAATAAAAATTCCAATCGCAACGCCTTGCTGAATATCGAACACGTTTTCATCTTTTGAGCCGTCAGGCGAGCGTTCCTTCTTTTTGGAGTTGCCGTGTAAATCCAAAACATAAATTTCATCAAAGGATTTCATCAGCGATTCCCTCATACCGCGAAAGGTCGGATTGTCCAAATAACCGTGATTCGTAACAAAAGCCAAAATGCCGTAGCCTGTCTGGTCAATTCGCCATTGCGCGAAGCGGATAAATTTAACGTAATCATCATTGAGCCATTTCGGGTTTCTCTCGTTCAAAGATTGACCGTCAACTTCAAAATAATTTTCGGATGCTTTGCCTGAAAGAGTGTCCATACCGTGAAGAAGCTGCTTTATCCATTCACCTGTATTAGCAGAATGTCCAGAATAAGGTGGATTACCTAACACAACCATTACAGGTGCATCTTGTTTGATTTTACTTGCAAAATCAGCTTCATCATTAAGCCAACGAGTTAAACCGGAAACGTTTGAAAGGCGGTCAACCTCTTCAAGTGTATTTGTCAGAAAAACTCTAAGGCGCTCGTTTGATTGGAACTTATAGCCTGTTTCTTCCAGAAGTAAGCCTAGTTTAAGATGTGCTACAGAGTAAGGTGCAACTAATAATTCAAATCCAAAGATGCGCGGCAAAAGATGTTCAGAGACATAGCCATCCCACATTCCTTTATTTTTCTCGAATCGTTTGGCAATTTGCTTGATAACGCTATAAAGAAAAGTTCCCGTTCCGGTTGCTGGGTCGAGAATCAAAAGTTTGTGAGATTCAATTTCGGTCTCACCTTGTTTGATTTTAATTTTACTCGAGTCTGCCAAACCTTTTGGCATTCCAAAATCCGTCTGCAAAATCTTATCTACGCTTCGCACGATGTAGGAAACAACAGGTTCGGGCGTGTAATAAACGCCGCGAGTTTCTCTCAGCTTAGGATTGTATTCGGCAAGGAAAGTCTCGTAGAAATGAACAACCGGGTCTTCTTGTCTTGTGCGTTTACCAAAATCCTGCAAGATAGTTTCTATGTCAGTTCGATTCAAAAGTTCTGCTAAATCATCAACCGCCCAAGTAATGCGCCCATCAAGATTTATTCCGGCTATGTTGTCAAATAATTGCCGTAGAAACGGGTTTGTTCTCGGGACAGCTTGACCTGCGTTCAATCGTGTAAAAGGCGGCGTATGGCTATTACAACGCGCAGAAAACAGCCCGTAGGCAATCGTTTGAGCGTAAAGGTCGGCAAATTGTTCCTCGGTCAAATCCGGCAGCAGAACCTTACGAAAACTCTGCATTTGGTCGTGCAACGGGTCGAAGTCGCTGTCATCTGTATTCTCTGTTTCCAATGCCCTCTCAATCGTTACCCGAATTAGACGAGCAATCGAAGCCATTCGTTTGGCAAGTTCCTTCGGAGTGGAAATGGTTTCAGCTTGAATCGTGAGAAAGTTTTGGAAAAGCTCGATAAGTTCGTTTCCATTCGCGGTTGGGGTTATTTTTCTATCCCTTCCAATTTCTGCAAGAATTATAGGTGGTCGAGATTCACCACGAACAAACCAACGAAATTCTAAATAATTAGTATAAATGAGATTTGGGAGGGCTTCTCTGTAACGCTCAAACTGTTCTTTCTCTCGCTTGTCGAGCCTGTCTAAATCTTTGCCGACATCTTTGGCTTCAATATAACCAAGCGGAATCTCACCTTGCGCGATTGTGCCTTTGGTGATGATGTAGTCAGGCGCACCACAGGCAATTCTCTTAGGTTCGTTCGTTGCTGTGATACCACTTTGAAGTGATTCAACTAATGTTTTCAAATAAGGTCTGTGAGTGTGTTCGGTAGCATCATTACGGCTGTAAGCTCTTTCAATTTGGTCAAGGTAGGTTTGAATATCATTCATAGGTTTACGTTTATTTGGCTACATCATCAATCTTTCAACTGCCTTCATTACCATTCGATTGATTTTCGATGTTCAAAATACCACAATACAAAACTCTTTCAAAATCATAACTCGTTCTTATAACCCCCTCCTAAAATGAGGCTTTGATTCTTTGCCGAGGGTGTGTTATAAAATGCGATTATGATAACGCCCTCTATTACAACTGCATTTTCGATTAATCCAGACCCAACACTCTTATATTTAACACCGGGTTTGAAAGCAGCCTTGCACAAATGCCGGTTCGTTATTGAAAACTATCAAGGACTTACAGCAATTGAAGGCGACGTAGGACTTGGTAAATCTACCGTTTTACGATACCTATATCAATCCTACGAAAGCCGAGATGATTGCATAACAGCGTTCATACATACACCATCATTTAAGTCAGAATTCGCTTTCCTCAAGGCTGTATGTGCTGAGTTTGACATACCTATTAGAACTTCTATGCAGAAGCAGGAGTCAGAACTCAATGCATTTTTAATCCAAAAATACACAGAAAATCAAAGGGTAGTTTTATTCATAGACGAAGCGCAAAAGTTACCAGGCATTCAACTCGAACTACTTCGCACGTTACTAAATTTCGAGACCGGAAAACATAAGCTAATTCAAATCGTTATCGCGGCGCAATTAGAGCTTAGGCAGAAACTAGCTGACCCATCTAAAAAGGCATTACGGTCAAGAATCTTTGCTCCATCGAGTCTCGAAGCTCTCACTTTAGACGAGACAGAACAAATGATTGATTTCCGATGTGAGCAAGCCGAGATTGTTAACCCCTTTTCAAAACCAGCAATCCAGAGTATTTACACAGTAACAGGTGGCATACCGAGAGAAATCTTAAAGACCTGTGCTATTGGAATGGAAATGATGCGCGAATTTGATGTAGAGAAAATCGAACCTGAGATGATAGCGACAATTCATAAGGAGGCAATTTATGGTTGAAAAATTAGCTTCCTTCAAAGATTTAATGCAGGCTAAACAAGACCGGGAAAAGTTAGAGAAAACTGGTCAACCAGTTAACCAGAATTCGGTTAACCAGTTAACCAGTATGGTTAACCAGGCTATTCCCTCTGTGGTTAACCAAGAACAAAAAGAATTGGTTGACCAGTTAACCAATGAAAGTACAAAATTGGTTAACCAGTTAACCATTGAGAAAAAATTTCGTAGCCGCAGGGAGAGGAAATTAAAAGGTTTACGCCTTCCAAAGCAAAAATTGGAAAAATGGGAACTGTGGTGTTTTATTAATAAATTTGATTTTCAGGAGGCAGTAGAACTTGCAATGGACTGGTTAACTGGTCAACCAGTCGCGTCATTGACTGGTCAACTGGATAACCACGTATTGATTGATGATGTTGATGCTAATAAAGAGACTGATGAAATCATCATCTTTTATCAAAAATGGACTGGAAACAATATCAAATCCAAAGACCGAAAAGCACGGGAAGAAGTCAGGAGATTTTCGGAGGACATCTGCAAAATCGGAATTCTAACTGCAATCTCAAGAGCAAAAACTAAGATAAATTCCTTTGCTTACTGTGTTCCAGTAATCGAGGACATAGCAGAGGACGCAGCGGTAATAGACGGCAAAGAGGAATACCTAAAGCATCTCGAAAAATTTATTTTAAGCGTAAGGAAAGGGAAGTAAGCAAATATGAAATCTATTTTGGACACAGTAATTAAACTTAAATTTGTATTTTCAATAGTTGTTTTGTTCGCTAGTCTGATTCAAATTTCTTGTTCGCCGCAGACTGACAATAAAAAGGCTACGGAAAAATGCGAAATAGAGTTGAAAGATTTGCCGCCCTTTAGAGGTCTGAAAATTGGTATGCCTTTGAAACTCGAGCCTTCAAAATTGCCAGAGAAATATCAAACGGATTCGTCAAATCCAAATAAAGGTCAGGAGATAGATAATGTTCAAGAGTTAGGCTACATCCGACGGACTCTCTACATAAATGGCTCGTGGAATGGAATAACAGATATTGCGCTGCCTAATACGATTAACACAAATGGTTTAAGGGAAATAAAAGTTACAACTTTCGACGGCAATCTTGTTGAATTCCGTGTTGAGTATGATACACAATCACTGTCGGTTGAATATACTACCCAATCCCTTGCCAACACGCTAAAGCTACCAGGAGGAAGTTTTGAACTTAACGGAATAGCGTCTACTTGTTTCTGCAAAGATTTTATTGTTACTATTCTCCACCTAAGTAGTGGAATAGCACTTAATATATACCCGAATTACGAAAGCACTTTTTCTAGCAGAAACATTTCAAAAATACTTGTTGAGCGAGACAAAGAGCGCCCACTAAAGAGAGAAAATTCTTTTACACCTTGAAAATACAAAACAGCTACTCTTACGCCAGTATTTATTAAGTTTGACTAAAGGTTGGGTCCTATAACAAGCATTATGTGTGAGAAAATCAAGTGTTTTCGGGTATAAACCACAGTATTTTGTGTTTTTGCAGAGATTTTTGGCTATCTCACAAACACTATATCTGGTGGTTTTATCATAAAAATCAGGTTTCACAATATGTTGTGCTGACTACAATGGAAATTCTCGCAAAAGCAATACCGAAATAAAATATGACAGCCTCTATATGCAAAGAAAGAATGTTAAACAAAGTTTAACCTAATTGCCCATTTTTTCTTGGTGATTCGCCAATATACCGCCCGTTTGCTTATACAGTCTACAATCCGTCGCAGAGATGCCTTTTTTGGGCGATTACAGCCCATCTGACAGCTTTTTTTGGAAAATTCAGCTAATGGCGTTACCCAAAACTGTAAGGGCTTGAAGGGGATACCAGTCAGGGTTTTTTTAGATTTTAGAGATAGATTATTGTTGTTTATAATTCAGGCAAAACTTACTTGACTTTTATGTAACATTTTGATGATTAAGTTCTTTGGTTGCAATCTTTACAAAACCCCAAGCACTTGACACGTTCTTCTAATTTTAGTATTCTTGTGAAGTGCGGGGATTCTGTTTTAAGAAGAATAAAATCTTCATCCTGCACGGTGTATGGGTAGAGCTTGTCATATACGAAGCTGACAATAAGCGGTGAAACGAGACTCGCTGAGAAGGTTGCTAGAAAGCAGCGTTACAGATAGAACGAATTAACCACAAATGACTTGGAGAGATAACCAACGATGCTTGTCAGCCCTGCTTCTTGGAATGCACCTAATAATGACCCATTCAGGTTCAGAATGCCTGAATAAACAGTCCAAGAGAACTGATACGAAAGCGAACGACCGACGTTATACTGGATAACCGTTAAAGCATCGTAAGACCTAGTAGGGTAGGTCTACGTGTGTCTGCTCACTCCCTCTGATACCTGGATATAAGATTGCTAGTCAATTAGCGAACAATGGTAAAACACGGGTAAACCATTGGTTAAAAAAAGAAAAAAAGTTAAGTCAAGGCGGTAAATTAGGATTCTTAATTTCATAGAAACGATAATTCCCGATTTGCTTATAATAAAAACTCACGAGACTTTTAGACCCGTTCTACTTCTCACAACAATAAATTTTATAAAATCTATATCAAGTTAAATAAGTTTCTTTGCCCTGATTCTTTTAGTCTCCAGCTATCCTCTCCAACTTTGTCCGCAATGTTTTCAAGGACGCTAAGAATAGTTTGGTCGTCAGGCGTAATGCCATTTTTTAAGAGAGGCATAATCTCCAAAATAATATCGCTGAAATGTGTAGCCTTTCCTTCTCGCGCAAACCTACGAAGCATTGATTCCAGGTAAAACCTAATTCGTAATTCAATTGGAATCTGTGAACGGAACTTCGTGTTCTTCTTCAAAAGATACTTCTCGGTCTCTTTGTCATAATCGAAATTAGCCAGGAGGAAGGGTGTAATGTCCTGATACTGTCTACTTAATATGTCCAAAAAGCCAAGTTCTAAACCTTTGATTATCAATTCGTCGTTTATCTCTTCAAGGGTCGCGCCGGTGTTTTTGGCAATCACGCCTTCAATTGATTGAATTATTAAATCTGTAATATCCGCGCCCAAATCAGCTTTCATTATTGATTTCGGGTTGCGAACCTTTTTGAAATTGATAATCAATTGCCCGGAAAGAACGGTGAAAGGATTTTGCCGTTTTTTGAAACTCGTTTGACCGTTGTTTTGTTTGACCGCACTAACATATTCAAAGCCGATTTTTTCCGCCGTATCAACTATCAAATGCCAGTATTCCGGGTCTTTATGAGCGAAGACAAAAGACATCCAACGGTCAAACTTCAAGACACGATACATTTCACGAATTGATTCAGCCAAAAGGTTTGAATAGTCCTTTCTTGTCTTGTTATGTTCACCGCCTTCAATAGCTTCGAGTTGATAGTCATTTTCCGAAACTTCTAAATCAAGCCAAGCATTCCACATTATTGATAAATCAAGGTAGGGAATTTTCTTTCCATATGGCGGGTCTGTGTAAATATAATCAACGCTTTCATTTTCAATCTTTTCCAGCTTTGTTGCAGTGCCTTTATAAATCTGGGCATTTCGAACAGTTTGTTGATTGATAACCGGAGCAATTTCTTTTTTCGCCGCAATTATATTTTTGAATTTGCCTTCAAAAGTTGCGAATGTATCAAGATTTACTTCTTCGGGTGCAATTCGGAAACGGTAATATCTAAAGGCTGAACAGTCGCCTGCGTTTTCGCCTGCGTAGGTTGAATGATGATAAGTTCTGTTAATTTTCGTAATTGTTGTGGAAAATATAAGTAGTAAAGTGTTCTTAATATCTGCACTTCCTACTTCCCTAATTAGATGTTTTAAGTAAGCTAATTGTGATAGTTGCCTTCGGCTGAATAGATGCTCAATTGTCGCAACATCAGAACCCTTGGGTAAAACATTCCCCTTCGGATACGGGTATTTCTCTAAAGTTTTCTCATAATCATCTGGTGTTTTAGGAACATTTTCTAAATATTCTTTCTTTATTTCCTCAAATGACTCTTGTAGTTTTTGTAAATTAGTTGGTATAAGCAAACTTTTAACGAGAAACACAGACAAAGGGTTAATATCAATGTGGATTCCCTTCCGATTCGTCATTAACGCTTCAACCGTTGTAATTCCGCTTCCACCAAAAGGGTCTAAAACAATATCGTTTGGCTTTGTAAAATTTCTAATGTAAGACTGAACAACATCCCAAGACTGCTTTGTAAAATAACCGTGAACGCCAAAATGTCGTCTTGCGCCTCTCTTTCTAACCTTTTTAAGTTCTTCTAAAGGTTTACGCGAAAGGTAATCAAACTCAGCTTCATTTTTGTTTGCTTCAATCTTCTTTTGGGTTTTATCGAAGGCTGACGGTGAAAGTAAATCCTGTAATTTGTGCCAATGTTTCTCAATCTCAGAAAGCGAGAAGTAAATCAAAGTTTCGCCGTGAATATCGAATGCGATAAACTCTTTGCCATTGCAGAGGGCGTAAATTGGGACGCGAATGTCAGGGTGAATCGCATAAAAGTAAGCCTGCTCAACGTTCTTGCCCGTCTTTATATCTTCGTTTGGTCCTTTTGCGTCTATAACCCAAGCGTATTTTCCATCAACTTCCAAAAGATAATCAGGAAAGTTTGTAAGAGGTAACTCCTTTGAACCCACAGTAACGAAAGGGTGTCTAACTTTTTTACTACGAATTATTTTGTTTTCGCTCTGTGATGAATAGCCGAGTTCCTTTAACACCGGCATAATCAAATCTTCACGAACCGAATCTTCTTTGAAGTTAGGTGAATCGAGTGATGAAAAATCAAAATCCGTGAAAAGATTATTGCTCATAATTGTTCAATGATAACACCGGAACAATAGCTCATTTCCAAAAATATTCCAAACTCATTGCTCATTTTTGCAACCCCCCTCTGAAATGATACTTTGATTTTAAGACAGCCGTATGCTATAAAATGCGGTTATGACTACGCCCTCTATCACAACCGCATTTTCGATTAACCCTGACCCAACGCTTTTATATTTAACACCCGGTTTGAAAGCAGCTTTGCATAAATGCCGGTTCGTTATCGAGAATTACCAGGGACTTACAGCCATTGAAGGCGACGTAGGACTTGGTAAATCTACTGTTTTGCGTTACCTGTATCAGTCTTATGCCAGCCGCGATGATTGCATAACAGCTTTCATACATACACCATCGTTTAAGTCAGAATTCGCTTTCCTCAAGGCTGTATGTGCTGACTTTGACATACCCATTAGGACTTCTATGCAGAAGCAGGAGTCGGAAC
>MWWE01000125.1_pt1 | contig 12617 bp, 16 predicted proteins | sample 1047301 | NCBI WGS metagenome assembly MWWE01 (sample SAMN06349973, study PRJNA376086) | soil metagenome | isolation source: MS1-1 sample Antarctic (ecotone) soil | place: Antarctica
AGATTGTACAAGCCTACTTGGAGCATCATCGGCAAGATTCAAATAGCAAGAATGACAAATTCATTCTGGATTAGGACTTTCAGTCCACATTAAACCTCTGCATTTCCAATGCAGAGTGGTTTAGTTTAAAATCACATTGTTTGGGTTTAGTAATAATATGTTAAATGCAGAATACGACAATCTTAAGCCCGAAGATTTTATTGGTGGTGTAATTGATGGAATCTGTATCGCTGAGATTGAAACAGACTCCTATTATATTTGGGAGTACGAACTCCGTTAGGATTAGTTCATCATTCTATATTAAATATTTCTTTTAATAGAGTGTTTGATTTTTATATTAGAAATCATTTGACCACCTACAGATCACGACCATTTAATTTTTTCTCTCAAAGCCTATTTGATTATCTAAATTAGAAATAAAATCAAATTTTACATACAATATCTAACCTATGACTATTGACGAACAAATTGAATTCTTAAAAAAAGGCACGGTTGATTTTATCCGTGAGGAAGACTTAAAGACGAAACTCGAAAAATCGCAGAAAATGGGCAAACCGCTTCGTATTAAATATGGTGCTGATCCGACTGCTCCCGACATACACATCGGGCATACGGTTGTGATTAGGAAACTAAAAGCATTTCAAGAACTCGGACACACAGCAATTTTTCTCATCGGTGATTTTACGGGAATGATCGGCGATCCTTCGGGCAAAAACGCGACTCGTCCGCCTTTGTCGCGTGAGGAAATTGATAAGAACGCAGAAACTTATAAAACACAGATTTTTAAACTTCTCGATCCCGAAAAAACCGAAATTCGTTTCAATTCCGAATGGATGGACGATTTCGACGCGGCAGATTTTGTAAAACTAACTTCGCACATAACGGTTGCACAAATCCTTGAACGCGACGATTTTCAGAAGCGTATGAAGGACGAAAGACCGATCTCGATGCACGAACTGCTTTATCCGCTGGTGCAGGGCTACGATTCGGTAGCACTCGAAGCCGATGTCGAACTCGGCGGAACTGACCAGACTTTCAATTTGCTCGTCGGGCGTTCTATTCAAAAAGAATACGGACAAGAACCGCAGGTCATTATCACAACTCCACTTTTAGAAGGCACGGACGGCGTTGATAAAATGTCCAAAAGTCTTGGAAATTACATCGGAATAGACGAACCTGCCGACGAAATTTTCGGCAAAATTATGTCAATCTCCGACGAGTTGATGTGGAAATACTACGAACTTTTAACGGATTTAAATGTTGACGATATAAACGCTCTGCACTTCAAATGCGAAGCGGGCGAAAAAAATCCGCGTGATGTGAAGATTGATCTGGCAAAACAGATCATCAAAGATTTTCATTCCGAAGGCGATGCAAAACTTGCTGAAGCAAATTTTATCAATCAATTTTCAAAAGGAAATCTGCCCGACGAAATTGATGAAAAATCAATTAGAGAAGAGTTAATAAATATAGTTAGTCTTATCATTAAAGTCGGCTTAGCTGAATCAAAAGGTGAGGCGAAACGACTTATAAAACAAGGTGGTGTAAAAATCAATGGAAAAAAAATACTGAACTCGCAAAATGATATACCTATCAAGATAGATGAAGCAATAATTTTGCAAGTTGGTAAAAGACGTTTTGTTAAAGTCCGCAATTTTAATGTTAACTCATCTGTCATCACCTCAATTGGATATAGCCCTGAAGCCAAAATTTTACAAATTGAGTTTACTAATGCAAGTATCTATTGGTATTACGATGTGCCGGCGGACGTTTATGCAGGATTAATGAATGCCGATTCTCATGGTCAGTATTTTAATGAGTATATTAAACGTGGAAAGGAGAAATTCCAATATAAGAAGATTGTGTGAGAATATTCTATGGCGAAAAAGAAAGCTGAAATTGTAAAATCTCAAGATAATTACGATGTAATTTTATCCGATTTGAGCGAATTGCTTGAGCAATCCCGCCGACTTTCGGCTCGTTCGATAAATGCGATTATGACGGCGACTTACTGGGAAATCGGGCGGCGGATCGTTGAAGTTGAACAAGGCGGCGAAGAACGGGCGGAATACGGAAAGGAATTATTGAAGCGTTTGTCAAAGGATTTGACCGATAGATTTGGACGTGGTTTTTCACCTGATAATTTAGAAAAGATGCGACTATTTTATCAAAATTATGATATTTCAGAGATTTCCGCAACAGTGTCGCGGAAATCTGAAAAATCTGCGACACTATCTGCCAAACCTTCTCTTGCCGAAATTGCCAAGCGATTTCTGCTTCCGTGGTCGCATTATGTGCGGCTTTCGTCGGTGAAAAATGAAAATGCTCGTGATTTTTATGAAAAAGAAGCGTTGCGGGGCGGTTGGACGGTTCGGCAGTTGAATCGGCAAATCGGTTCGCAGTTTTATGAACGAACCGCTCTTTCCAAAAACAAAGCCGCGATGCTCAGAAAAGGTGAAAAGGCGAAAAAGGAAGATTATGTTTCACCCGACGAAGAAATAAAAGACCCGTTTGTTTTGGAATTTTTGAATCTCAAAGATGAATATTCCGAACTCGATTTGGAAGAGGGAATAATCAAACATCTTCAAAATTTTTTGCTTGAAATGGGGGCGGGATTTGCATTTGTCGGTAGGCAAATGCGACTTCGTGTGGGTAATGAATGGTATCGTGTGGATTTGGTTTTGTTTAATCGTCGCTTAAAATGTCTTGTAATTATTGACCTGAAGCTCGATAAAATAACTCACGCTGACATTGGACAAATGATTCTTTACACAGGTTACGCCGCCGAACATTGGTGCGAAGACGGCGAAAATCCGCCGATTGGTTTAATTTTGTGTTCCGAGAAAAATGATGCTCTGGCACATTACACTTTGGAAAATCTGCCGAATAAGGTTTTGGCAAAAGAATATAAAACCGTCTTGCCCGATGAGAAAATTCTTATTGAAGAAATCGAAAAAACCCGTAAAATGTTAAGCGATAGGAAAATTCAAAATTCAAAATTCAAAATTCAAAAATGAAAAGATGTCCCAAATCATTGAAACGGAAGAAACTTTAACCATCGAAACGCCTGAGCGTGTGCCGCTTGAGTTTGCACTTGCGTCAATCGGCAATCGTTTTCTGGCGGTGGCGATTGATCATTTCGTGCAGTATTTTACAATGTTTCTGATTGCGTGGTTTTTTTTTAGTGTTTCAGGTTTGGACGGTGCGGGTTTTTCGGCGGGGATGATTTTAGCTGAAATGCCGAAGTGGACGATTGCGATTATGATAATCGTTTTGTTTCTGCTTTTTGCCGGATATTTTATTTTCTTTGAATGGCTTTGGAACGGACAAACTCCGGGTAAAAGGCTTTTGAAACTGCGAGTTATACGCGAAGACGGCAGACCGATCACGCTCTGGGAGGCGATGGCGAGAAATCTTTTGCGAATCTTCGATGCGATTCCGGGTTTTATAGTGCCGATTTATTCAATCGGTTTAATTGTGATTTTTTTAAGCGGACGCGATCAAAGAGTCGGTGATATTTTTGCCGGGACGGTCGTTATCAGGGAACGTGCGGACGAAGCACCGACATTTGAAGAAGCCTTTTCAGATGAGAACAGAATCAGCGATCTGGCATTTCGCCGCGTTCATAAATCGTCAAAATTTCAAGCGGATATTAATCTTGTAACGGAAAGCGAAATGGAAGTGGTCGAAAATTTTTTGCGAAGACGTTGGGATTTATCGGAAAGACAAAGACTCTGGATGGCTTGGCGTGTGGCTTTGCCGATTATGTATAAATTAAAGCCGAATTATGATGTGAAAGATTTTTCTTATGAAGGATTTTTAGAAGAACTTCTTCATCAATTTAATATCCGCCGTAGATTTTTAAGCTGATTACTTTGATATAATGTGGAAAAAAGTATAAGTTTTTTTTGATTTTCAATAAACCAAATCTCTTTAATAAATTTCAAATAGTTGTGGAAAAAAATATTTTAGTTACAGGCGGAGCGGGATTTATCGGCTCACATCTTGTCAGGCATCTTCTAGCTGAAGATGCCTGGAATGTTGGTGTAGTTGATAATTTTAATGATTTTTATTCACCGGAAATAAAAAGGCGGAACATTAACTCCTTTCTAAATGATTCACATTTCAAATTGTATGAAAACGATATTTGCGACGACGAAAGTTTGCAGGCTGTTTTTGCTGACAATAAATTCGATGTAATCGTTCATTTAGCGGCAAGAGCTGGAGTTCGACCATCTTTGGAAGAACCGAAACTTTACGCTGAAACGAACATAAACGGCACGCTGAATTTGCTCGAAATGGCGAGGGAATTTGGAGTTAAACAATTTGTTTTCGGTTCATCTTCAAGCGTTTACGGTGAAAACTGCAAAGTTCCTTTTAGTGAAAACGACAAAGTTGCCGAGCCAATTTCGCCTTATGCCGCCACAAAAATTGCGGGCGAAATGCTATGTCATACCTATTCGCATTTGTATAACATCAGAACAATTTGCCTGAGATTTTTTACCGTTTACGGAGCATCCCAGCGTCCCGATCTGGCGATCCATAAATTTGCCAGACTTATCTCGGCAAACAAACCTATTCCGGTTTTCGGCGACGGGAAAACACGCCGTGATTACACATATATTGAAGACATAATTCAAGGCGTGCGAGCCGCGATTGATTATGACAAATCAATCCACGAAGTAATAAATCTTGGCGAATCTCAAACCGTCGAACTACACGAATTAATTTCACTTCTTGAGAAAAATCTGGAAAAAAAAGCAATTATCGAACGCAAGCCGATGCAGCCCGGCGACGTGCCGCAAACCTTTGCCGATATTTCCAAAGCCAAAGAATTACTGAATTATTATCCACAAACAAAGATCGAAAAGGGAATCGCAAAATTTGTCGAATGGTTCAATACGAATTCGTAACCCGTAATTTAATAAAGTTCCTCATCGCCTTCCGGTCGCGTGTTCCAACGTTTGTGAATCCAGAGCCATTGTTCGGGATATTTGCGGACGTATTTTTCAACCGATTTTGTAAATTTTTGGGTGATGTCCAAAATATCAGCTTTCAAATCATCCGTTTTTTCGTAATCAATCGGCGGATCGAGATAGACGACATATTTTCCTTTTTCTTCTTCCCAGACAGCAAATGCGGGCAAAATTATTGCATCGGTTTTTAGTGCTAATTTCGCAATGCTCGTTGTTGTCGAAGCGGGAACTCCGAAAAAATCTACAAAAACGCCGTCGTGTTTTTGAGCATTCAAATCCGCTAAAATTCCCAGAATCTCACCGTCTTTCAAAATCCGAAACATCTTTCGAGGTGCTTGCCGTTTGCCTAAAGTTCTGGTCCCGAATTTTGTCCGCAGAGAATCAACATAATTTTCAACCAGTTCGTTATCAATCCGCCGCACTAAGATATTCATCTGATAACCGAACGCAGGCGGCAAAAGGTTAAAAACTTCCCAACTCCCAAAATGTCCCGTAAAAAACAAAATTCCGCGTCCGCTTTGTTCGGCGGGATCGAAGTTTTCTTCTTTGCCGACCACTTCAACATATTTATGTATATCTTCGTGTTTAAATTTCTTAAATTGTGAGATAAATCCCAAATGCCGCCCGAGCGATTCAAAAGTTCCCGTAACTATTCGCTTTTTTTCTTGTGCGGAAATAGTCGGAAAGGCAATTTCTAAATTTCGGTTGGCGGTTTTGGCAAGTTTCGGAAAGAGTCTGTAAATTGATCTGCCCAAAAATTTACCTATGTTGAGCGATATTTTATAAGGAAAAACTCCAATCAATCCGATAAAAAAACGGACTGCTAATTCTTCGATTTTGGTTTGGAATTTACTGCGTTTTTTAGGCATTAACGAAAAATTTGAACGGTGATAATTTTATTATTCAAAACAATTTTTCGATTCTAATAAAATTAAAAACTTTTCGCACTAGCAGATTTTGCTTTTACATCCTGTCTTGCAAGCATCAATTTCATTAATTCGATTGCTCCGACTTCGCCTTTTTTCCTGATAAATTCCCGTGGTGTGTTATCGCCGATCTCAAAAACTATCGCTTCCATTTTGTGCGAAAAGTAAAAATAATTACGAGAAACTATAGCGGGTTTCGGTCTTTCGTTCGGCTTGATATTCATCTCGTAATTCGGAATCGCCTTCCCGATATTTTCCATCCAATCATAAACAAGGTTCGGCATGTTACTGTTTGTTTCGTTTCTGTCCATCGGATAATAAATATCGTCCCAGGTCGAATGAAAATCTATGCCGAAATAAAACTTTCCGCCTGTTTCCCGTTCCCGTTTTTGCAGGAATTCGCTGACCGCTAAACCTTCCGGCTGATTAAATTTCGTCCAATCTCGGTTCAGATCAATCCCGCCCGCATTGTACCGCCAATGTCCCGCGTCAACGCCGTCGGGATTCATCAAAGGCACGACATAAATTCCAAAACTTTCACGAAATTGCTCTGATAATTTTGAATCATCGGCTATTTTTTCAACAAACGCCTGCATCGCAAAATAGCCTGTAACTTCGGGCGGATGCTGACGGGAAATGATCATAATCATCTTTTTCGATTCGAGATTTCCTATCTTTAGTAAACGCAAAGGTTTACCTTCTTTGCTTTTGCCAATTTCCTCAATTTCAAATTTACGCTTCTTCGCTAAATTATCCATCCATACAAAAACGTGCTTTGAAGTCTGCAATTCCTGTGCAGAAACCCAAGTTGGTTTTTTGCCGACTTTCAAACGCATCACAATTCTTTTCGGACGTGCAGTTGCTTTGCTTTCGTCTTCTTTTTCTTCCTCGGTAATTCGTGCAGATTCAAGCGGTTTCCATTTGAGTCCATTTTTGCTAATCAAAGGCGAATAACGATGCTTCGCAAATTCGGGGTATTTAAGCCGAACATTTATTTCTTTTTTCTTTTTTGACCAAACCTTAAACGCATACCACGGGCTCATATTTATCGGAAAATTCTCAGGCGTAATCAATATCGTATAACTATTTTCACCCGTCCGCTCAATTTCATTAAGCCTCGCTCCATCAAAATCATTCGTAAAGTAAACGCCGTCTTCCACAAAAGCGAAAATCTGCCGCTTCTGTTTTTCAATCGGTTTCGTTGTCGTATCAACTTCTTCGGCAGGCGGTTGACCCTGATAGATCGGCTTATCAACTTGAGCAAAAACGCCGATATTCAGTATTAACAGCAAAAATAGAATACCGAGGTTTTTCATTAATTTATTCATGATCAACTCCACTTAAAAAACTTCTATCCCTAAACTTCTGCCGATTGTCCAAAAAACTCCTTCACGAATTTCTTTCCGTTCGCTGTTTAGTTTATAAGCCATTTAAGCACACATTTCCGATGTTTCCATTATTCCAGTTCAATTATTTTGATTTGTGTTTTTTCTTCAGAATTGCGAACCGATTTCCAATGTCCGCGATAAGCATAAGCTGCGGCAAGTTCGCCCGCGTGGGCATTTTGCAGGATGCGGATTAGATTTTGTTTTGTGTTTGTTTTACTCACTCAAATTCTACTTTGTCATAAACTTCGCTTAAAGCGATTTCGCATTCGATTGATGAAAATTCTATCGAAGAATCCAAACCGACAGCTTCCGACAAAAGCCAAAATCCATCGCCGTGTTTTACATATTTTTCAATCCACGCTTCATCCTGCGAAACCAAAATATACTCTTCTAAACTTTCGATGCTTCGATAATGTTGGAATTTTTTGCCGCGATCATAACCTTCGGTTGATTCTGATAAAACTTCGATGAGCATAATCGGATTAAGTAAAGTATCAAAAACATCATCTTGAAATTGGGGATCACCGCAAACAATAACCAAATCAGGATAAGTGTAAAGCCCCGTTTCGGGAACAAAAACACGCATATCAGTTGGCAAAACACTACAATCTTTTCCCTTTAGATTTTGCCAAGTCAAGCCGGTTAGATTACCGACAATTTTGTTATGATTAAATTTTGCCCCAGCCATTGCGAATATTTCGCCATCAAAATATTCGTGTTTTATCTCGGATTTTCGCTCAAGTGCGAGATAATCCTGCGGTGTTAATTTTGTTTTTGGTATTGCACTCATAATTTTTTACCAAATCTCTGTCAAATCAAGTTCAAAACCTTTCAAAACAATTTCACCCGAAATTTTTGTCGGATTTTCAAGAATTTCGATTTCACCATTCGCACGATAAACTGAAACTTCTTTATTTTTCGGGTCAATCAGCCAACCGAGTTTCGCACCGTTTTCGATATATTCTGCCATTTTGTTTTTCAACTCGCTCAAATTGTCGGATTCGGAGCGAAGTTCGATAACAAAATCGGGACATAGAGGCAGAAACTTTTTCTTTTCTTCAGGGGTGAATTTTTCTAATCTCTCGTTGCTTGTCCAAGAAGCATCGGGAGCATAAATCGCACCGTTCGGCAGAATAAATCCGCCGTTTGATTCGGTTATTTTTCCGTTTTTATTTTCCTTATTCCAAAGTTTCAGTTGGAAGTTAATTTCTGAATTTCTATCACTCGTTTGAAAGCCTGTCGGCGGCATAACGATTACATCTCCTTCTTTTGTGAGTTCGGCACGAACTTTACGGTTCTCTTCGCAGAATTCCCAAAATTCATCAGTCGTCATTTTGCGTTTATCATTTTCAAATTCAAAATGTAAACGCACCGATTTTGTTTCTTTAGGAATATATTTTGGAATTAAATTATTTGCCAAATTTACTTGCATTTTGCCTCCTTAAACTGTTGCTTTCTCTACCCGATTATAAACCGTATCTCGCTCAACCGCTTCAAAACCTGCGTTTTCGATCATTGTAATCAATTCGGGTTTTGTCATTTTAACATCGCCTTCGTCGGCGTAAGCGTGGGTTAATTCGCCGCCGTCGGTGATCGTGCCGTCGAGGTCGTTTGCCCCGAAATGGAGTGCGGTTTGGGCAACGTCTTTGCCGAGCATCACCCAATATGCTTTGATGTGGTCGAAATTATCGAGCATCAGACGCGAAACGGCAATCGTTTTCAAATTATCAATCGCATCCGGTCCGGGCAGAGTCGAAAGTGCCGTGCCTTTCGGATAAAACGCAAGCGGAATAAAACATTGGAAACCGCCTGTTTCGTCCTGTTGTTCACGCAGTTTGATGAGATGGTCAATGCGGTCTTCGCGTGATTCGATGTGTCCGTAAAGCATTGTTGCATTTGTTTTCAGCCCATGTTTGTGGACTTTTCCCGCAAGTTCGAGCCATCTCCTCCCGTCGCATTTGTGGTCGCAGATTCTCGAACGGGTCGGTTCGGCAAAAATCTCCGCACCACCGCCCGGACACGAATCCATTCCCGCCGCCGCCAGTTTTTCGATAACTTCTTCGTCCGACATTTTGTAAAATCTCGCAAAAAAATCGAGTTCAACCATCGTCAGAGCCTTCAGATGAAGTTTCGGAAATTCTAACTTCAAGGACGAAAGCAGATCGGTGTAATACTCAAACGGCAATTTCGTGTTCAAACCGCCGACAATGTGCAGTTCCGTCGCCCCTTCATTAACGGCTGTGCGGGCAATCTCGATGCCTTCATCAATCGAATGCGTGTAGGCATCATCCTGCCTCGCACGCCTGTAAAAACCGCAGAATTTACAATCCGCCACACAAATATTCGTATGATTAAAATGCCGGTTGACGTTGTAATAAGTATCCTTCCCGTGCCTCTCCCGACGCACAAAATCAGCCAGCTTGCCGAGTCCGTTCAAATCCTCAGTCGCAAACAAAGCCATCCCTTCATCAAAGGTCAAACGCTTATCCGCCTCAACCTTTTCCGCTATCAAATTTATATTTTTATCAAATGAAAATTGCATATATTATTTATTTAACTCTTTCTTTCTTGTCATATACTCTACGGTAAAAATCTTGCGAATGATGTCATCAGTAAAATTGTATTCAATTGAATGTAACTTTCCTTCCATAAATGATGGATAATGAGAATAGATAGTAACTTTTCCAGATGATTCGTTATTTAATGAATACCTAAGACCATATTTATCTGTAAATGAAGTCCAAGATATACTATTGCCATTACTACCTTTTTCTGATGTGATGCCTCCCGTGACTATATTAAAATCTGATGTGGGAATTACTAAACTGTGATCTTGCTTTGGTGTAAGTTTAATGGCAGATATAGTGCCAACAAAATCATTAAGTGGACACATTGCTCTATCCCGAATATCTTCTGTGGTCATACAATCATCAAAGGCTTTCAAATATTCAATTTTTAATTTAAAGTTTTCATCATAATCACAAGATTCTTCGCACGATTCTCCAAAAATGAGTTCTACATCTTTACTTTTTGATGAACCGAGTTTTAAATCTTTTAATTTTCCCTCACCGAAAAACTCAAAGCCTTTTATTTCATTTGGATAAAGTTTATCTTGTAGCGAATCCTTTTTTTCTTTTGATGGTTCATTAATGAAAAAACCTGTAAGAAACACACAAATAATTGTAAGTATTGCAATTTTCATAAATTACTCCCAAATCTCTCAATGATTATTCGGATCATTAACCGTCAAACCTTCGCTGACAGCCGCCGTGTTTAAATCCGTGTCGGCGGAAAGCAGAGTCAATGGCGATAAATCTGCATTTGCACGTTTTTGTTGTGTTTGCAAAGCGGTTACAAGTTGAACCGCATCGTAGCCACGCAAGGCATATTTTTTCGCCAAAGATACAGCGTCATCAACCAAACTTACGGTCAGCGGAACGATGCTGAATTCCTGTTTGTAATCCTGCTCAAAAGTATTTAAAGCATTGGCGGCATCAACTGCCGAAAAGATGTCCGCCTTTCTCGCGTCGGGTGATTGCCGAAACAACTTCGACAACCGTGATATGTGCGATATAAATACGGCTTCCGATTTTCGGATCAATCGTCGCTGTCAGCCACGCCGAACCTGTTTCGGTTACGTAACGCTTGACCAACGCACTCGAATCACCAAAATAAACCGACATTTTTTATCTACGCTCCTTGATGATTGTTTCTGAAATCGGTTCGCCCGTAACAGTTACGGGTTCGTAATTTTCATAACGCGAAAAATCCGTTATCGGCGGTTTGTATTCAGTAATAAAACCTTCTTCTGCCAGTTGTTTTTCAAATTCTTCTTCAGTCATTTTCGGTTTGTTTTCTCCATTTTCCAAAAGCGAATCAACCCAAGTTTTAACATCCTTCAATTCTTCTTTTGAAAGTTGCTTTGCTCCGTTTTTTATTTTTTCAACTGTTAATTGCATAATTTTTAACCTTTTCCGCTGTTTCGTTTAATTTGTTACAAATGAAAATTGCATATTTTATGTTATAATTTTATCAAAATTTAAAATATCGAGCGATAAATCTATGCAGGACATTCAATATCTAAAAGACCAAAACGCCGTTCTCGTGCCGCTTGAAAAGTGGGAGAAGTTACAAAATGAACTAATTCGGCTCAAAAAACGCATCAAAAAGGCGGAAGTTTTGACCGACTTCAAAAATTCTCTATCTGAACTCAAAACCGATTTGCAAGACGAAAATTATGATGCAAATGCAGAACTTTTCGCCGATGAATTCATAACGGAACTTGAAAATGAGCAATAAAGTCATTGTCCGCAAAAGTTTTCAAAAACAAGCAAAACGCCTTGCCAAACGCTACAAATCTTTTCCAAAGGATTTACAAAAACTCGTTAATGAACTCAAAGAAAATGCCGAACTCGGAACTTCACTCGGCGGCAACGTCTATAAAATCCGTCTCACCATCACAAGCAAAAACAAAGGCAAAAGCGGCGGTGCAAGAGTTATCACATACTTTTATCAAATCGTTGAAACCGTTTATCTGTTATCAATTTATGATAAATCCGATACCGAAAATATCTCTGACAAAGAACTAAAATATCTTATTGAAGAAGTTGAACAAGATATAAAATAAACTTCAAACGCTTATCCGCCTCAACCTTTTCCACTATCTTGTTTATGTTTTTATCAAATGAAAAGTTCATATCTGTTTATATTAAAAGCAATTCCTATACCTAAAGTTTAACAGAATCTAAAAAGAATGTTTATTCATAAATTGAACGCTGGATTTGTTGAGAAATTGATAAATTTATTGACATAATTTAAAATTTTCCGCCAAATGCCATTCGTGTTCGATGTTTTGCATAATGAGTGCGTGGTCGAATTCGATTGTGCCTTTTGGGAAAATTGTTTGGTTGTTGTAAAAACTCGATTCGACGGAAGTTATTTGCAGAGGCTCAACTTGCCAATTATCAATCTGCAATTTGATGCCGTCGAGATTGGTTTTGGATTTGTTCGGTGAATATCCGAGCGAACCTTTTTCAAAGAATTCGGATGCTTCTTGTAGTGAATCGAAAATTGAATTAATGGGGAAGTTATTCGTAGAAATTCCCTTGAATTTTAGTGAAACTTCGCCGTCGTTTGAATTCATTGTGTAATCAATTTCATTTTCATTTTCTACAATATTAAAAGTTGCTTTGTGATGTTCGCTTGGAAAAATCCGCCCGCCTGCGAGTTGGTTCAGAAGCGAATCCGTGTCGCGTCTTGGAATAAAAACGCCTTGCTTTGTTTTGCCGTTTTCGTTCCATTCGACGGCGATTCTATGAGCGGCATTT
>MWWE01000126.1_pt1 | contig 12596 bp, 11 predicted proteins | sample 1047301 | NCBI WGS metagenome assembly MWWE01 (sample SAMN06349973, study PRJNA376086) | soil metagenome | isolation source: MS1-1 sample Antarctic (ecotone) soil | place: Antarctica
ACGATATGCTGAATTTAAAGCCTTTAAAGAAGGAAATGTATATAGCTATAATGCAAGGATAGGAGAAAAGGGAGGCAATGAATATATGGAACTGGGATATGCAAGACCGGACCTAATTCTTGCAGATTTAATTAAAATTCTTCATCCGCAACTAATACCGGACCACCAGCTTTATTTTTATAAAAAATTACCAGGAAAGGTTGAGCCTTCAATCTGATGAAAGATAATCATAGTAACCGGAAGGCTTTGTATGGATTTTTGATCCTGCTGCTGGTTATTTGTTTTCTGGCAAATGTTTCTCTTGGTTCCGTTTATATTTCATTATCTCAAATTCTGATTATTTTGTCTGGGGGAAGTGGGGAAAAAGTTGTCTGGGAAAACATCATCTTCAATTTTCGTCTTCCAAAAGCTATTACTGCCATTATAGTAGGTGCGGGCTTATCTTTGAGCGGCCTGCAAATGCAGACATTATTTAGAAATCCACTGGCGGGGCCATTTGTATTGGGCATAAGTTCTGGCGCAAGTCTGGGAGTGGCCTTATTGGTAATGGCAGGATTTAATATAAGTTTTATGTTTTTGGACCTGAACTTCTTAGGAAATTGGCTGATCGTTTTGGCTGCAACACTTGGCGCCTCGTTGGTTTTAATCCTGGTAGTACTCATCTCACTTAGAGTTAAAGACAGTATGGCTTTGCTGATCATCGGCTTAATGTTTGGCAGCGCTACGGGTGCCCTGGTAGGCGTACTCCAATTTTTCAGCGATGCAAGGCAAATCCAGGCTTACCTGATATGGACCTTTGGAAATTTGGGTGGAATGAACTGGAGTGAATTATGGGTTTTTATTCCTGCAGTTTTCCTGGGTGTTATAATAGCATTTGTATTAATTAAACATATGAATGCTTTATTACTTGGGGAAAATTATGCCCGAAGCATGGGGTTGAAAATGAATAAGGTCAGGATCTGGATAATTTTAAGTACCAGCTTAATTGCAGGAACAATTACAGCTTTTTGTGGTCCTATCGCTTTTGTAGGCATAGCTGTACCTCATCTGGCAAGAATGTTATTTAATTCGGCCGACCATAAAATTTTGCTTCCTGCAACATTATTAATAGGCGCCATATTGATGTTGGTTTGTGACAGCATTGCTCAAATGCCAGGAAGTGATTATACCCTACCCATCAATGCCATAACTTCTTTATTGGGGGCCCCTTTGGTAATTTGGCTGATCATAAAGAAAAGGAATTTAAGAAGTTCATTTTGAATTATATGTCCGGATCCCAGAATCTTTATTTGCAAACCAAAGATCTTTCAGTAGGCTATATAAAAGGTGCAAAGGAAACTTCAATACTTCAAAACCTTCAGCTTGATCTTCGGGGTGGTCAGATGACTTGTTTGCTTGGTCCTAATGGTGTGGGAAAATCAACATTAATCAGAACATTATCTGCAGTTCAAAAACCACTTTCTGGTGCAGTTCTTATTAAAGAAAAAAATATTATTGATTATAAGCCAGATGAATTGGCAAGAATGATCAGCCTGGTTTTAACAGAAAAAATTCCAGGTGGAAATCTTAATGTATTTGAGCTTGTGTCATTAGGGAGATACCCCTATACAGGCTGGTCAGGAAATTTAGATAAAGAGGATATAGAAAAAGTAATGTATTCTATAAAAGTTACCTCCATTGAGCATCTAAAAGAAAAGCGGATCCAGGAGCTTAGCGATGGAGAGCTGCAAAAAGCTATGATAGCCAGAGCAATAGCTCAGGATGGGCAAATCATGTTTTTAGATGAACCTACAGCCCATCTGGATGTGAGTAATAGAGTGGAAATAATGTCGCTACTAAGGAAGCTTGCATGGGAAACAAATAAAGCTATTCTTGTTTCTACTCATGATCTTGACCTGGCCATTCAAACAGCCGATAAATTCTGGCTGTGCAGGAGTCAAAGTTCCTTTCATGTTGGTACCCCTGAAGATTTGATCCTAAATGGAAAACTGGCTCAAACCTTCGAAAAAGAAGGATTTCTATTTGATAAATATTCCGGAAATTTCAAAATCAAAAGAAGGTACGAAAACAAAATTTTAATTGAAGGGTCAGGATTACATCACCAATGGCTAAGCCATGCGCTTAATCGCATCCGAAATAGAATAAATACTGATGATGTGTTAATAGAAATAAAAGAAGAAAATGGTAATGTTATATATCATCTGATATCTAAACTGGATAATGCTGTTTTTAATAATATAGAAGAGCTTATGGAACACCTTTTTAAATAATGAAATATTATTTTGTTTTACTGAATAAGTTTTTAATCAAAAAAAAGACAATTTTACTATTTGGTAGTTATGTCAAAAGCTAATTAAATAAACAATTATAAATGCATACCTATAGTGAACCTTCAGAAAAAAAATCCAAATTAACTGAATTTAAAGTAATAAGAAGCACCTCCGGTAAAAAAGATTTATATGATATTATAGTAATTGGAGCAGGGTCGGGTGGCTTAAGCGTGGGACTTTCTATGCATCAGCTGGGATTTGATGTGCTGCTTGTAGATAAAAATGATAAAGCAATAGGGGGAGAATGCTTAAACACCGGATGTGTGCCAAGTAAAGCTTTAATCCATGTTTCCCGGCAGGTTCATGCTGCAAAAAAAGCAGCAAACTATGGCTTTCAGATACAAGGCGAAATTGACATGATAAAAGTAAAGAATTATGTCGATGAGAAAAGAGAAATTATCAGAAAACATGAAAATGCAAGCTATTTTGAAGATTTGGGAATTGATGTTGCATTAGGAACAGCCCGATTTATTTCGAAAGATTCCATTGAAGTAGGAAATAATATTTTCACCGGGAGAAAAATCGTAATTGCTACAGGTTCCAGGCCTCGAAAGCTGGATGTTCCTGGTGTTGAAATGGTTAAATATTATGACAACGAAAGCATATTTGATCTGGAATACCTTCCTGAAAAGCTTTTGATCGTAGGTGGAGGTCCTATTGGTATGGAGTTGGGACAGGCATTTCACAGGCTAGGGTCTAAAGTTACTATAATTCATAACGATGAATTGATCATGACCAAAGAAGATCCGGAGATTACTAAAATCCTGATGCGGAAACTGGAGGAAGAAGGAATGAAATTTTATTTAAATGCTAAAATCAAAAAATTTAATAATGCCAATGAAGCTGTTATAGAATGTGATGATAAAAAAGATATAATATTGGATTGTAATGCAGTATTAGTAGGAATAGGTCGTGAGCTAAACTTTAAAGAACTGGAACTGGAAAATGCTGAAGTAGAGGTGGAAGATGGTAAAATTATAACAGACTCTTACCTCAGGACTACAAATAAAAGAATTTATCTTTCAGGAGATGTAGCCGGGAATCTTAAATTCTCTCATGGTGCCGAACTTCATGCTACTTTATTGGTCAACAACTTTTTGTCGCCTATCAGGAAAAAGTTAAGCTTTGAAACTTTTCCCTGGGTGACATTCACAGATCCTGAAGTGGCAACTTTTGGCTTAAGTGAGAAGGAAATAAAAGAAAAAGGAATAAAATATGAAAAACGGGTCATGGATTTTGAAGAAGATGACAGAGCGGTTGTAGGTGATTATCAATATGGCAAATTAATTTTGTTTTTAGAAAAAAGTTTTTTCTTCCCTGGCAATTCAAAAATAATTGGCGGTAGTATGATTGCCCCACATGCTGGAGAAATAACCCAGGAATTGGTTTTAGCCAATGCGGCAGGAATTAAAAGCAGCGAAATATTCAATAAAATTTATGCCTACCCAACAAGTGCCAGAGTTAATAAAACTATAATGATCAACCGGTACAATGAATTTTTAACACCTTTCATAAAGAAAATGCTTAAGTTTTTATACCGGCTTTAATTTTACAAAATTCGGATATCTATTGATAATTAAATAATTCAATGGTTTCAATTATCATTCCCACTTTAAATGAAGAAGCTGTAATCAGTAAAACCTTGTCTCATGTAATGGGACAAGAGGGTAGCTGGGAAATCATAGTTTCTGATGGAGGAAGTACGGACAGAACTACAGAAATAATTCAAAAATTTCCAAACATCAGGTTGGTTAAATCCTCTAAAGGAAGAGCATTACAAATGAATGATGGTGCGAGATTTGCCCGGGGAGAAATTCTGTTATTTCTGCATGCTGATACCTTTCTTATGCCTTCAGCCATATTAAAAGTCGAAAATGCCATGAAAAATTCAAGTATTGTTGGTGGCAGTTTCTTCCTCAAATTTGATGTTGAAAGTCCCACCTTTAAAATTTATTCTTTTTTAAGTAAAATCAACCACCTGCTCTTTACATATGGTGATCAGGCGATTTTTGTGAAAAAAGAAATTTTTAAAGCTTTAAAAGGATATAAAAATATTGCATTAATGGAAGATGTGGAATTACAACAACGTATAAGAAAAAGAGGGAAATTTGTTAAACTTCATCAACCGGTTATTACCTCCTCAAGAAGGTTTATAAGAAGAGGTGTAATTGTTCAACAAGTACAAAATTTTGTTCTTGTAACTTTATACCTATTTGGTATATCTCCTACTGTTTTAAAAAAATATTATTTAAATGAGGGTGAATGACATATAAAATAAGCTTCCTAATAAATCCTTTTCCACTACTTCATTCAACTTCTTCAACATTCATAAATAAATTATTCAATGATTCAGCCAAAGTAGGATGTGAAAATATCCCATCCCGCAATGTAGTGTAAGGAAGATCTCCCATCATAGCTACCTGTAAAACTGCTAAAAGTTCTCCCCCTTCAACACCTAAAATTGTGGCCCCTAAAATATGATCTGTTTTCTGATCTATGATCACTTTCATCAATCCTTTTGTTTCTCCTTTTTCTATTGCCCTTGCTACACTACTCATGGGCATTCTGGCAATCTTTATACGTCTTTCCTGTTGTTGGGCATCTTTTTCATTCAAGCCCACTCTTGCCAATTCCGGATTGGTGAACATAGTGTAAGGCACCATTCGACCCTTTGTCTTACGCGATCTGTCTCCAAATAAACTGGCTTTCAAAACTCTGAAATCATCATATGAAATATGTGTAAAAGCTGGTCCTCCTTTTACATCTCCCATCGCGTATATATGTTTTTTGTTGGTTTCTAAATATTCGTTAACTCTTATATTCCCTTTCTCATCTGTTTCAATACCTGCAGCATCCAGATTTAAGACCTCTGTATTAGGCTTTACGCCGGTGGCAATTAATATATGCGATCCTGAAAAAGATTTAGTTTCATTACCTGAAGTAGCTTCCAAATTGATGGTATTTTCAACTTTTTCTATTTTTATTACAGAAGCATTCAGATAAATATCCATCCCCTCTTCCTCCAGAATTTTCTGTAATTCTTCAGCGATATCCTGGTCTTCGCGGCTCACGAGCTGATCTCCATGCTCAATTACCGTAATTTTACTTCCAAATCTTTTAAACATCTGCCCGAACTCAAGTCCTATATAACTTCCTCCTAAAATCAATAAATGTTCTGGTATCGATTTTAACTCCATTATTGAGGTAGAATCCAGGTAATCAATGGAACTTAGTCCTTTAATTTCAGGAATATCAGGCCTTGACCCAGTATTTATAAAAATTTTTTCTGCTTTTATAAATCTACTTTTGCCAGCTTCAACATCTACTTTTATAGATTTCTCACTTGAGAATTTCGCTTCGCCACGTATAAGTTCAATAAAATCCTCTTTTTCAATGCCATTTAAAATTCCTTTACGAAATTGATTCACTATTTTCTCTTTCCTTTCAACAATTTTGTTGAGATGGATTTTACTAATATTAGCTTCAATTCCATAATCTCCGGCTAATCTTACTACTTCAGCTACTTTTGCTGATGCCATCATTGTCTTTGACGGAGTACATCCATAATTGATACAGCTCCCTCCTACTTTGTTCCTTTCCACCAAAGCTACTTTATAATCCTTTTCAGCAAGGGCTAATGCCAAGGGGCTTCCCGACTGTCCAACTCCTATAATAATTGCATCAAAAATTTCATGTTTAATCTGATTCATAAAGATTATTTGTATTTAAAATTCACCTTGAATAACCATTAATAACAATAAAAGTTAAAGTTCAATCTTTAAAAATATGGAGCAATTAAAATTGAGGGGAAATTAAATTTTTAATTCAATTCAGGATCAATCTAAACTAATCAATTAAAAGCTTGTTAATTATCCTATAACAAATGCTCTTGTTAATTTTAAAATCTACCTAATGAAAGAAAATAATAAGAATGGAGATTATCATCCGATAGGAAATTATGGCATTATCGGAAACCTGCATACCATTGCTCTTGTATCCTTAAAGGGCTCTATTGACTTTATGCCTTTTACAAGAATTGATTCCCCAACTATTTTTGCCTCTATATTGGATCATAAAAAAGGCGGATCTTTTGAGATTATGCCTCAGATGGAAAGTATTGAATACAAACAGCTCTACCTCCCCGACAGTGCCGTTTTACTAACAAGGTTTTTATCAAATGACGGTTTGGCTGAAATTACAGATTATATGCCTGTGAAAGAAAAGGAAAAAAATTGTGTGCTGGTAAGAACAGTTAGAACAGTTTTAGGAGGAGAAATAACATTTAGAATACGCTGCAATCCAAGATTTGATTATGCGAGGGCAAATCATACAGTTGAAAAAACAGAATCAGATACCCATGAGATAATCTTTAAAAGTGAAGGTGCAGATGGATCACAGATAAGGTTGATGAGCAATGTACCATTGGAAATAAAAGAAGAATCGGTGTACGCAGAATTTACCTTAAAGGAAAAAGAAGAGGTACATTTTATTATTGAAGCAATACCCAATGAAAATCATTATGATGATCCTTTAAAATACTATAATGGAGAAAGCTTTTACAGTACATTAAATTTTTGGAAGAAATGGATTCAAAAGTCTACTTACTCCGGAAGGTGGAGAGAAATGGTGCATCGTTCCATCATTACTTTAAAATTATTAACCTCTTATAAGTATGGTTCAGTAGTAGCTGCAGGCACTTTTGGACTTCCGGAAGCTTTAGGTGGGGAAAGAAATTGGGATTATCGCTATACCTGGATCAGAGATGCCGCATTCACGATGTATGCATTTTTAAAACTAGGTTATATGGATGAAGCCAGGTCATTTATAGATTGGATAAAAAATGAATTCAATGAAATTATAGAAGAAGGCGGATTACTCCAACTGATGTATGCAGTAGATGGAAGCATCGATCTTGAAGAAATTGAATTACCTCACCTGGAAGGGTATATGAAATCTTCTCCTGTTAGAATTGGAAATGGTGCCTATGATCAGTTTCAAATGGATATATTTGGTGAATTGATAGATGCCATATTCCTTTATAATAAATATGGAGGTGCCATAACTTATGATTTTTGGAGAAAACTTGAGCATCAGATAGAATTTGTTTGTAATAACTGGCATAAAAAAGATCATGGCATCTGGGAGATCAGAAATGAAGAAAGAGAATTTTTACATTCCAGAATCATGTGTTGGGTTGCTTTAGACAGAGCAATAAAATTAGCGGAGGATAGATCTTTTCCTTCTCCCATAAATAAATGGAAGGAAATCAGAGATGAAATTTATAAAGATGTATATTTTAATTTTTTTAATGAAAAGCGGCAGGCCTTTGTTCAATATAAAGGTGGAGATAACCTGGATGCCGCTGCTTTATTGATGCCAATCATTAGATTTATAAGTCCAACAGAACCTAGATGGATATCTACAATGACTGCCATTGAAGAAGAATTAGTCCATGATGCTCTTGTATATCGATATATTAATAATGAGGGAGGCCATGATGGATTAGAAAGTGAAGAGGGAACTTTTTCTATGTGTACTTTTTGGTATGTTGAGTGTCTGGCCCGATCCGGACAAATTGAAAAAGCAAGATTATATTTTGAAAAAATGTTGGGATATGCAAATCATTTAGGCCTTTTCGCTGAACAATTAGGAAAACGTGGGGAACAGCTGGGAAATTTTCCCCAGGCATTTACACATTTAGGTTTGATCAGTGCTGCTATAGAACTTGATAAAGATCTATCCAGCTGGAAATCTCATGAAAAGAAGGAAAGTTAATCATATTTTTTCCAGGATAATTGTAGTATATCGGTAAGAACTGAAAATCAAGTAAATTTTTAATAATATAATTTTTAAAAAATGGATCAATCACAATCTAAAAGATTAAAAGGACAAGTTGCAATAGTTACAGGTTCCAGTTCTGGTATAGGAAAAGCAGTAGTTATGGAAATGGCTCGTGAAGGTGCTAAAGTGGTAGTAAATTATAATAGTGATAGAGAAAGCGCAGAAGAAATTTTAAAAGAAATAAATGATTTTGGAGGCAAAGGCATTGTTGTGGAAGCTAATGTTAGCAAAGAAGACGAGGTAAAGAATATGTTTAAAAAAACAATTGAAGCCTTTGGAACTGTTGACATTCTGGTAAATAATGCGGGAATACAAAAAGATGGAGATCTTGTGGACCTAAGCCTGGAAGATTGGCAAACGGTGATAGAAATCAATCTTACAGGACAATTTCTTTGTGCAAAAGAGGCTGCGAAAATATTTATTAAGAGAGGCATTGTAAAAGAAATATCAAAAGCTGCGGGTAAAATGGTTTTTATGAGCTCTGTTCATGATGTTATTCCCTGGGCAGGACATTGCAACTATGCGGCCGCTAAAGGTGGGGTTATGCTTTTGATGAAAACCCTGGCACAAGAGCTGGCACATCATAAGATCAGGATAAACAGCATTTCTCCCGGTGCAATTAAAACACCTATTAATGAAGATGCCTGGAAAGATCCGGAAGATGAAAAAAAACTCCTGCAAAAGATTCCCTATGGAAGAGTAGGTGATCCAGAGGATATTGGTAAAGCTGCCGTTTGGCTTGCATCAGATGAATCAGATTATGTAACGGGTGCTACGCTCTACGTTGATGGTGGAATGACTCTTTATCCTGAATTTAGATATGGGGGTTAAGTAGCCTATGTTGCTTATTTCCTGCTTTCAGTAAAATGTAATGCAGCAGTGATGGCTAAGACTAATTTATGATTAATTTTTTCCTTACTGGGTTTATGAATTTCTTTTAAAATTATTGATGTCAACTATAACCATATGCTACTTTTTGTAATGACATCGTTTATATTTAGCTGGCAAATTTAATCCTACCTTGCAAAAAAATTTGATCATTGATCTTAATTCATAAAAAATATTGCTACCTTTGCACTGGCAAATCAGTACGACCAGCTCCTGCTGAACTCCCCCAGGTCCGGAAGGGAGCAAGGGTAGGTGGTTGAGCGGTGCGATACTTGATTTGCCATTTTTTTTGTTTCTTTCTACATCCTTTTATCTTTTCCTTTATATTTTTTTTAGCTTTACATATTGATCATATAAATGGAGTATGGCATAAATCTCAATGATTTTTAACTAATAAAACCTATAACTATGAAATTTTTTATTGATACGGCCAATCTGAACGAAATTAAAGAAGCGTACGACCTTGGAATATTGGATGGTGTAACTACAAATCCATCTTTAATGGCTAAAGAAGGAATAAAAGGACAAGATAAAATTATTGCACATTATAAGGCAATATGTGATATGGTTGATGATAATGTAAGTGCAGAAGTGATTGCTACGGATTATGAAACCATAATAAAAGAAGGAACTGAACTTGCAGGAATTGACGATAAAATTGTAGTAAAAGTTCCGATGATAAAAGATGGGCTAAGGGCAATAAAATATTTTACAAGTAAAAATATCAGAACAAACTGTACTTTAATCTTTTCAGCCGGGCAAGCTTTAATGGCTGCAAAAGCAGGTGCCAGCTATGTTTCTCCTTTTATCGGAAGACTTGATGATGTAGGTTCTGACGGGCTGGAACTAATTGGCCAAATTGTAGGAATTTTTGATAATTACGGCATTGAAACTGAAGTTTTGGCTGCGTCAGTAAGACATACTATGCATTTAATACAATGTGCTGAGCTGGGTGCTGATGTTGCGACCTGTCCCTTAAAAGTAATTACCGGTTTATTAAACCATCCTCTTACAGATAAAGGGCTTGAACAATTTCTTAGCGATCATAGAAAAGGACAAGCTTAAAATATTTTTATTAACTATGAAGGGGTAATAATTTAAATATTGAGCCCAGGATCATTTATAGTTTATTGAAAGAATGCATATAATAAAAGTAAAGGGAAAGTTTAAAATTCCGGACTATATACAATTAAGAGACGATAATTTCGTATTAATTGCGTATTTCCGGGCAGACAGACCTTTAAAAAATCTGGAAAAATATGGCTTAGGGGGAAAAGAAGAAGCGCTGCAAGAAACCATAAATGCCTTACCTTTTGGAAAACTTCAAAAATTAAATCTTTAATGATGTCTTTTTCTTCAGAACCCATAATCATCGTAAGAGATGCCAGCATATATCAACAAGATATTCCTGTTTTAAATGAATTAAACTTTGAAATAGAAAAAGGAGAATTTGTTTATCTTATAGGTAGAACCGGCAGTGGTAAAACGTCATTATTAAAGACTTTGTATGCCGACCTTCCTTTGATGCTCGGAGAAATACGTGTTGCAGGCTATGAGATCAATAAAATTAAATCTCATCAGGTTCCTTTTTTAAGAAGAAAACTTGGTATAATATTCCAGGATTTTCAATTATTTCAGGATCGCTCTGTAGCCGAAAATCTTTTATTTGTAATGAAAGCCACAGGGTGGAAAGACAGCTCCAGAATGAAACAAAGAATAGCCGAAGTACTAATGCGCGTGGGTTTAGGATCTGTTGCCAATAAAATGCCTTACCAGCTGTCAGGGGGAGAACAACAAAGAGTAGTAATAGCCCGCTCTTTAGTTAATGACCCTGTTATTATGATTGCCGATGAACCCACCGGAAACCTTGATCCGGAAGTAGCAGAAGGTATTTTTAAAATTTTCCTGGAGATAAACAGAAGTGGTACAGCCATTTTAATGGCAACCCATAACCACAACCTTATTAAGAATAATCCTTCCAGGATTTTAAAATGTGAAAAAGGATCTTTATTAGATTCGCAAAAACAATCATTTGAGCTTTTATCCGGAGCTTATTAGGGCAAATACAAGATTATAAAAAATATTCTCCTAGTCAATTGAGCTATTTGACCAGGAGAATAATTGGATATCCTTCGCATTTTCCTGCTCCAGATCTGCCTTTAATAATTTACCTTAACCAACCTTTTTTAGATTTTCTTTTGGATGCTCAAACTCAGGTGCCAATTTTATAGAATCCTCAAAACTCTTCCTGGCATCTTCTTTATTTCCTATTTCCATATCTATTAAACCCTTAAGATTTAAAATGGAAGCTTTCATCGGAACTTCCTGCTGTGTATTTTGAGCCGTTGCATGAACAACTTTTAGTGTATCTAAATTTTTATTATCTAATATTATATCAATAGAAGTCCTTGCCTCTTTATATCTTTTTAAATCGAATTGAATATAAGCTATTTGATAAAGCGTATTGATATCATTATTTAATAAGTAGAGAGATTCATATTGCTCAAGTGCTTTGTCTTTTAAACCAAGATTCTGAAAAGAAATAGCGGTAATTTCTCTTGCACCCAAACTTTTTGGATTTCTGGAAATTATATCTTTGCAAACTAAAATACTTGACACATAATTATTATTGTCGAAGTAAATATAAGCCAATGAATCAAGTAAAGAAACATCTGAAGGATCTAAAGCGATAAGTCTATAAATTGCATCTTTAGCAACAACTATATCATTATATTTTACAGCAGTTGAATAAACCTGCTTATGGGTTTTATAAAGCTCGGTGTCCTTTATATTTTGCTGTGCAAACACAGTAAGGTTTATTAAAAGGAACAAAAGTATTATCAGGCTTTTCTTAAGGGTTAACATTGTTTTTTTAAAATTATAATTTTGAAAATTCTATAAATATAAAGATTATTACGATACTTTTAATCCAAATTCATTGGCTTTCCCGACTATAAATTTGTAGCAGTCATCAAAGCTATTACGAATATGACCTTCAAGAATTGCTTCCTTAAGTGCATCTTTTAACTCTCCGACGGTTTTTGAAGGTTTTAAATTAAAAATTTTCATAATATCCTCTCCTGTCAAAGCAGGTTGAAAATTTCTTAGATGGTCCTTTTCCTCCACCTCCACCATTTTCTTTTCAACCTTATCAAAGTTCTGAAGGTACTTAACAACCTTAGAATCGTTTTTAGAGGTAATATCAGCTCGGCAAAGTTTCATCAAAGCCTCTATATCGTTTCCCGCTTCAAACAATAATCTTCTTATAGCAGAATCAGAAATATCTTCCTTTACAAGGGCTATTGGCCTCAGATGAAGTTTTACAAGTTTTTCTACAAATTTCATCTTCTCATTTAAGGGAAGCTTCATTTTCCGGAAAATCTGAGATACCATCCGGGCACCTTTGTCCTCATGTCCATGAAAACTCCACCCTACCCTTTTATCATATTTTTTGGTAACAGGCTTGGCAATATCATGTAAAATTGCCGCCCACCTAAGCCATAAATCATCTGAAACCTTAGCTACATTATCTAGAAC
>MWWE01000127.1_pt1 | contig 12556 bp, 19 predicted proteins | sample 1047301 | NCBI WGS metagenome assembly MWWE01 (sample SAMN06349973, study PRJNA376086) | soil metagenome | isolation source: MS1-1 sample Antarctic (ecotone) soil | place: Antarctica
AGAAGTTGTGAAAGTGATGGATGAAAGACTCAAGAAAGCGAAGGCTGAGTTACGCAAGTTTATTCGTCGGCATTACTCGGATGACATGCTTGCTGATTTACTTGCTCACGCTCGCGAAGGGCTGCTGGTTTATGACACTTGTTGCTGTGTCGTGGGGTTCGTCAACGCTCCCCATTCGTACCGTAGCTCCGTGCCGGAAGGCGAAGTGATAGACGCCCGTTTCTTTCAAGCTGAGGAACTCGAAGGCGGCATGGCGGCAGCCGATGCGTTCTGTATGCTCGGCGCACCTCTGGAGAGTGGTAATTGGCGCGCATGTCGGTCGGTGAATGGCGATTTACGACGCCGCCGGATAATTTCTATTATTCGCGCTGAGATGAGGCGACGTGATGCTGTAAGTGTTGAAAATACTGTATGCTGGGGTCAAGACGGGCAGATGCGAGCGGTATGGTGTGAGCCTTTGCGACCGCTGCTAGAACTTGACGCGACAATAATGAACAAGTAAAAGTAAAAGCCTGCGAAGGTGTGATGTGGAGTCTCACTTCGCAGGCTTATTATCTACTAATCCACCGCGATTCAACTATGCGTACCAGGCTTAGTTTTAACGGTTTCTCAGTCGAACTCCAACCACCTGCCTTTCGGCGGGAGGGCGAAGCTCTTTCTGCATGCAATCTTAAAAAAATCGCGCACGCTACGCAAGCGCAAAAAGCGATTTTGCGCCAAAACGACGACTGTCAATGTGACCGGATGCGACAAGGACAAAGATGACTGTAAGTAAAAATAATTGCGAGATGTTACGACCGCGCGAGGCGGCAGCTTTGTTAAGCGTGTCTATGTCGTCGCTGAAACGGTGGGCGGCAACGGGCAGGTTGAAGCCTGTCAACTTGTCTATTCGTATGCCCCGCTATCGTCGCGTTGATCTTGAAGCCTTCATAAATCGCGCTTGTGACAAGCGCAAAAAAATTGACGCTGGTGAGAAGAGACAGCGTTGACACGACCAAGTTCGCCGTCGTTACTCCGGGGGGACTTGGTCAAATTCTTCACGATGAGCACGACGCTCAACGCAAGTTGTAAACGCAAAAGAAAGAGCCGTCGCGGGTGGCACCGCAACGGCTCAGAAAGAAAAAACTATGCAACCCAAGAATAATTCACCGCGCACGGGGGGTCAAGGTCACTTTGGCTGTTTCAATTACTCGCCGCTCCGTCGAGCAACACGCTCAAACCCTTGTCCAGTCTGCTCACATGCAGATTGGTGCAGCATCCGCGCTGATGCCTCGGCTGCTATCTGCATGAGAAAGCCAAGCGACCGCGCGACGCGCAACGGCGGATGGCTTCACGTCTTACGCTTCGATGACTTACTGCACAAGTCGCGTCACACGTTGAAGCCACAACCCACGCCAATACAAACAACGAAAGCTGATGCAGACCATCTTCACGCGATCTACTCGCGTTTGTTGTCGCTGCTTTCACTAGAGCCGAGCCACCGCGCTGACCTTCGCAGGCGTGGATTATCAAACGCTGAGATTGAGCGCATCGGCTTCGCCTCTATGCCTTCGCGACAAGATGCTGTCGCTGTCGTCGAACATCTCGCGCCGCTCGGCTTGGAAGGCGTCCCCGGCTTCTTTCGCGAAGCAGGACGCTGTCAGATGGTCAACTACGACAACCGATATTTCGTGCCGTATCGCGACGTGCGAGGGCGCATCGTCGGGATGCAGTTGAAGGAAATCAACAAAAAGTACATCTGGTTTTCATCGCTTGAGCGACCCGGCGGCACGGGTTCTGGTTCACCGCTTCACTTCGCGCGTCCTGAACTAATCAATCATGAAACCTTACTCACTGAAGGAGCATTAAAAGCGTCAGTCATTTCTTACTTCACTCACTCACCCGTCATCGCTGCCGCTGGCGTCCAGATCTTTCCTTCTGACTTCGCGCAAACGCTGAAAGCAGAGTTCCCACAACTCCGCCGCGTCACCGTCACTTTCGATAGCGATCTTTTTGAAAAACATCAGGTCTTCGCCGCGCTCGAACGGCTCATTACACAGCTTGAACGCGCACGCTTCAACGTCCGCGTCCGAACGTGGGCTGATGGGTTCAAAGGCTATGACGACTACCTCGCAGCGCAATTCGAGCAGGAGGTGGCGTAATGAAAACAGTAGAAGTTCTGGACTACACGCCGGATCAACTTCGCGCGCGACATCAACAGCAGAGTCAAAAAACGAGCGATCAGGAGACAATTTTTTCAAATATGAGCGATGGCATCGTAGTGCTCGAACACGCTTTGACGCTCGCTGGCTACGAGCACAAAGCTCGTCAATTTGTCATCAACGTCGCTGCTCTGCTCAGTGATGACGATGCAGCGTTAAGCAAGAAAGATGATGACTTAGCGAAGCACTTGAAATGCACACGCGAAACTATCGTTCGCTGGCGACAAGCGTACAAACAAACTGTTCTCGCTAAGAAATTCGCTTTCTTAGTAATCAGTGAAGGCGACTACATACAATCAGAGAAACGCTACGAACAGACAGCTTACGAACTCAACTTGCACATTAAAGAGTTTGTCGAAACCGCCGTCGCCACTGCTCGCGCGTCTTCTCTCTATGCTGAAGACCGCCTCGCCTCGCTCGCGCAGGCAGCCGGACATGCTTACGACAACATACCTGATGCGCCGGTGCGACATCGTTTTCGCAAAAATACCGCGCGGCGGAATAAAGACGATAAGAGTGTCTTACGTGCTGTCAGAGTAGCAGCAGAAAGTCTCGTCACAAGCAAGACGAACTTGCAAGACTTACAGCCAAAAACGCGCGAGCAACTTCTGCGTTTTCAGAGTGGAGAGATCAGAGAAAAACTGCTTGAAATGCAGCAAGAAATCGCTGCTTATTTGACAATGCTTCCGCAAGCCATTGAAAACAAAGAAGTTGCTGAGGGGTGTGACTTTCGATCACACCCCTCAGCAACGGTCACAGCAACTGACAACCAAGATGCTAGGAACGGTGGATGTCACAGTAAAGCAGAAGGTTTTACTGTGACATCCACCGTCGCCGTCGAAGCCGCGTGCGAATCCACAACTGATCTGTTTGAAAAACTCGATGCGCGCCTGTGCGCCCCACGAGTGCAGACAGTCAAGGTTCAACTTTGCCCGCCGGACACTTCACCGCCTGCCGAGTCGCAACCTGATCTTGATGAACTCGCCGAAGCGGAAGCGGTCCGCTTAGAAGCGTGCCGCTTACCTGTCAACTCATCCCCTCAAAGTGCCTCACCGCCAATGCAAAAAACAAATTGGTTCAAAGACAAAAACGAAAGGAAAACTTATGGCTACTAAAACTTTATCAATTTCAGCAGCCCTCTCGCGTGTCGAAACCGAGTTGGCTTCTGTCTCAGCGGGCAAGCTGTCACCCGACGCGACGAAGCGAATTGCACTCGCTCGCGATCTTGTAGGAGGTGTGCAGCGAGCATTCGCCAACCAGCAAAAGAGCGCGCCGAAGCCCGTGATGCCCGCACGACCGTCAGAAGCGCGTCGGAGAAAACTACTCACACACACCGCACTCGGTGCTGCCGCACAGCGCGAGCGCGATCAGAAAGCGAGCAATAATAAGTGATGAAGAAAACTACCGAAGTCGAAGCCTCCCCAGCGCAGGTCATTGAAGACGCTAACGACTTGGCAATGAACCTTGCGAAGTTGAAAAAAGAAGCATCAGACCTTCCCGCCCGCAAGCGCGCCGCCTTGGAAGCGGGCGATGCTGAAGCCTACAACCTTGCTTGCGAACGCGAGCAGCAGATACCAAATGAAATTAAGTAATCGTGCAGAAATAGGATAGACTATTTGCACATGGGTAAAACGAAAATCATTGAACTAACCAACGAGCAACGCCAAGAACTTGAGTGCGGGTATCGCAACGGCAGCACTCATGCTTATCGCCAGCGGTGTCAGATGGTGCTGCTGAAAAGCGAAAAACGCAGTTCAGTTGCCATCACGCATATTCTCGGCGGCTGTGAGATGTCAATCAACAACTGGCTTCGACGCTACCAAGTTGAAGGCATCGCGGGCTTAAAGACCCGACCGGGGCGTGGACGACGCGCGATTTTGCAGACTGAGAGCGATTTAGCGCAAGTTACCGAAGCGGTTAAAAAGAGTCGGCAACGCTTGTCACTCGCAAAAGCGGAGTTGGAGCAGAGCTTAGATAAAACCTTCAGCACCACGACGCTCAAACGGTTTCTGAAAAAAACGCTTGCCGCTTCAAACGCATTAGAAAGCGAGTGAAGCGCAAACCGCACCCGGACGTCTATGAGTTGAAGCGCGGGGTGTTGGGCGAACTTGAGTGCTTATCAGAAATCGGGCTGATAGATGTGTATTACGGGGACGAAAGCGGGGTCGCGCTTGAACCTAATGTGCCATACGGCTGGCAGTTCAAAGATGAAGAAGTAGTGATGCCGAGTGAGCGCGGTCACGGGGTCAACTGTTTCGGCTTGTTCACGCGCGAGAATCGGAGTTGGGTGGCGACGAGTGAAGCGACCATCAACGCCGCATTTGTGGTCGAGCAACTTGAGCGATTCTCAATGCGGATAAAGAAGATGAGCGTCGTCGTGTTAGACAATGCGCGTATCCATAAGGGCAAGCAGGTAGCGGAGCGCATCGGGTATTGGCAGAAGCGCGGGTTGTTCATCTTTTATCTGCCGACCTACTCACCACATCTGAATATCGCCGAGACGGTATGGCGGAAGTTGAAGTATGAATGGCTGACGCCGGAAGATTACGAAACCAAAGGGCATTTGCAATACGCCGTCACACAGGCGTTGTCGGCATTAGGTAAAAGTTTGAAGATACGGTTTTCAGCTTTCAACTATGGTTCAGCTTAATTGTGAACGACTACTTAGGTTCACTGACTTGCGGTTGTTGCGCTCGCGCCGCGAGATGCTCGCAAAGCTCCAGGAGGTAGCGAACAGCAAAGTTGCCGATATAAACAAGCTACTAGGTTCACTCATCGAACGACGCGACGAAATTTGGAAGCGCACCGAAGATGAACGTCGAGCTATCGAGCACCAAAGAGCATCGGCATTCGGCGAGCGTGATAGCGCGTATAGCGATGCAGAACGCTACAGGCGCGAGATCAGCGAACTCGGCAATCAAATTGAGCAACTGTTGCGAGCGAGCGCGTAACTCAACTGGAAGCGCATAGGTTTGTGCCTGTGCGCTTCCTGAGTAAGTCAAAATGCCAAGCCAAGAGCAGGTGCGATAACACAATTTTTAGGCGAGCGGCGCATAGCGATTAGTGGAACGCATTCCGTCGTAAAAACAGCAAAAACACTGAACATTCATGTACTTTTAGCGTCCCGAGGCGTACCTAACCTACCCCATTCCACAAACGAGAGGTTGCACACGGGATAGAACCGATTTACTAACTTACTCACACCACAGACTTTAAGTGGCTTTTGGTTGCGACGAAAAAGCCGCTTTTGTTCCACGCTCATGAGGATTCCATTCTTTGTGCGTGCATGACCGTCTCAGCGAGGCAAATTCTTGGTGCTGAGTGGCGCATAACCACGCTTCAAGACGAAGCCAAAAGTGAGCAAGACGTATAGCGAAAGTTCAAAATGAGACCCCGAAAATTTGGGATTAACGGAATGTACGGAAATTCCATTACGAAGTTATTTTGAATTGAGAAGGATATGGCTGATCTTCCCATCCCTTGTTTGTTCTCACGTTGAAAGAGATGCAAACCGTATAGAGAAGTTTTAGAAGTGCCTCTATTTATATCCAACATTTTACCCGCGAAGTATCTTTTGACAGCTCCGCGTGTCTATTGAGAGTACATAGATTGGATCCCGTTGTTGCCCCCGCAACTATGTTTATCTCTCACTGATGCTGTCGGCAAACCCATTTTGGTTGAACCATATACTGACGTTCTTGCGCTGACCAAGAACAGGGTCGTAAGCGAGCGCGTGGTACGTCCAAGAAACACGTCCTCCTGCGTCATAGGTACGAACCGGCTTTCCTAAACCGCGTAGTACAGCGTCTTTGCTCTTACCGATGTAGATAAGTCGTAAGTCGCCGAAGGTGAGATACGTCCTACGTTTTTCGGGCGCAGGTTGATCGTCTGAGGCTGCATCTTCCGCTTCTGCGGGATCAATCATGACAATGGCTGAACGCCGGTCGGTGGACACATAGATGCGAGCCGTGTTGCCGCTCACAGTTCTGAAATGATGTTCGGTTCCCGTGTGTCCGCCTATTTCTATAACTGCCGGACCGATGTAAGCATCGCTTATATTCAGACCCTCCGCATGACCCTTACAGACTTTGCCGTACACCGCCCATGCGAGAACCTTTTGTATCTCGTCAGCAGACGCCCTACCCTGCTCTACACTCGCGACAAACTCAGCGGCAGTCCTCTCAGAGATAATGACGTTGGCGTGCTGTCCTCCGTTCGTGCTTCGCCTCGGCGACTCAGCGACAAATCCATCCCCTAGGAAATACATACGTCGTCCGGCGAAAAGCTCAGACTTAATCTCTTTTTTCGGGTAAGCCCAATCGCTATGAGTCTGCGGCGCGGCGGCACGAGGCGCACGACGGCGCGTCTGCGCTGGAACGATGGCTATGAATAAGCAGATGGTGAGTGAAATTAGTAACGCTGAGCGAACGGCAGAGGTCATTGAGGGAATCCTTTCTGTTGAGGCATCGGGGATAGTGAGCGCATAATCCGCGATGATGAAGTGTAAGGGCGGGCGCGTTATAGGTGATAGTGCGCGCCGGGAGTTACGGTCAGAGTGACCAACCGGCGACACCTTCCAGCGGCGCGAATATACATCTAAATAGATGTCTTGCGGAAGAACAGATTTATCCATCGTGGAGGCGTCACGATGGGTAGAGCGCAACGACCTCGCCCCAAGCACCTCGCCGCCAAAATGAAGCGATTAAGGCTTGCGCTCGGTTACACGCAACGGCAGATGCTCGAGGCGTTGCAAGATGAGAAGACGCCGACCCTCTACGAGAATCACATCAACTTGTTTGAGAGCGGCAAGCGCGAGCCTGATCTACCGTTGCTGCTAAGGTACGCGCGGGTGGCTGGTGTGTCGGTTGAGATGTTGATTGATGACGAGATGGAGTTGCCAAACCTGCTACCTTTGTAGCCCCAAGATGGTGTGGTGGGACGCAAAAGATTTCACATCTGTAAACTCACCCTCGAACCGCTGATTTTCGCCCATCGTTCGCCGCAAGATGTTGCGCCCGTCACTCTCTTTTGAAGGTGACGGGCGTTATCACGTCGGATAATCCATTTTATGTGTTGTTCAATCGCTTAGAGTCGTTCAACATAAACTTTGACTTCAAAAACTACCCCGGTATGTTGCTACCGGTCATCTCGAAAAATCGTGACTTGGAAGAATCAACTTCACTACGTCGACAATCTGACCGTGCTACGCGATGAGGTGAGGACGAAACCGTTGACCTCGTTTATCTCGATCCGCCGCTCAACTCGGCGGCGAATTACAACGTGCTGTTTCGTGAGTAGTGTGAAAGCAGTTTTAACATGACCGAATAAAGCGATTATAGCTTTGGCAGAAAGCGAATGCTTGAGAGGTCGTACACGTAAGCTTTTGTTTAGTGATAAATAGCATTTAGGAGCTAAACGCCATCTGATAAAGAGTTTAACGAAGTTTTTGCTAGTCTAAAAACTTCTGATCAGAAATATTGACAAAATACTGAAGTATGGCTATATTGTTTTTGCTTTACGAAACCAGTGCTTCTCCGCACTAAACCAGCGACCACAAATCGCACAAACACGCGGAGTGCGCTACAAAAAATTGGAGCAAATTAGTGAAGAAAACAATTACCTGTCACGCCGTTTCTAACACCCAAAAAGGTGTTCGTATTTACAGTGGTATTCTAAATGCCGGTGACTTAACTCAAGTCACCACCGTTGATTACTACGACTCAACACTGCCTCCTGACAACTCTACTCAAGGTTATCAACGCCCGCCTGAAAGGTCTCGAATCACACGGATCGGATCTTTTCTTATTAACAGTATCGTGAAAGATACTGATGATGGAGATGGGTTATTTCCGTCCGCTGTAACTTTAGCCGCGCGAAAGCCTCTTCAGTATGATGCGAATAGCAAAACACTCACACTGCGATTGGATCAACCACTTCAAGTGGTTGATGGACAACATCGTATTGCTGGATTACGTTACGCAATAGAAGAGAAAGGGGAGACGGAACTTGAAAACTACCCCATCCCGTTTGTCATCATCGAGACCTCAGAGCGTTACATTGAGATGAATCAATTTCGCATCATCAATGGTACGGCGAAATCGGTGAGAACAGACCTCGTTAACGCAATTCTCACAGCGATGGCTACGCGCCGCGGTGAATCAATGCTTAAAGAGAAAGACCGGTGGAGAGTCGTGGTTACTCGCGTAGTAGATCGTTTGGACAAGGACCCAGGTTCTCCCTGGAGCGGCTTGATCATGATGCCTGACGAAACAGGTAGCCCCAAGGGGTCAAATGGAAAGGTAATGCGTGCAACCTCTTTCATGGCAAGCCTGAAGCCTGTTTATGATTGGTTGAAGAATCTTAATTTTTTGGACAAGTTTGACACTCTTGAAGATGAAGCAGAGTTTGTTTACGGCGTGGTTGCTCCTTACTGGACAGCCGTCCAGCAGGTAGTTCCTGAAGCATTTGAAAATCCTGATGAGCATGTCATCCAGAAAACTCCCGGGCTGTTTTCCTTACACAAGATTTTGGTTGCTGATCTATTACCAAGTATGTGGCATGGAAGAAGAGAATGGACGACCGAGAACTTTGTAGAGTTTCTCAACGACAGTCCAGAATTAACAGATTCTGGTTTCTGGCATAAGAATGCAGGACGTGCCAGCGCCTATGGATCAATGAAGGGGTTTGAGGAATTGTACCGCCTGTTGCGTGATTCAATCGAACCCAGACCATAACCGACTCACTTTGCGATTGATTTTGGGGGAGTCAAACGCTCCCCCAAATTTCAATTTCACAAGCGATCTATCCTGCGCTTGAGCGCCGGGAGCAGGGCGAGCAGAGCAGGTTGTTTTGAGGCTTGATAAACATTGTTTGTGGCGCTAAAATGTATTTAACACTGCGATTAACCTCTGGGCAGTGGATTGCAGGGCAGCCCGGCGCGTGGAAAGTCATTCATTCCACGCGCCGGGCTGCCTTTTTCGCCCTATGCGGTCGCCGTGGGGAGCATGATGGGTGGCGAGAACTCATCGGCGAGTTGTTGAAGGTCGGCAAGCGCGGCGACGAGCGCGCGGGCGGCTCGGTCGTGTTCTTCGGTAAAGCCGTCCTCGATGTGGTTCAAGTCTAATATGGCTGATTCGACGCGCGAACGTGCGCGCGTGATAGTTTCTTGGTTTATAGTTACGTTGATTGCTAGTTGCCGTTCATGCGGCACAGGTTTGAGAATGATGGTGACTAAACCGATCACTCGAACCGGAGGCACGCATGAACGACGAGATAATTATAACCAGCTACGTCATCATTGACGATCTGATGCGCTCTTTGAACCACCGGAGCCATCCATTGGCGAAAGTCACGGATGCGGAAGTCGTGACCGTGGCTGTGGTCGCCGCCAAGTATTTCCACAACAACCATGAGCGCGCCTTGTGGGTGCTGACCGAACTCGGATACTTGTCGGAGCGCCTCAGCACTTCGCGCTTCAATCGGAGGCTTCATGCCGTCGCCGATTGGTTGCGGTTGACCGTAGAAACGCTCGGTGAACTGTTCGCTTCCGGCGCGGTCTTTATTATTGACAGCATGCCGCTGCCGGTCTGCCGCCGTGCCCGCGCGCGGCGGAACCGGAAGGTGTGCGGGCGCGACTACTGCGGCTACTGCGCCGCCAAGCGTGAGAAGTTCTTCGGCTTCAGGTTGCACTTGGTCTGCACGCCGGAAGGGTTACCGGTCAGCTTCGCCATCGTCGCCGGGGGCTATCACGACCTGACGCCGCTGCACGAACTGATCTTCGTGTTACCGGCGGGCGCGTGCGTCTTCGGCGACAAGGGTTACAACAGCGCGCCGGACGAGGCGACGATCCTTGACGAGACCGGGGTGCGAGTCATCCCCATCCGGCGCAAGAACATGGCGCGGCATGAATGGTCCGACGAGTTCGACCTCAAGCGCTATCGGAAAGGCATTGAGACCGTCAACTCTCAACTTGAAAAGATGGGCACGCAACACTTGCACGCACGTACCAACATCGGCTTTGAAGTGAAGGTGCATGCTTCTTTGTTCGCGCTCGCGTGTTCAAATATCAACTAGCAATCAGGGTATAGTTGTGTCGAGCATCCACTTTCTCCTTTGATCGGGTTGAGGGTTGGTGTCCAAGCTAGGGAGCGCGTCCACTCGCTTCCTAGCTTTCTTATTTGCTGTTGTCAGTACAGATTAAGTATAGACGAGTGTAGATACTTAATCAAGAAAATTATAGACAAGTGACGATGCTTTCTGTATAAGGGTGCTTATGAATCTATTGACTGCAACGCAAGCTGCGGAGAAGTTAGGCGTGCATCGTTCGCGTGTGCATGTACTCATCAAGGAGGGGCGGCTGCCAGCGCAGCGCCTCGGACGCGCATACATGATCGAGGAACCTAACTTGCGCTTGGTTGAGGGACGTCAGACTGGCAGACCGTCCAAGCAGAAACTCGCCGAGGCGAACTGGCAAGCTACGCCAACACCGAAGCGTGCAATGAAGAAGGGTAAGAAGAAATGAAAAGCATGAGTGCAAAGCACTCATCACCGCTATCAGCGCGGATGGTCGAAGATGAGACAGCAGAGAAGCTGAAGAAACGCCTCAGAGATATGGGATTCATCGTCAACGCTGGTGACAGCAAAGCACCAAAGCCAAAGGGCGCGGGGAAGCTGCTAAATAAGAAGTGAATCACCGTAAGCTCATCGCGCTGTTTTTGCTTTGCGCGTGCATCGTCGGATTGCATTTGATGGGCGATGCTGCGCTGGCTCAGTCAGCGACTCCGACGCCTGCCGCAACGCCTGAACCTTCTTGGTGGGCGCGTACAGGTTGGGACAAGACGGTTGCCGCTCTGCAAGGCATCGCAACAATCATCGTCGTCATCGGCGGCGGGGCGTGGGCTTACTTCAAGTTCTTAAGGGGGCGCACGTTCTCGCAACGGATTGAGTTGAAAGTCACCGGAAGGTTTATTGAGAAAGCGAACTTGATGTGCGTCGTCGCTACCGTGCAAGCAAAAAATACAGGACTTTCGCAGGTGCACATTTTTGATAAGTTTTCACGGGTTGAGGTTTCCGTTTATGAGAGAGCGGCGTATGAGTTCTTTTACGCGGATAAACAAGAAGAACAACCCTTAGTTGTTGACCCTGCGCTTTGGACAGACCCGCAGCCTTTCCAAGTGTTCGATCAACTTAGCTGGCTTGAGCCAAACGAGTTAGCAATAGACGAGTTAATGCTAACGCTACCGAGCGGCGACTACATCGCTTGCAGACTCGTCTTGTCAATGACATCGCGCAAAGGGCGCAGCAACGAAGATAACGATGAAGCTCAAGATGTGACGTGGGAAGCAACATCCGTCTTCGAGCGAAAGGAGCAGCATGACATACAGGAAAGGCAAGCCGGACAAAGCAGCGAACAACAGAGCAGTTGAGCAAATACGCGACAAAGAAAGTGCGTTCAACAACAAGGCAGCTGCCTATCGGAATGTTGTTACAGGTCGGTCTGTCCATAAGGACGGTTGTGTAAAAACGAGCTATAGAGACACTGACGGTCGCAGCCAAACAATCATTAAACACTCCAACGGACGGATCGTAAGCGAGACCCAAGAGAGCCATGACGCCGACCCTCAAGCTCCTCGCGGCTAACTCACCCGCCGAGCAAAGTCAACACGAACATGTGGGCGGCAGGTAGGGTTAAAGATACTGAGCCGCGCCACTTGTCGTGACAGGTGGCGCGTCATGTCATACCCAAATTGCTGAGTATTTTTGATGAAGAAAGAAGAAGCAGCAGCTTTCATCGGCGCGTCAGTCCGCACGTTGCAACGTCTTACCAAGGACGGCAAGGTTGCAGTTAGATACCAACGCGGACCGAAAGGCGATGAAGCACACTACGAGGAAATTGATCTTCAGCAGTATCTGGAAAGCAACAAGCCTATCAGCCTTATACGCCCCGGTTCCTCACCTGCGACAGCCGCGCCACTTGTCGTGACAGGTGGCGCGACAGATGGCGCGACAGGTGACGTAACGAAAAGAATGTTGGCTGCGTTTGAGGCGATGGCGAGAACGCCGATTAGCGACTTATCGGCAAAGATGATGCTGAGTCGTGGAGAAGCAGCGCGGTTATCAGGGCTACCGCTCTCGATGATTAAAGAGGCTGTGGCGTCTGGAAAGTTGAAGGCAATGCGGACTGGCGCGGGCTGGCGAGTGAAGCGCGAGCACGTAGAGGCTTACATCAAGAAGTTGTGAAAGTGATGGATGAAAGACTCAAGAAAGCGAAGGCTGAGTTACGCAAGTTTATTCGTCGGCATTACTCGGATGACATGCTTGCTGATTTACTTGCTCACGCTCGCGAAGGGCTGCTG
>MWWE01000128.1_pt1 | contig 12549 bp, 10 predicted proteins | sample 1047301 | NCBI WGS metagenome assembly MWWE01 (sample SAMN06349973, study PRJNA376086) | soil metagenome | isolation source: MS1-1 sample Antarctic (ecotone) soil | place: Antarctica
AATCCGCACCGCACGATTCCAACTGAGGCAAATATAATTCTTTCTTCCGCTGACGGAAAAGTTACGCGGGTTGAAGACCGCGAAGAAGGAAAATTTGTCAGCGTCTTTTTATCACCGTTGGACGTTCACCTGAATCGTTCACCGATTGCCGGAAAAGTTACGAATGTCAAACTTTTCCAAGGGAAAAAAGCTCCCGCCACAAGCAACGAAGCAAGCCAAACCAACGAACGAAACGCGATTACAATCGAAGGCGAAAAAATGACCGTTGTCTGCACGCAGATCGTCGGAATTCTCGCCCGCCGCATCGTTTGCAACAGTAAAGTCGGTGATGAACTGAAAATTGGCGAAATTTATGGTTTGATAAAGTTCGGTTCACGGACGGATTTGCTGATGCCGAAAAATGTTAAGATCGAAGTCAAGGTCGGCGATAGAGTTAAAGGCGGCGAAACTATTATTGGAAGACTCATCGAATAAACTTTTCTGCTATAATTATTTCAAATTCAAATGGAAAATGAAGAAAACAAAACTGTCCATAAAGGCTTAAAAAAAGGTCTTTATCTAATTCCAACCGCATTTACGGCGGCGAATATCGGGATGGGATTTTTAGCGGTCTTGGCTTCGCTTCGCGGTTTTCAGATAATTGCTTCAAACCCGACACAAGCTGCAGTTTATTTTGATTACGCGGCAACCGCCATCGGTCTGGCAATTTTGTTTGACACGTTGGACGGCAGACTTGCCCGGATGACAAAAACCGCGACGGAACTGGGCGTTCAGCTTGATTCTCTGGCGGATGTGCTGACATTTGGAATCGCTCCCGTCGTATTGGCTTACGGCTGGGGAGTCGGTGCGGTTTTTGCCGAATCAACATTTTTGCATAATCTGGGGCTGTTTGTTTTATTCGTTTATTTAATGTGTGGAGTTCTGCGACTCGCAAGATTTAATCTGCAAGCCACACGCCCGCGGGTTCTGCGTGAAGGAACACCGAAAATTGATAAGAAAAATTTTGTCGGTCTGCCGATTCCGCCCGCTGCCGGACTTATCGCCGCCACGATTCATTTTGTGCCGAAGCCGCTTAGTGCTTACGACTCAGGTTTTGCAGAATTTTACGCAATAATCCTGTTGATAATTCTGCCGTGCCTGGGCTTGCTGATGGTCAGCACAATTCGTTACACAAGTTTCAAAAACGTCGGAACGGGCAAAAATAATTTATCTCTCATCTTGATAATCGGAGCATTCGGAATGCTCGTTTGGCTTTATTCACATTACGTTTTATTGGTTTTAGCAATAGCTTATGTTTCACACGGAGTTCTGTGGTATTTGCTGACGCTTCTCAAACCACGCAGAAAACCTGAAGTAGAGCAACCCGTAATTTCCGAGAATTAGTTATCATACTCATTCCAACTAAATATCTGATGAAACTTGATAAATCCAAACATACGAAAGAAATAATCAAACGTCTGAAAAAAGAATACCCGGACGCTCATTGTGCCTTAAATCATACAAACGCCTTTGAATTACTGATCGCCACAATTCTTTCTGCCCAATGCACCGATGTGCGTGTGAATATTGTTACGGCTGAACTTTTTCGCAAATATCGAACTCCCGCCGATTACATAAATGTTCCGCCGGAAGAACTCGAACAAGACATTCGCTCAACCGGATTTTATCGAAATAAAACAAAAAATATTCAAGCCGCCTGCCGAAAGATCATTAATGATTTCAAAGGCGAAATTCCTGCCGATATGGACAAACTTTTGACTCTAAACGGCGTTGCAAGAAAAACTGCCAATGTCGTTTTAGGTAATGCTTTCGGTATCGCTTCGGGTGTGGTTGTTGATACTCACGTCAAACGTCTTTCAAATCGGCTTGGTCTAACAACTGAATCAAACCCCGAAAAAATCGAAGATGATTTGCAGGTTTTAGTTCCGAAAAAAGATTGGGTAATGTTTTCGCACTGGCTGATCTGGCACGGACGGGCGGTTTGCAAGGCACGAAAACCTTTGTGCGAAAAATGTGTGTTGGAAGATATTTGTCCAAAAATCGGCGTAGATTAAAAAACTTAACCAAAAGATTTACTGATGACTTCTCGTCAATGACAAAAATACTTCACGATTTTATTATAGAAGTTACGCAGTTGAAGTTAAATTTATTGAAAAATAACCTTGTTTTTCTTTTTGATAAAAGAGGATAGTTGAAAGTTGATAGATAATAGTTTTGCGTTTCATAACTATCAACTTTCAACTAACCACTATCAACTTTTATAAATAAAAATGGTTTGAAAAATTACAAGTTTAGTTTCAACTGCGTAACTTCTAAATTATTTAACCGCAAAATTAAAATTCAATTCCTTGTTGTGCATAAATGCCTGAATGGAATGGATGTTTTATTTCTTTCATCTCGGTTACGAGGTCTGCTAAGTCAATCAATTCCGTCGGAGCATTTCTGCCCGATAAAATAATATGAAGAGCGGGCTGCTCTTGTTTAACAGATTTAATTTCATCCAAAACTTTTTGCAGATCAAGAAATTTATAATCAAGCACATAGACGAGTTCGTCAAAAACCAACAGATCATATTCTCCGCTACGCATTTTTTCGACGCACAAAGCCCAGGTTTCTTCCGAAGTTTTTATGTCCTGAGCGGGATCATTCGTGTCCCACGTAAAACCATCGCCCATCGTGTGAACTTCAATGCCTATTTTTTCAAGCGATTCGTGTTCGCCGTAGCGGTCGGTTTTTGATTTCATAAATTGAATCATACAGCAATTCAAACCCTGTCCCGCCGCACGCACCATTAAGCCGATTGAACAGGTCGTTTTCCCTTTGCCGTCGCCTGTATTGACGATCAAAAGTCCTTTTGTCTTTTCCCTGTAATCTTCACGCCGCCATTTATATTTTTTTTCTTTTTTTTCCGCCATTTATTAAATTCAATTCAGATACAATTAAAGCGGAATATCGCATACTTTTATATACACATTGCGAAAACCGCTTTATTTATCAGACATTATTTTGATATTTTTTTAAGCTAAGCTCAATTCAATTTCCTCTTTGACCGAAGCCTTTTCCGATTCTTTTTTCTCAATAATTTCGACTATTGTAGAAATAATTTTATTTTCCAATTCGTCCCAATCACCTTCGAGCCGGCAACCCGCCGCATTTTTGTGTCCGCCGCCGCCGAAGGTTTCGGCAATTTTTGCGACGTTTAAATTATCTTTTGAACGCAAACTGACACGATAAGCACCAGGTTGAACCTCACGCATATAGACAGTTGCGATAATTTCTTTAGCAACCAGAGGCATATTTACAAAACCGTTGTTGTCGCCGTCAATCGCCCCCGCTTCTTCAGTCATTTCAAGCGTTTGACGCATAGAGGCGACTTTTCCGCTTTCATCACGTTTGACGGTTGACATCACTTTTTGCATTAGAGCAACGCGACTCCACGTATAACTATTATAGATAACTTCTGAAATCGTCGAGGGCTGAACTCCTGCTTTGACAAGTTCGGATGCAACTTTCAAGGTTCTGTCGGTTGTGTTCGGAAAATGGAATGAACCAGTATCGGTAACGATTGCCAGATAAACGCATTCGGCAATTTCTTTAGTGATACGTCCGCCGATAGCTTTACATAGATTGTAAATCATCTCGCCGACTGCCGAAGCCGTCGCATCAATCCAGTTGATCGAGCCGAAATGTTCGCTGGTTGCGTGATGGTCAATATTTACAACAAATTGCTCTTCAAGTTTTCCGATGCCGGGACGCTTTATGTCGGAGCATTCCATTACAAAAACTGCATCGTAATCTTTATCAATTTCCGAAACTTTGCGGATTTCGTCCGCTCCCGGAAGCTGCAAATAAGCATTTGGAACTGCATCACGGGCAATGACTTCAACCTCTTTCCCCAGAGACCGCAGAAGCCAGCATAATCCTAATGAAGAACCGATGCCGTCGCCGTCAGGTCGGACGTGCGTGGTGATTGCAAATTTCTCTTTATTTTCAATTAACTCTACTACTTGACTTAACATTTCTTAGAGTGGAGAGTATAGAGTGAAGAGTGATTTTTATCCTCTCAACTCTGAACTCTCTACTTTTTAAATCCTCATCTATTCAGACTGATTTCCTGGAGGTGAGTTAGAAAGGAAAATTTTCGACTCTCCACTCTTTACTCTTTACTCTCCACTTCCCCTTGTGGTAAATTTTCCAGAATTCCTTCGATTCTGACGGCGTTTTCTTCAACCGTATCGCGTGCAAAATGCAGTTGCGGAGCATATCTCAGATTTAAGTCCAGAGCAACTTGCTGACGAATATACGTTGCGGCTCTGCCCAATGCAACCATTGCCTCTTTGATTTCGGCTTCATCCCCCTCAACCACTACATAAACATTAGCGTTCCGCAAATTTTCCGCAACGCGGACATCCGTTACGGTTACTGCTTCCAATCTTGGGTCTTCGAGTTCGTAACCGACAATTTCCGTTACAACTTCTCTCAAACTTTCCGCTAATCTTTCTGCACGGTGCATAATTCACAAGTAAAAAGTAAAAAGTAAAAAGGCAAAAAGAATCCAATTTTTTACTTTTACCTTTTTACTTTTTACTTGATTTATCAGAGTTCCGTCGGTGCGATTTCCTCGATAATAAACGCTTCGATCTCGTCGTCAACTTTGAGGTCATTAAAATTGACAAGGCTGATTCCGCATTCAAAGCCTTGTTTTACTTCGGCTGCATCGTCTTTGAATCGTTTGAGCGAAGAAATATCGCCGTCCCAAATCACAACGCCATCGCGGATCAATCTCGCTTTTGCTTGTCGGCGGATAAGTCCGTCGGTTACACGACAGCCGGCGATCATTCCGACTTTTGAAACTTTGTAAGTTTCCAAAACAAGTGCTTTTCCTAAAATTACTTCCTTCTCAATCGCATCCAGCATTCCGATCATCGCCGCCGTAATTTCTTCCTCGACTTTGTAAATGATCGAATGCAGACGGATGTCAACATCTTCCTGTTTCGCCGTGTCAACCGCACGAACTCCGGGACGCACATTAAATCCGATAATTACAACGGCGGTCGAATCCTGTTCGGATTGTGTCGCCGAAGCAAGCAGAACATCCGACTCGGTAATTGCTCCAACACCGGAGCGTATGACGCGAACTTTAACTTTTTCCGTTGAAAGTTTTTCAAGCGTTGCTCTTAAAACTTCAACCGAACCCTGCACGTCGGCTTTTAAGATGACCAATAATTCTTTAATATCTGCAAGTCCGAGCGATTCGATACCACGTTTAGTGGTCTTGAGCATTGCGATCTGTCTTGCCGTCTGTTGACGCTGATTGGCAATTGATTGAGCTTTATCAATATTGGAAACCGCCTGAAAAGTATCGCCCGCTTGCGGAACTCCTTGAAGCCCTAAAACCTCGACAGGTGTTGACGGTTCTACTTCTTCAATTTTTTCGCCGCGATCGGAGAACATTGCCCGGACTTTGCCGTAAAACTGCCCGACAATGAACGGATCGCCGACGCTCAAAGTTCCCTGTTGCACTAAAATCGTTCCAACCGAACCGCGACCTTTGTCGAGTTTTGCTTCTAAAACAACTCCCGAAGCACGCCTTGTCGGACTCGCTTTTAAGTCCATTATATCAGCTTGCAAGAGAACCGTTTCAAGCAAAATATCCAAATTAATGCGATTTTTGGCGGAAACTTCAATCATTTCCGTATCGCCGCCCCAATCCGTCGGCTGCAGACCCTGAGCCGCTAATTCCGTTTTAACTTTATCAACATTTGCTCCGGGTAGATCAATTTTATTTATCGCCACGATCAGCGGAACTTTCGCCGCTTTTGAGTGTTCGATTGCTTCAATCGTCTGCGGCATCACGCCGTCATCCGCCGCGACCACCAGAATTACAACGTCCGTCGCCTTCGCACCTCTCGCACGCATCATCGTAAATGCTTCGTGTCCGGGCGTGTCAAGGAAAACAACCCGCCGCTGTTCGTCGGGATTGTCGGGATTGTTAACAAAAACGCTGTATGCTCCGATGTGTTGTGTGATTCCGCCCGCTTCACCTTCGGCAACATTATCTGAGCGAATCGCATCGAGAAGTGAAGTTTTTCCGTGGTCAACGTGTCCCATAACGGTTACGACCGGCGGACGCGGAAATTCGTCGTCGTCCGTGTCGGCGGCGATCAGTTCTTCAAATTCCTGCTCGATGACCATTTCTTCAAACGGTACGAAACGAACGTCAAAACCGAATTTTTCGGCTAATTCATTGGCAATATCTTCGCCGATAGGCTGATTTAGTGTGGCAAAAACTCCTTTCTTAACAAGCAGCTGCACAATATCACGCGGCGTTACACCGATTCCTTCGGCAAATTCCCTGATCGTCGCACCTTCAGTCAGACGAATTTCTTTCAGAGCATCTTCTTCAACCGTTCCGACCTGATCGAAAATTCTTTCCTCAATCGAACGCTTACGCGGTGCATCAATTTCTCTCTCCTGAAATCTGTTGTCCTTATCGCCAAAATTTCTGCCGCCTTTTCTTCCGCCGCCGCGTCCTTTGAAGCGGTTACTGCTCGCCGGAGGCGTATAGACGGTTTTCGGTGTTGCAGTTTCTCCCGGTGTTCCTTTCAATGGTCTCGGACGTTTGCCCTTACGCTCACGTTTTTTCGCTTTTGTTCTATCGGTTTGTAAGTCTTCCGCCGAAGGTTTCGCTGTTATGATTCTTTCGCCGGGCTTAACCCCTGAATCCAGAGCTTCTTTGGTCAACTTGAGTTTTCTGACCTGTCTGCCTGATTTCAATGCGGAAGTTCCATTAGTTTCGGCTTCTGGTTTTTCTTTACTTTGCTCAGTTTCCTCAACCGATATATCTTCTTCTTTAGGTTTTTTGAGTGTTAATCTGCGTGTTGTTGTTTTATCTGATTTTGTTATTTCCTCAGCTTCTTTCGGAGATTTTTCTTCTTCAGATTCTTTTGTCTGTATCTCTACCTTTTCTACCTTTTCTACCTTTTCTACCTTTTCTACCTCTTTATCTTCAACTTTATCTTCAACCGGCTCGACAACTTTCTTCTTTAGCTTGACTACTTTTTTGGTTTCAGTTTTTGCTGCTTCTTTTGCTGCGGTAAGTTCGGACTCCGGTTCTTTTGGTGTATCTACTTTCTCTTCTATAACTTCTTCCGAAAGTATTTCATCCTCAGACGGCTCTTTAACCTTTTTGACCTTTTGTTTTTTTATTACCTTAATCGCACGCTTCGGAGATTTTTCGACTTTAGGAAAATACTTGCCACGCACTTTTTCCGCCAATTCTTTTGAAACGGAGTTTGACGGAACGCTTACATCCGCCCCTTCTCGCCGAAGTTCTTCGATGATGCGTTTGGTATCTTGCTTTACTTCTCTAGCCAAGTCGTAAATACGAACTTTTTTGCTTACAGCCATAAATTTCTTTTAATTGTTCAAGTCGTAAATTTTTATTAAATAAAAACCTACCTTTAATTTCCTTTGTCCAAAAACTGTTTTACTATTCTTCTTCAGAATTACTTTTTTTAACTTCTTCAGTTTCCTGATTTATTTCTTCCGGTTTCTCAGATTCCGTTTCATTTTCAATTTTATCAACTTCGACAACATCTGATCCTAAAACCGTTTCCTCAACAGGAACAGCTTCGATTGCATTTGTTTCTTCAACTATTTCTTTCACAGATACATCGCCTTCTGAAACTTCGTCGGATTCCGGTTCAGTTTTTTCCTGCGTTTCCCCTACTTCCTGTGTTTCATCATTTTGCGGTTCTTCGATAATTTCAGAGTCTTCATTCTCAGATTCAATCGAACTTTCACCCTCAACTGAATTTTCTGTATCGGCGGAAATATCTATGGATGCTGCATCTTCACTTTCCGATGTTTCGGTAGCTTCTTCTTCTTGTTTAGTTTCAGCAGTTTCTTCCGGTTCATCTAAAGTGTCGGTTTCCGTTTCATCCGTAGATATTTCAGTTTTGGCAGGTTCGGCTTCAGCAGTTTCAGTTTCAGTTTCTTCCGATTTGCCTTTTTCCTCTTTCAGCTTAACAACTTTTTTCGCTGCATCAAGAATTTGTTCCGCATCGTCAAGACTTAAATCAAGGATTTCCACCAAATCATCAATATTTACATTTGATAATGCCTCAATATCGTCAATCCCTTTTTCGGTTAAACTATCAACGTGAACCGCCGAGATTCCTTCAAGTGCCGTAATCGGAACGGCTTCACCGGAAGCCATCATCTGCCCCATCTGTCGGTTGATTTCCTGTTTCAGAAGTTCTTCGCTGACAATATCTATGTCCCAACCAATCAATCTTGTCGCCAGACGAACATTCTGACCGCGTTTACCGATTGCCAGAGAAAGTTGGTCTTCGCCGACAATAACTTCCATCTTGCGTTCATTTATATCCGTGATCCGAACTTGTGAAACTTTTGCCGGACTCAAAGCATTTGCCGCAAAAACGGACGGTTCGTCCGACCATTCTATTATATCAATTTTCTCCCCGCGTAATTCCTTGATGATTGCCTGCACTCTCGAACCCTTCATTCCGACGCACGCACCGACCGGATCAACATCTTTTTCATTCGATGAAACGGCGATCTTCGCTCTATCGCCCGGTTCGCGGACGGCAGATTTTATAATTACCGTGTCGTCATAAATTTCGGGAACTTCCATTTCAAAAAGTCTCTTAAGAAGTTCCGACGAAGCCCTTGAAACAATGACCTGTTGCCCTCTTAATTCTTTGCTGACATCGGAAATTACTACGCGAACTCTTTCATTAATGCTCCAGGATTCACTTCTGACCTGTTCTCTTTTCGGCAGAACGGCTTCAAGATTTGTTCCAAGATCAACGATTATATCGCCGCGTTCAAATCTCTTAACTAACCCGTTTATTAATTCGCCCTTGCGGTCAATATATTCATCGTAAACTTTCTCGCGGATTGCTTCACGCACTTTTTGGACGAGAATCTGTTTGGCGGTTTGAGCCGCAATTCGCCCTAATTCTTCAGTTGGCAAAGGCAGAAGAAGCATATCTCCGAATTCAAGTTCGTCACTTCCCGTTAATTCAACCGCTTCTTCCATCGAAAGTTCGGTTGTCGGGCTTTCGACTTCTGCAACAATCTCTTTTTGGGCAGAAATTTCAACTATTCCTTCCGCATCGTTCCAATCAACCTGAATTCCTTCACCGGCTTTATATTCGTGTTTAAACTGTTTACGGGCAGCCGCCAGCACCGCCTCTTTCATTGCCTGTATAACCAATTCACGTTCAAGACCGTATTCTTCTTTTAATACGTCAATGCTTTGCCCAATAGATGTAATCATATTTTGTAACCCGTAAATTTCAACTGAAAAATCAAGACTTACGTTTTGCCCGTTTTAATTCCTTTTCAAAATCTACTTTCAAATTTGCCTTGGTAACCGCCTCAAACGGAATCCGCACATTACCGTTGGTTTTATCGTCAAAGAGAATCTCCTCGCCTTCAATTCCTAAAATTTTACCTTCAAAATTTCTCTGTCCGTCAATCGGACTGATAGTTTTAACCTTTACATTTTCTCCGGCAAATCTTTCAAAGTCCGGCAATTTATAAAGTCCGCGTTCGATGCCGGGCGACGAAACTTCTAAAACAAAACTATTCTTTATAAAGTCTTTCGCATCAATTTCCTTCTCAACCTGCTGACTTACGAAGGCACAATCATCGTGTGTTATTCCCTTTTCATTATCAATAAAAATCCGCACGGCTTGCTGTTTGCCCGTGCCGACAAGTTCAACGTGAACCAATTCCAGACCCTTTTTTTCCGCCACTTCTGCGGCGATTTCCTTAATTCTTTCGACCCGTGTAAATTTATTCACAACCTTGATTTTTTCCAAAATAAAAAGTGGGTGCGAAAACCCACGTTTTGCGTTCCCACGCCTAACAGGAAACGATTATGATACACAAAAATAAATGCTTTTGGCAAGCCAAATACTACATATTTTTCTTTACCTCAGTTAAAGACTTGTTTATATCATCAAACTTCGATTGAACCAGTTTCAGGTTTTCATCATTAATATCGGACAATAATTCTTCCGTCATAATCAAAAATTGCTTCGCATCCGTCTTTAAATTTTTGGCGGCTTTTTCTAATTCTCTTTTTGTATCGCCGCCACCGCCACTTGCTTTTTTGGCTTCTTTAATTCCCCAATGCGTGATGCTGACCGTATCGCTTCTTCCGGCTTCAACGATCCAACCCTGGTCGGTTAGATGGCTGAAAATATTTTTATAACTGGGATAAAAACCTTCTTTTTTTACCAGATCAATAAAATCAATCTTTTTCGAGGTTTTTCCTTGGGTTATCTCATAAAGTTTAACTAAAATTTTGTGATAAACATCCATATTTTATTCAAATTTTATTTTTATTATTTAATAACAAAACCTTTCAAATTTCAGCAATTTTATATTTGTTCAAATCCCAATTTAGCCACGCCCAAAATCCCCGCATTATCGCCTAATTTTGCCTGCATAATTTTAACACGAGTCGCGGGTTCGCAGTAAGAGCGAATTTTTATTTGCTCCCGCAGTGATTCGATAAATAAATCCCATCCGGCGGCGGCTCCTCCGCCGATGACGATTGCTCCGGGATTAAGCGAATTTATTAAACCGGCTAACATTATTCCCAGATAAAAACCTTGCTGACGAAAAACTTCTTTCGCCAGATCACTTCCGTTATTGGCAATTTCGTATATGTCTTCGGACGTAAAATCGTCAAATTCTTCAATATTAGTAAAAGGCTTTTCCGTCATAATTTCTTTGGCAATCCTGACCACAGCCGTCGCCGAAGCATATTGTTCAACGCATCCAAAACTGCCGCAGCCGCACGGAAAACCTTTCGGTTCAACATTTATATGACCGATTTCTCCGCCTGTTCCGTCAATTCCACGCAAAATCTTTCCATCAATAATTATCCCACCGCCGACTCCCGTGCCGAGGGTTACCATTATTGAATTATCAAAACCTTTAGAAGCTCCCAACCAGCTTTCGCCAACCGCCGCCGCATTTGCATCATTTTCTAAAAAGGCTTTTATATTTAATTTGTCTTCAAGTGCCGAAACCATTTTAAATCCGTCCAGTTCAGGCAGATTCGGTGCTTGATTTATCAAACCTTTCTCAAAATTTATTGTTCCCGGAACAGCCGCCGCAATTGCTGCAACTTCACAATCGGCTAACTTCGATTTGCATTCTTCAGCCGCTTTGCCAATCGCTTCAACAATTCCCTCAGGCTGATCCGAACGCGGAGTCGTGTATTTCACACGCGATAAAATTTCACCGTCATTACAGACTGCCGCCATACGCAAGTTTGTTCCGCCTAAATCAGTTGTTAAAATGACTTTTTTCATCTTTTAATCAATAACCAGTAAATCTTTTTTGGCGTTATCGAGTGATTTAAAATCACCCAAAAGTGTCAGAATATCGTCATACCGCAAAATAGTCGAACCGTTCGGCGGAATGAGTTTGCCGTTACGTCGGATAGCGACAATTAAAATTCCCTTCAAATGCAATTGAGCCAAACTTTTTCCGACACTTTTTCTTGAACGAACTCTGACTTCGTCAATTTTTTCCTCGCTTGTATCTTCCGTCGAAAGCAGTTTGAAAAGACTCGGACGCAAAACCATATTTTCCAAAACCGCAACCGATGCCTGAACCGGACTCATCGTTTCAATTCCGGCTTCTCTGAAAGCTGAAATATTCGTCGTCGTATTTGCTCTGGAAACTATGCGTTTGTCGCCAAAGTTTGAGCGGATAACCTGACTGATCAAAATATTTACCTTGTCGCTCGGCGTGGCAACAATTATAACTTTTGCCGTAGGAACTTCGGCAGTTCGCAGAACCTCTATATCTGTTGCATCATTGCAGTAAACATTAACGCCGCGTAGTCCCTTGGCTGCGACACAATTTTCTTCATTTGTATCAATCATTGAAACCGACTCGCCTTCTTCGACAAGTTTCTCGGCAAGCAATCTTCCGGTTTCGTCTGCTCCGACAATTACTGTTAAACGTGGCATAACCTTAAAAAATTTCGCCGACCAACCGGCGGCTGATCCTTCTATTAAAACTGTTCCTAAAATTACGGCAAAAACTAATGTAACAAATATTTTAGCATCCGCAGCGTATGTTCCCTTTGCGATTAGCTCCAATGAGAAAAAAGTCGCAACCGATGCGGCGACAATTCCGCGTGGTCCTAGAAATGAAATAAAAAGTTTTTCATTCTGCTTCAATTCCGAACCAACAGTTGAAAGAAAAACCCGAATCGGTCTGACCAAAACCATTATCAATAAAACAACCGCCGGACCCTGCCAGCCCAATGAATATAAATCACTCAAACGCAAACTTGCGGCAAGCAGAATAAATACCGCCGAGATCGAAATTGAAGCCAAATCGCCCTTGAATTCCTCAACCTCGATTTTATGCGGAATATCAAAAGAACCGATGGCAACTCCCGCCACCGCCGCCGCCAGAACGCCCGACTCGTGTGCAAAAAGTTCCGCCACAGTATAAGCAACCAAAGCACTCCCTAAAATTCCGAGG
>MWWE01000129.1_pt1 | contig 12473 bp, 23 predicted proteins | sample 1047301 | NCBI WGS metagenome assembly MWWE01 (sample SAMN06349973, study PRJNA376086) | soil metagenome | isolation source: MS1-1 sample Antarctic (ecotone) soil | place: Antarctica
CGCGTGTGGTCAACTCCGATCTTCTCGCTTGCCACGTGGCGCAGAAAAGTGCGTGCGCTCATCTCCGCGCCCGCGTCTTTCAGATACTCCAAAGCCTCTTGTTTATTCATCGTGCCAAGTCGTGACAAGCCGCGCCGACATGGTTTGTCACACCCTCTATGCGCATAGAGGGTGCTGACACCTGCCCCCGCTGAAGCTGCGCTGCATCTAGGGCTTTTGTCCTAGCACATATAGGACAAATGTCTGTGCTGACACCTGCCCACGCCCGAAGCCTCGCTACATATGTCCCGGCAGTCTGCCGGGACATCGCTTCAATGGTACTGACACCTGCCCACCTTTAGCTGCTCCGCACAAGCAAGTTGTTGGTTCAAGAACTTGCTGTCCACTGAGTGCTGACACGCTCGCGCAATTCTTTCTTCAGGTCGCGCAAATCGGCGCGTGTCTGCATTAACGGAAGCGGCTTCCGATATTCCCTCTGTCATCGCTTCCCCCTCTTCTTACCGTTCGATTGTTCGGGCTTGGCTTTCGACTTAGTTTTCGTCGTCTTCGTCGTCTTCGTAATACCACCCTATTACCCCTTCTAAAGCCTCAACAATCTGGGAGTTGTTTATCGCGGGATGGCTTTCAGCGTAGCTTTCGACCGCTTCAAGAATCTTGCGAGCTAAAGTCTCGGCATCGGGTTCTGGAGCCTGGTTCAAACGTGCTCGACGCAGCATCTGTACGGCCTGCTTGATGGTAGGTTTGGGCCGCCGATTGAGAATTTCAACAGACCATTGAACGGCTACCTCCTCCCCGTTTTTGTATTTTTCAATTAGTCGCCCCAGCTCGGCTAAGACAGTAATCTTATGCGCGCCCCAGTGGATGTATTCCTTGCCGTCTTCGGATCGGTATAGCCCGGTCCACTCTGTTAGTTCAGGGTGTTTGTGACGATGCTCGAACAGTGTCCAAGCGGCTGTTCTAGCGTACAGGGCTTCCATTTGCCCCCGCTCTGTTTTCGCTTCAGAACCAATCGTCCACTCTCGCCGGCCGTTATCGAACAGCTTTGGACGCCCACGCCGGCGCGTGTCTGCAATAACGGAAGCGGCTTCCCCTTTTTCATGATTCACGGCTTCTTCTCCATGCAACGCCGTTATAAGCGAAGTAATTACTTCATCAGGCTCGGGCTTCTGTGTATTTTCGGAAGCCGCTTCCGATATTCCCTCTATCACTTCTTCCCGCCTTTCTTCATCTGCTCGGCCTGTAGCTTCGCCGCTTCGTAGGCTTGGAGCGCGGCTAATGTCGCGCTGCTGAGGCGGGCGAAGGCGTGCGCGTTGGTCTCCCTGAGGACGATCAGGCGCTCGTAGAACTCGTTCGGCTTGAACTCCACGCCTGCCGTTTTGGCACTCATTTCTTCCCACCTTTCTTCGCCCGTGATTTGGTTGTAGCAGTGCCATTGCTGGCGTTCTTTCGCCCTGTGGCGCGTTTTTGGGTAGCGGGTGCGGACTTGGGCCGCCCGATCTTCGGCGGGTCGAATTTCTTCACCGAGTCAACCGGAATACGCCACACAGGGCCGCGCTCCGTCTCCTCTCGCTCCGCCCCCTCAAACCGCCCCTCCCGTGTCCACTGCGCGACCGTCGGATAGCTCACGCTAATGCCCCGCTCCTGTAACAACTCAAGTGCCTGATTTGTCGTGACCATCTTCATGGTGAACCTTATAGCACCCTATTGAAAATAATTCAATAAATTTCATAGCACCCTATTGACATTAAGTGCATAACACGCTATGATGTTTCTCAGATTAGGACATCACGAAGGAGACGAAACACATGTTCATCTTGAGAAACGCAGCGCAAATCAGCAAGGCCGTCGAGAACGCCAAGCAGTTACACCCGAAAGTCCGCATGATTGAATTCGGCGAGTACGCCGTGACGGGAAGCAAAGGCACCATCTACACGGTGCTCTGCTACCGCGTGGGCGACGAGAAGATCGTGGATTGCAACTGCCCGGCGAGAGTGCCCTGCAAACACAGTGCGGCGGCGCTCTCGCTGCATATCGCCGTCGCCCGGCAGCGCGGCCACTAAAGCAAACGGGCTAGGTAAGCACTCGCGATGCTCGCCTAGCCCCTCAACCTTCCATCTTTGGAACGAAAGGAACAATACCATGAGTCTAAGCAAAAGAGAGTTTGAAGTACAGCAAGAGAGGGAAGCGCCGGCCGCACGTGTCGAGCGGGCGCGAGCGCGGATCAAGAGTGTCGCCCGCGAAGTGCGGACGGCGGAAGGCCGCTTGCTCGACTACGCGACGGCCGACGAAATGCAGCGCGCCTTGCACGCCACGTTGCGCGACTTGGAACAACTCACGCTCACGCTCGCCGTGAGAGAAAGGCAGGTGCGGTAATGGCAACGAAGAAAGACACGCCACCGCAGCACCCGGGCGCACCGGCGGACTATTCCACGCTCGCACACGCCATCGCGGCGATCCTCGCCGACCCGCTCACGCCAACAGTTATCTACAACGATCTGGCTGAGGCGGTGAACGAGGTGTTCAACCGCCTCCCGAACAACCGCCGGATTGACGAATCGCCGGAGTACATCGCGGCGGTCCTCACGGCGTACGGCGAGAGTCTCGAAAAAGGAGGCACACGGTAATGCCGAAATCTAACACCCTCCCCAACTACGATCTGACTTATGAGCAGGCGCACGCCATCGCCAGCGGCCTTGATCGCTGTGACTTGAGCGGCGCGAGCGACCAAGACATCGGCTTGTTTCTCGCTTTGCTGCGCGCCTTCACTTACAGCGACAACCGGGAAACCTTGCTGTGCGCGGTGGAAGCGGCCTTGCTGCCGATGGTGCAATGCGCGGGCGCGGCGCTTGATGAGTTGGTGCGGCGGCAGACCAAAGCGGTTCGGGAGACGAATGGCCGGACTCGGTTCTCGGCGTGAGAATCGTTGACGCCGGCGGGCGCGGCGGAATTAGCCGGGATTAGAAGTTTAAGGTTAGTGGCCGCACCGGAGTAATGCCACGAGTGTTACCGAGGGACGGCCGGAGTGCCGGCGATTGTGTTCTTGGGAGAGATGCAAGCGCCGGTACCTTCCTCTGCCTCAGCCCCGCTTATAACGGTGAATATATCCGATTCTTCCGCTATTTTGGTGTATCGTATCGCATTCAAGGTGCAGATTCGGATGAGGGACGGAAGACGTAAGCAAGGCGGGTGAGGGATACGCCACCCGCCTCGCCCGCGTTTACAGTTGGCAGTGGATGGACCGCCAACTTGACCATCCCAAAATAGCCAACCGCTCTTGAGAAAAACTTGAGCTGGACAGTAGTCCTCCCTTCACAATACAAGCGCAACCATTTTATAACATGCCACACACGTTTTCTCCTGTAGCATCACGCCAGCCTGAATTACAACCCCTGAACAAGTTGATACACCGCGCTCTAGGCGGAGTTCACAGGCCCCCTCTGACGAAATTTCGGATGGTCGCGCCACATGTCTCTCTCCACTGCTGCTAGGGATGGCTAGCAGGGTGTATCGCGCCGTATGCCAACAAGGACAGCACTTAGGATTTCTTGAAAGGGATACAAAAATGAGACGTAAGGTAACAGCGATCACACTCGCTTTGGCGATCATGAGCATGTTCATGCTCTCGCCTATGGCCGCAACTACGGCGCAGGCCCAAGGGGGCACTACCACGCCGCTGCTCACCGTTCCGCTAAACATAACTCAGGGCGCCTTGACTTTCGTCGGCAACCTCAACGTCACCCGGTTCGTCAACCAAGGCGGCCAACTGGTGGCCGTCGGTAACGTGGTCGGTACGCTAACGAATACTACGACGGGCGCCGTCACGGCGATTGTGCAGACCTTCCGACAGGTGGTCAGCATTATCGGTACGCCGCAGGCGGCGTGCGACATTCTCCACTTGGAGATCGGGCCTATTGACCTCAACCTTTTGGGGCTAGTGGTGCATGTGGACAGGATCGTTATCGACATCGATGCCCAGCCGGGGCCCGGCAACCTGTTGGGTAATCTGCTGTGCGCCATCGCGGGGCTGCTCGACGGCCCCGGCCCGCTAGGCGCGATTGCCAACCTGCTGAACCAGCTACTAGGTCAGCTCTAAACTTTCCCTACCGGGGAGACTGAACGAGGGGGTAGGGGCCGACCGGCCCCTACCCCCTCTGACCATACTGGGAAGAAGGATGGGCGTGATAGACCTTCAAGACTTCCAAACGTTTGGAAGGACGTGGCAGCCACACGCGCAGGGGCGGGATGGTTTCGGCCACCGTGGCCGAAACCTCGTTTAGAGCCTCTGCCACCACCGTTGCCAGTTCCATTTCCGGTAACGCGAGGACTCCGCAATGAAAATGAAAACGGGCAGGCGGAAAGCCTACCCGGTCGCAAGATGTGGTGGGAACCAACGCGCCGAAAGTGGTAACTTTTCCTTCGTTTTCAATATCACGCACCGGCCACAAGATGTTGGCGTCGCGGTTGGCGAAAACCTGCCATTCTCTTATCTCCCGCTACCTAGACTCACGGCTTGTCTCTCGCCAATCCTGCACGTATTCGATGTCAATCGTCCGCCGCTCGCCGCCACACGAACACGCGGGCGGATCATGCGTCACGATGCCATCGGTCGTGATCGTGTAAACGTGCGTGCAAACGCCCCTCTCTGGCCCCTGCTCAAGTTTTTTAACTCTATTGATTAAGCTCATCACGCCCCACTTCATTTACTCAAGGTTACTCAAGGATCGGCCTCTCGACGCGAACCACTTTGATGACCTGCTTTTCCCCGCCGCAGGTGTCACACTGTGGCGGCGGGCGCGGGTCCGCCCGCGCCTTCGCTGTGCTGTCCGGGCTTGGATACGAGCGGACTTCAAACCCACCCGGAGCACACTGGCAGACGCCGCTCTCGCTGCCGGCGCTCTGCTCCAACTGTTCAACTCTGTTTAGTAAACTCATCAGCGTTTAACTCCCGTAGTACTTCGTCAAGGGCCTCTTGCGCCGCTTCGACGCCGACCCGCTCAATCTCGAGCTCAATCAGCCGGTCAAGTTCAGCGCCTTGTGGCGGCAGCCTGTCGCACAATGAATTGACGCGTTCTTTTAACCCCATGTCTTTCTCCCCCGTGCCGCCGGCAACGTCTTTTCCAACATCTCAACTCGCGTCACCAAGTCTCGAAGTTCAGCGCCGCGTAATGCCTGCTCAATAATTGTTCTGGCTGCCGAGACTCGCGCGCTGGCCGGGGCGGTTTCATCTTCCGCGACATCGCACAGCACCTTCGCGGCCTTCACGGAGTCCGCTGTCAGGCGAGCGATTAAATGTTCCGTAGCTTGCCGGCGCGCCTCTTGGTAATGCGCGGCAAACGTCGGATCGGAGAGATAGCGCCAGAGCGTGCCTTCGGCCATCTGCGCCGCCCGCGCCGCGTCGCGCACGGTCGGGTGCGTGAGGAGCGCCGCTAAGGCTGCCGCTTGCTTGCCCGGTAATTTCGGCTGTACGTCTCTCAAAGCGTGTTCAAAACCTCTCATCGCCTTATTCGAGAGGCCGGGACAAGTTGCCGTAACCGCCCCGGCCTCCCTGTGATAAGCGCCTCGCCCAAGAGCCGGAGGCGTGCGCTCTCACGTCGGGGAATGCCTTCGCCCGACGTGAACTTTTCGCTCAGACCGCGTGAATTCTCGATCTCACAATCGGCGCGTGTGGTCGCGAGTTTTGTCGAATCTTGTCTTCAAGCGCTCGTCTTGCGGCGCTCAGGTCGGAGCGCGTCGCGGCAGCGGCAGAGCGCACGTTATCGCGTAACGTGATGGCCGCGGTGTACGCGCGTTGCGCCTCCTGCAGCCGGCCATACGCTTCGCTGGCGACGGCGATCTCGTGCTGCGCGGCGGCCTCTTCTGAAATTAACTTGTGTTCCAAGATCGTAATGCGCGCTCGCTGCGCTCTCACCGAAGCGGCGTAGAGATATTTCGGAAGTTCGTCGGCGCGCCTTTGCAGCTCGACTAAAGCTTTGACGTTGACGACTTCCGCGCCGGACGCCAGCGCGAGTTGCGCGCTCAAAGTGCTGCGCTCGCCGAGCAACTCTTCGAGCCTCGACCGCGCCTCTGCGTACTCCGCGCCCAAGTCCGGCGCTTGGTTTTTTTCTTCCGGTTTGTGTTTTTCCTTCATATGCTTGGTCCCTTTCTCGTTATCACACCGCGAGGTAACAGTCTTTGCAGACCGGGGCGACGCGCCCGATGGCCAGCCCTATTTCCAACATGCGACGGCAGCTCGGGCACTCGTACCCTCTCCATCTCGGGTGTACCGAGCCGGGTTCAAACTGCCAGGGGTCGCACTCGAAACACAGCTCCGCGTTAGCAGCGCCCATCAATTCAAGGAGCAGTGGCGCGCGGCATTCAATGTTGATGCAATACATCCCCGACGCCGTGAGGTTGATGCCGATAGTGCCGATCATGCGAAAGTCGTCTCCATTCTTTCGAGAAAATCGTCGGCTGCTTTTTTTACCGTTACTATGGTCATCAAGCTACGCTCCTTTCCGCTGCTCGCGCGGCATTCGCTACTGTAATCTCAAGGTAGTGCTTCGTCTCGTCACAAGCTTTGGGGGAAACCTCGCGCAGCTTGGCCGCAACTTCGGTTTCAGACCATCCCCACAGTAAAGCAGTCCGGCACCACCTGAAATCGGCTACGGAGCGATCCCGCGTGCCATCCGACTTCGTCTTGGAATAACCCAACTCCTGCTCCCATGAAGGCCATTTAGTCGGCACCTTGTGAGGAACGACCTTAAAGTTTGAACCGCCAACCCGCGCAATAGGAGGGGCCAAGAGTCCCATGCTCTCCAACTCCGCAACCGTCGTAATACACCCCATCTCCAAGTGAACAATCCGAACCGCCGGCTGGCTGCCGTCCGCCTGTTTTCTTTCCGGCTTATGGTTGAAACTACCGGGCCAGCGCAAAGCCCCAAAACTCCCGCCGTTACCCCCCGTTCGCGACACCTCGCGCAAGAAACGCCCACGCAAAACGTCCAACTCTTTCTTCTCCGACTCGTCACCAACCGCAAGCCAAGACTGGTAGTTACCCGGAGACGTTTCTATTTGCAAAAGGCTGACAGCGCGCAACCGTTCGCACGTCTCGCGCGTAGCATCATCCACCAACCAAAACACAACCCGCTCAGACCGGGGGCGCACGGCCATCGACCAATACTCGCCGCCCGCCTGCTCAACTCTGTTCATCTCCAAATAACGCGGCAGCCCGGCGCGAAAGTCGCCGCCGTCCACAGCCTCATAATTGCGGTTCTTGTTCTTCCGCGGCGAGGGATCGTGCAAGTGGGTTACTTCAAAGCTGAACGCGCCGACGCTCTCGAAAACTTCCAGCGCGTCAAACTCCGGCGTTTCGCTGGCAAATTGGGGCCTCGGGTCAACAGGTGGGACGGATTCGTCCCACTTTGCGCGGGGAGGTGGGACGGATTCGTCCCGGTTCGGCACAGGGCGCGGGCCCCTCATCCGTGCCTCAAGATCGTCCCAAGCAGCGGTCGCCGCCCGGTCGGGCGCGGGAGGTGGGACGGATTCGTCCCGGTTCGTGTCCATACCCGGAGGCGTGGGGGGAGACACAGGGGGGGCATCGGGCGCCCCTGTGTCTCCCCTGTCCATGTCTTCCTCCTGTGTATCTGTATGGACACGTGCTTGCGGGAAAAGCCTGATTACTGCCGCCAGATGCTCTTCCACCTTAGCAACGGGATCGCCGCCGCTGGCGAGTTCAAGTTCGGTAGCTTTGAGCAAGCGCTTCAGCGCGGCTTTTAGGTTCCGGTCAATCTCGTCTTCGGGTCTTCTCCGGGGTCGGTTGAACCGTTCGTGCTTCGAGTGTGCCTTAGCCAATGCCTTCATCGCATCGGGCATGATCTTCCAAGCGGCCTGCTTAAAGGCTTCAGGTCGGCCAAAGGTGCCAGCCTCTAAGTAGCACTGTCCAAGCGAGGCACACTCCTCGATGAAGCGGAGCGCGTGGGCGCGGTAGCGGGATGGGTGGAAGTCGTCGCCGGACTTGCCGCCGGGGGCGCATTCGATCAGGATGAAGCGGGTTGAGTCCTGCCATTCACACAATAGCTTCCGCTTGCGTTGCACCCATTTCTTTTTAGCTTCCGGCGTTCGGGTGTCTGACTCGCCGAGGGCGCGCTCGCCGAGGACGCGATCCCGGCACGCGAACCAGTCTGTCTGTCCTTCCGCCGCGCCGATGACGGCGAGGGCGAACGGGACTAGCTCGCCGGGGAAGTGGAACATCTGGAGGACGGCGATGGCCGCGTCGAAGGTGTCGGACACGGCTTCCGTCGGGGAGATTGCGCGGGCTTCGGCTGCTCTGGCGCTCACGCTGCCCTCCTTTGCCGCCGGGCGGCGCGCTCGGCCTCTTCTAAGTGGCGCTCGTGCGCTTCGGCGTTCCGGGCTAACGCTTGCCACGGGTCGGGATCGTAAGTCGTCGGGATCGGCTCGCCGGGCGACCAATGCCGGCGTTCGCGCGACCGATAATGAAATGGCTTGATGTCGGCCTGACTTTGGTTTATTCTTCTCATGTCCGTGTCCACCTTAAAGCCGTTAGGGAGTTGAGCGCCGTTTGCCGCGGCGCTCTTTTCATTTTCAAAAGACAAAAACCCGATCAAGCTGGCTCGCACACCAACTTGATCGGGTTTTGCTGTGCCTCACGCGCGGACGGGCGACGCGGGCGAACTTATTTGCACGCCGGTGCGAGACGGCTTTCAATGCCTCTTGCGCGCAGCGTGCGGTTTGTCACATAATCCTTGCGACAAACACCGCCAGCCGGAAGGCGCGCGGTTATCAACAAGCAAAAGTCGTGAGTGTGTCCCGCTAAGAACGTCACGGCTTTTTGCTTCTACGAACCAAAGACGGAAATCATTATATCACGCAATCGCGTCCGGGTAATGAATATCTTCATTCTCGCCTTGTAAACACCAAGCCGCGGCAGATTGTTTGTTAATAAAATACTGTCCGCTTTTTAGCTTTCCCCAATCCAAGTTGCGCCTGCCTAACAGTTTTCTAAGTGCTTCCGCGCTCTCCGGTGCCTTGCCCGCGTGAGCCTCTCTCAGCCGCCCCGACACGCCCGCGTAAGTGCGCTGACGGGGCGGGAGAGAGTTGAGCGCGTCGATGACGGCCTCCGCCAGCTCATCGCGCGACCACCGTGCGGGCTGGCCGGCCGTCAGCAAGCGGAACCGCTCACGCAGCCTGTCTCGGGTTGCCCGCGTGTGTCCCCGCACGACTTCGTGGAGGTCCACCGACTCCGCGCCGACGTCGGCGAGTCCCCACTGTGCTTCGTCGCCCATTGTCAGGGCGGTTTCGGACAAGAGCGCATCCGTCACCCTCGCGCGGCAGGATCGGAAAGATTGATCGGCCCACTGCCGCGCGTGTGCTTCATCGCGGAAGGTGGCGAGTGTCGCCGTGATCTCGCTCGTGACGGTTTGCCCGAATTGCAACTCGCCGCGGAAGGCTTTAATCGTCGTGCGTAAGGTGATGGCGTCGCCGTCTAAGCGGACATCACTGACGGCTTCAATAGAGAGCTTGAATGTTTTTATATCATCGCTCATAACTTCCTCACGTAACTATCAAAATCGCCGCGCTTCACCCGCCCGTCGCACAGTTTTTTGAGCTGCATCCCGTTAGCTAGACGAGACGGAGGCGGGCCGGAAGTGTCAACCTATGTCATCATAACTTCGCTACGCAATTATCTATCGGCAGTGCTTCACTGATTGAACAGGTAGAACGTGCGCCCACAATTCGCGCACTGGTAGCGGTACGCGCCCAACCAAGCGAGGGCGAATTGCCACGGCATGCGCCGCCGCAACTGCCGGATGTGTTGGCACGCGCAAGACGGGCACTCCCACAGTAGCCGCCTCCGCCATCGGCTCAGCTTTTGGCTCACAGCTTCGTGACGTAAGCATCGAGATCGCTTCTCTTCACCCGCCACCCGCGCCCGATAATGCGCGCCAGATCGTGTCGTCACGGTTTGTCACGTCTTGTCACGGCCGCTTGGCCTACTCGAAATAGTTCCGCACGTCGGCACTATGGAGCCGCAGGCCGGGGCCACTGCCGAGCAGGCGGATCGTGCGCGTCCGGCCGTCCGTTACCCGATTGCGCTCGTCCCGTAACGCCTCGTCAATCCGGCGACGCGGCAGCCCGAGCCATTGCGCCGCTTGTTCAATTGTGAGCCACACGGACGGCGCGGGCTCGACTAACGCGGCGGCCATAGTGACAGCGGCCACGCGGCTTAAAACACGCTCCAGCGCCTCCTCCGCCCCTCCCGCGCCATGCTGTGACAAGCCGTTGTCACGCTCTGGCACGGTGAGCGCGGTCTGCCCCGGCTCGCGCGAGACGTAGCTGCGCTTGGTGAGTTTGTCGGCGAGTCGGCGCACGCCTTCGGGGTCGTAGTCGGCGACGTTGCGCGTGTGGTCAACTCCGATCTTCTCGCTTGCCACGTGGCGCAGAAAAGTGCGTGCGCTCATCTCCGCGCCCGCGTCTTTCAGATACTCCAAAGCCTCTTGTTTATTCATCGTGCCAAGTCGTGACAAGCCGCGCCGACATGGTTTGTCACACCCTCTATGCGCATAGAGGGTGCTGACACCTGCCCCCGCTGAAGCTGCGCTGCATCTAGGGCTTTTGTCCTAGCACATATAGGACAAATGTCTGTGCTGACACCTGCCCACGCCCGAAGCCTCGCCGCATGTTTGGTCAACTTCGTTCCGAGGAACTTTTCTGTCCCAACCTGCTTGTGCTGACACCTCTCTCCGCTCACGCCTCGCCGCATACTCAAAAGTGTATTGCGCAATACACTTTTGAAAGGTGCTGACACCTGCCCACGCTCAAGCCACGCCGCATTCGGATGTCGCGGCAGACTGCCGCGACATCCCTTCGGTGCTGACACCTGCCCACGCTCAAGCCACGCCGCATAGCACCCTCTTCAACCCGCCCGCCGTCAAGACGTTGCAGACACGGTTGCGGGCATCTGCTTGTCGAAGCGCCTTCCGAGCCGGTGCGATTGGTACATGCTTGCCGCGCCTTCACTGCTTCCCGCCTTTCTGCTTACCCGTGTTTGAATTTGTGCGCCGGCGCATAAATTTTGGGCACTACGCCCACTAGCCATTGCTGTCGGGTGTAGTGCCTAGATTCCTCTCGTCGGAGAGAGTTTTCTAGGCACTACAAGCTCGGTGAAGTTTATCTAGTTGTGCCGCCTTTTCGCGGGCGCGCTGCTCGCATAGTTGTGCCCGCTCGGAATAAGACCAATACCTACTAAACATCTTGTTTATAATCTGCCCACCTCGTTGCCGCGCGCGTGGCACCTCTCCATCGTTACGCTCAATCCAAGCGGGGTGCATTCGCTGGCGTAGCGCGTCGGCTTTCGCCGCACACGCATGCGCCTCTTCCCTTAGCTTGGCGATCTCCGCCGGCAGAGTGTCCAACGCCGCGCCGATAGTCGCGTGCTTGCCCAAGTAAGCGATTGTCTTTTGCTGCACACGTCCGCCGCACCGCTCTGCGGTCACAAGGTAGTGATAGACGCGCCCGCCTTGCTGTTTAGCCCGCACGAACACGCTACTGCTTCCCGCCTTTCTTACGCCGCGTCCGGCCCGCCGGCCACGCCGAAAAGGGTGCCGACAGTCGACGCCGGCAAGTGATTGCGCTCCCCCAGCCGCCGCAGCACTTCGCGGCGCCGCTCGACGGACAAGGCTTTGAACAACTCGACGGCACCCGCCTCATCACCCGCCTCGATCTCCCTGCACTTCTCGTCAGTCTCCGCGCAGGCAAGACAGTGTTCGATCCACACGCCGGCGGCAACATGCCCCGCGTGCATCTCCGCGTCGCTCATTTCTTCCTGCCTTTCTGCTTACCCGGAGCAGTGCCATTGCTGGCGCGTATTCGTCCTGTGGCGCGTTTTTCGGGCGCGGCGGCGGACTTGGGCGGCCTGCCGCGTCCGCGCACAGTAATGCCCTCAAGATCACCTTCGGGTATGTACCACACGACGCCGCGAGGCGTGTCTGTCGGTTCGGCATTAGGGAAACGCCCTTGCCGACACCAGAGGGTGACTGTTGAAACGCCTGCGCCGGTACGTTCAGCCACGTCGCGCACCGTCAACAGAGAAGGTTGCCGTTTGCTCATGCCCGCAAGATAGCGTACCCGCTAAAAAAGATCAAGAAAAATTAGCGCGTGAAGCAAATAAGTGTTGACATAAATTAGCGAACACGCTATATTCTCTCTTGTCAGTCAGACATCAACGGAGAAGGGAATCAACACCAAATGTTCATCCTCAGAAACAAAGAGCAAATCAGCCAGGCCGTCGAGAACGCCAAGCAGTTGCACCCGAAAGTGAGAATGGTTGAATTCGGCGAGTACGCCGTGACGGGATCGAAGGGCAATACCTATACGGTGCTCTGCTACCGCGTGGGCGACGAGAAGATCGTGGATTGCAACTGCCCGGCGCGCGTGCCCTGCAAACACAGTGCGGCGGCGCTCTCGCTGCATATCGC
>MWWE01000130.1_pt1 | contig 12461 bp, 15 predicted proteins | sample 1047301 | NCBI WGS metagenome assembly MWWE01 (sample SAMN06349973, study PRJNA376086) | soil metagenome | isolation source: MS1-1 sample Antarctic (ecotone) soil | place: Antarctica
TCGCACTGTCTTATTATGCGGGGAAACATTACCCTCCTGGCTTCCGTAGCGCGGGTGGGTAGGGGCGGATAATGGTTCACGAATGTGACCTACCTTTACTACTATACTTGGTGAGCGTAATAGGCGTAATAGTCGGGGTGGGGGTGGTGTACGCGCCCTCATTTTGGCGGTGATCCCGTGGGGCGGGTCTCTGAGCGATCAGAGTTTGGTACGCATACAACACTCTCACGCTTGCGCCGTTGCTTTTCGTCCACCAGCTTGCGCCACCGTTCGAACTCGGCCTCGTCTTTCGCCTTGATCCGAGCACGAGGGCGGGCCGGTGTCTCTCCGGCGCTCATGTAACTAAACTTGCATAGTCGTGGCGTTCGTCTTTCGCCGGGGTCCAGGCGAAGCGCAAGGCGGGTATGGAGCATTCCAGGCAGTCGCAGAAGAGCGGGTGCTTATCCTCCGGTACGTTACCCTTCGAGACCTCACCGGAGGAGCTTAAACGGGATTCTCGTGGCTCCTGGGACGGCTCTGAGAGCGGCTCCGCCTTCGAGACCTCCGCCTTCGAGACCTCCGCCGTGGAGCTTAGACGTGGTTCTCGACTCTTCGGGTCGGGGAAGTAGCCGAACCCGTCCGCCTTCTGAAGGTCTTCTATGGACCCGTCCGCGTTCCTGATTTCCCGCCCCTCCTTGAGCCTGTCCAGGTCCTCATACGAAGGCGCAATGTCGGCAACCTTGAGCACGTCCATGACAAAGGCGACGCTCCGGCCCGTTAGTCTCGCTATGCGGTCGAAGTCGGCTCCAGCCTTACGCATACGATGTATAGAACTGATCTCCCGCTCTTTGGCGTTCTTCTCTTTTTGCATACGTGTCTTGGCGTTGCAGCCCGAGTCCTCAAGCTCCCGGTCAAGGCGCTCTTTTACGTTCTCGGGGGTCGTGTATCCGCCCTCAACCTCAAGGATCAGACGGGCCTCTATGAGCTTGCGGATGGGCCTGCTCTTGAGGTGGTCTCTCCTGGCGTTGGTTCTCTCTTCCAGGAAACCTATCGGGGCGGGCTTTCCGGTGGTGCTTGAGTAGTAATGGATCAGATCGAGCACCCACGCGGCCACCTTGCCCACGCTACTAACAGGGGCCTTGCTACTCTGGACGATACGCCTACCATTCTTGTCATACTCTTTATCGGAGATCGGCGACGTGTTGCGGATCAGCACCGATTTACCCAATAAGGGGCCACTCTCGTTATACCCACAGGGGGGGGTAGTAGTTAAGTAGTTGTCCCGTATCAGTGCTTGGTCCCCGATTGGGTGAGTGTCCCGTATCAGTGCTTGGTCCCTTTTTGAGTCAGCGGGTGGGTTGATCCTGTAGCGTGCCGACTCGCCGGAGGGTGAACCCTCCACTACCTTCACACACCACCTGTGATTATCAGTGAGACTGGCTAGCGCCTTCGCGGCTGTGGCTCGTTTGCCGAACCCGCCCGCTACCATTAGCTGTCTACCATCCATGTCTATCTCAAGGCTGTTCGCCTTCCACGCCGCCCGGAGCATCACCAGAAAGGCCGCGTAGTCACGTCCGGCGCTCTGTGCGTTGCCCGCGTTCTCTGTCCACCGATAACCTCCCATCATGTAGCGATGAATCTCTCGCAGCTTGTCGCGGGTCCTGGTCGAACCGGGCCGGGGCTTGTACTTCTCGTTCTCGGGGTCGTAGCGCCTCGAAGTGTTCGCTATGGCGCGGTCTATGGTCGTTTTCCGGTAATCCGGTCTGTTGATCCACTTATCGCGCTGGCCTAGCGCCGACTCCGAAAACACAGCCTCCATCCGGGCGGGGTCTCCTCCGAGCCAGTACGCGAGCTGCGAGCATAGGTGATAGTCCGCCCTACTCGCGTCGTTACCGCTCCAGGAAATATCGCCGTGGTCGTACAGGGCGCGGAACTTCGGCCCCAGGTCCTCCGCGTTCCGGGCCTTATCCAGTAGCTCCGCGACCGTAAGGGTCCGCGTGAGGTTCGCACCCGTCCTAACGGGAGCCTGTGCGGGCTTCTGCGGCTCTGGAATGAACTCAAGGCATACACTGTCCAGAACGTCCTGCGCGTCCCTTACAAACGATCCTCGCTCGCCTAGCGGCTCTTCGGTAATGGTGAAGAACCGCACCTGATCGTAAATCTCGATCTGTCCACCCCACGGAGTGTCCTTGCTCGTGCATCGGGGCTTCTTGCCCTCGGTGGGAGGCTTAGGCTTGCAGCCTATTCCTACGCCTTTTATCCCGGTCTTCGATGGCGAGACTTCGTAATAAGTGCCGAACCGAGCGGCGAGCGCCAGCGCGGCGGGGTGAATCACTCCGGTATCCGGCTCCCGGCAGTTGTCTAAATCCCACCCGAAATAGGGATCATCCGCTGTGATGGCGAACATGACACCCTCGTATCCGGGCTTCCGGGCCAGGGCTAGGGCTTGCTGGTAGCTTCCCCAACTCGAAGGGTTGTTTGACTCTGCCCAGCAACGTGTCGAAGGGTTGATGGGGATCTTCCCGCGCTTCCCGCCCTTGCGGACAGGCCCCCACTTCCACGCGACCCACTGCGGGCGGGCCTTGAGGTCTGCGAGCGGATCGGAAAGCCTTGCCGAACTGATATGCTTGAGGTACTCTCCCCTGAGACGGGAAGATGAAAGAACGTCCATAGTTCACTCCTGTCTGTCTGGAACCCGTTGCTTCAGTTTCGCGGCTGAGATAGCAACGGGTTCTCTTATCGTCTTCTAAATAACTCCGTCGTCATGCTTGATATATAATACACACGTCGTCTTCTTCGGCCCCGGCCCCCTCATCGCCGGGGCTTTTTCGTTCTCCCTATCCATGCGGCGCTTCAGCCTGGATTTGTTGCAAAGCCTCGGCCGCCCTTCGGAGATCATACTCACGCATGCCGCTTGGAGCGAGGTTATCCCGCTCACGCTTGAGAACCTCGTAATAGGCTTTTGATTCCTCGTATCCAACCCGTGCCGTTTCCACCCCCGGAGCAAGCTCCTCGTAGGCCTCCCGGCGCTCTCGCATCCCGGCTTCGAGAGTCTCTATTTCAAGTTCGGCGGCAGCAACCCGCAGAGCGTGGATCTCGTGGGGAAGCTCTTCTTCCCGGCGTAGCAGAGCGGACATCTCCGAGTCCGTAGCGGCCTCGAACTCCTCTCCGGTTTCACCTTTCGCGGCTTCGATACGTCGCCTGGCGGCCACCGCCGCCGCCTCGCTGACGCGGCCTTGTAGGGTGCTGTGCTCCGCCTCCAGATCGGCAAGCCTACCCAACGCCCGCCGCTGTCGTTCCCGAATCTCCCCCGCTGTTTGCATGGTCGCGTACTTGAACATGATTAGCCTCCTAAATCCTTCTGCCGTACATATCCCGGCGGTCGTCTTCCTCGTCCTGGCCGTCTCCGCCGATCTCAAGCGGTCTGACGCGACGCCCGTACATGTCTCGACCGTCACCGTCACCGGCCTCCTCTTCGAGATCATCCCCGGCTTCGTCAAGCGGTGTGATCCGCCGCCCGAAGAAATCCCGCCCGTCGCCGCCCTCGGCTTCGGCTTCGTCCTCGAACCCGCTGGCTACCTTTTCGGCGTATCCGAGGGCGTCTTCCACAACCTCGTCAACCAGCTCCTCGCCTTCTCGGGTGAGTGTGTGCTCCTCTCCGATCTTGGCAACCGCTCTCGCGGCTTCGAGCATCCCGGATACATCCCCGGCCTTTCGGGCCCTTTTGTAAGCCTTGAGGCGGTTGGCTACGACTAGCTCCGCTCCGCTCACGCCCTGATTTCCAATTTCCCGAAGTACCCTGTTTGCTAGCTTCAAAGTCATATTCCGTCCTCCTGATTCATAGGCGGAAACGTTAGGCCTGGACGTACCGATACGGTCAGCAAGCTCTTCCTGCGTGTATCCCGCTCGCTCTCTCACCTGTCTCAAGCCTTTCATGTCCGCAACCTTTCCTATGTTTGTATCGTTCCTAAGTATACCAAAGGCACGGCTGGATATTTACGTTTCGACCGCCAAACATTAAAGGGATAACCAAATCTTCGACTTGTTAGGGTTTGGTTTTGCTCCAGCTTCCGATAATGATGATTCTCGGAAACCCGTTCCGGCGCTGTTTCCGCCCTGCTCGCACGTCCCAAACCGGAGCCTGTTTCGAGCGGGTTTATTGTTTGGTTTGGCCGTGTTGTTGTGTGCGTACATAAATCCGAGCGATCAGAGCTACTTAACCGGTGCTCCGCTCCGGGACGGCCTACCCCTGGATCGGGCGCTAAGAGCCAAACAACCGGGACCAGAATCCCCGGCGGCGGGATGCTTCCAGCTGGTCCCTGGTCTCTCTCAACTCCGCTTCGAGTCCGTCGGCTCTCGCCCGCTCTCTTTCGAGTGCTTCCCGCACCGTGGATTCCGCACGCTCCGTAAGCTCCGCACGCGCTTCCGAACGCCCAAGCTTGTATGACAAGTCTTCCACCCGCGCCCGTAGCTCTCTCGCGGCATCCTCGCCGCTCTCGTGGGGTGCTCTCTCGCGTGATCTCCGGCTCCGTGGTGACCCCCGCTCCGAAAGAGCTTCGTGCACGCTCACCCGGTACACACGCCAGCGCCCCGCCCTCTTCTCTCCTTCGATCTCTTTCGCTTCGAGTAGCTGGCGGATGCGTTCTCCCGAGACTCCCAGGACGCGCCCGGCTTCCTGCGGTGTATAAGTCTCGCCCCGGTCCTGATCCTCTGGTCCTTTTTGCGGGGTCCCATCCATGGGGAAAGATACTAGACCACATCCGCCCGCCCCGCCCCTTACGCGCCATCCTCGCCGCTCTCGTGGCCCGTGCCGGGCAAGGCTTCGATGTCCTCGCACACACTGGCGGCGAAGTCGTTCGCTTCGGCCTCTTCGAGCGCGTTAAGAGCAAGTCCCAACAAGGCGCGGGCCTCATCCAAATTGGCGCGTTTCTCCCGGCGTAGTCGCCGCGCCGCCTCGTTGCCGTCCACGCTCACGCCCGCCCGCCTTTACCCCGACCATCTCGCCTAGCCTTGATCCTCTCCACCTCGGCGGGATCAATCAGCACACCTTGATTCGTGCGGGCGTGCCTCAAATTGTGGTTGTCGATCTGCTTGTGGATCGCCTGCTTGGAGATACCAATACGATCTCCTACCTGCTGCGGGGTAAGCCACTTCTCAAACTCTTGGACTGTTGGCATGGCCTATCTCCTTCTCGTGGTCGAGGGCTTGAGCATCAGCGCTCAAGCCCGTCTCTACTATGTCTACTCGTTACCTACTAACCTCTCTAATGTGAAGCAGGCGATGACATGCTTACAGGCTTTTCTCCTCTTCGAGTGATCGGGGCAGTTGCAAGTCCATTTCATCGGGTCGATAACGTACTCGCGTCGCAGCTTCGAGCCACTACGAACCCGGTACTGATGCGTACCGTCGGCGTGGAGCCGTACCCGCACGGGCCTTGAGCCGTTGCTAACGCTCATCTGGGTGACGATGATGTGCTCCGCCCGCTCCACCCGACTAGCGAGACTTGGCCGCGCCGCCTTGATCCGCTCCAGCTCCTCAACTACTTGCGTTATGCTCTCTCTGTCCATCAGATCTCCTACTGGTGGTCCGGGCTCCGGGGTGTTTTCCCCACCGCCGGGGCCATTCGCTATTACTCTTACAGTTTACCAGCTTAGTTGACGAACGTTAACTAATACGGGATGAATCTCTAAACCTTTAACCATTGCATTAAGGTTAGCTTATTCGGTAGATCGCACTGTCTTATTATGCGGGGAAACATTACCCTCCTGGCTTCCGTAGCGCGGGTGGGTAGGGGCGGATAATGGTTCACGAATGTGACCTACCTTTACTACTATACTTGGTGAGCGTAATAGGCGTAATAGTCGGGGTGGGGGTGGTGTACGCGCCCTCATTTTGGCGGTGATCCCGTGGGGCGGGTCTCTGAGCGATCAGAGTTTGGTACGCATACAACACTCTCACGCTTGCGCCGTTGCTTTTCGTCCACCAGCTTGCGCCACCGTTCGAACTCGGCCTCGTCTTTCGCCTTGATCCGAGCACGAGGGCGGGCCGGTGTCTCTCCGGCGCTCATGTAACTAAACTTGCATAGTCGTGGCGTTCGTCTTTCGCCGGGGTCCAGGCGAAGCGCAAGGCGGGTATGGAGCATTCCAGGCAGTCGCAGAAGAGCGGGTGCTTATCCTCCGGTACGTTACCCTTCGAGACCTCACCGGAGGAGCTTAAACGGGATTCTCGTGGCTCCTGGGACGGCTCTGAGAGCGGCTCCGCCTTCGAGACCTCCGCCTTCGAGACCTCCGCCGTGGAGCTTAGACGTGGTTCTCGACTCTTCGGGTCGGGGAAGTAGCCGAACCCGTCCGCCTTCTGAAGGTCTTCTATGGACCCGTCCGCGTTCCTGATTTCCCGCCCCTCCTTGAGCCTGTCCAGGTCCTCATACGAAGGCGCAATGTCGGCAACCTTGAGCACGTCCATGACAAAGGCGACGCTCCGGCCCGTTAGTCTCGCTATGCGGTCGAAGTCGGCTCCAGCCTTACGCATACGATGTATAGAACTGATCTCCCGCTCTTTGGCGTTCTTCTCTTTTTGCATACGTGTCTTGGCGTTGCAGCCCGAGTCCTCAAGCTCCCGGTCAAGGCGCTCTTTTACGTTCTCGGGGGTCGTGTATCCGCCCTCAACCTCAAGGATCAGACGGGCCTCTATGAGCTTGCGGATGGGCCTGCTCTTGAGGTGGTCTCTCCTGGCGTTGGTTCTCTCTTCCAGGAAACCTATCGGGGCGGGCTTTCCGGTGGTGCTTGAGTAGTAATGGATCAGATCGAGCACCCACGCGGCCACCTTGCCCACGCTACTAACAGGGGCCTTGCTACTCTGGACGATACGCCTACCATTCTTGTCATACTCTTTATCGGAGATCGGCGACGTGTTGCGGATTTCCACCGATTTACCCAATCGGGGACCAAGCACTTGATACTCACAGGGGGGGGTAGTAGTTAAGTAGTTGTCCCGTATCAGTGCTTGGTCCCCGATTGGGTGAGTGTCCCGTATCAGTGCTTGGTCCACTTTTGAGTCAGCGGGTGGGGTGATCCTGTAGCGGTCCGCCTTCGCGCCTTTAGCGTCCGCCACCTTGACCAACCACCTGTGTGTATCCTGAAGACTGGTCAACGCTTTCGCGGCTGTGGCTCGTTTGCCGAACCCGCCCGCTACCATCAGGTCACGCCCATTCATGTCTATCTCAAGGCTGTTCGCACGCCACGCCGCCCGGAGCATCACCTTGAGGGCATCGCGGTCACGTGCGCCCTTCTGAGAGTCGCCCGCGATCTTCGTCCACCGATACACAAACCTCGCGTAATGGTGGATCTCTTCCAGCTTGTCGCGGGTGTTGGTGGATCCTTCACGCGGGGAGTACTTCTCGGGTTCGTATATCTTCGAGGTGTTCTTAATCGCGTGGTCAATGGTCCGCTCCCGGTAGTCGGGTCTGGAAGTCCACTTATCCCGCCGTGCAAGCGCCGACCCGGAAAACAGAGACTCCATCCACGCCCTATCGTGCCCGGTCCAGTACGCCAACATCGACATGAGATCGTTGTCGGCTCTACTAGCGTCGTTGCCACACCAGGATAAATCGCCGTGGTCGTACAGGGCGATGAACTTCGGCCCTAGCTGTTTGGCGTTCCGGGCCTTCTCCAGTAGCTCCCGTTCCGATAGGGTCCGCTTGTGGTTCGTATCCGTTCTCACGGGCGGCTGTACGGGCTTCTGCGGCTCTGGAATGAACTCAAGGCATACACTGTCCAGAACGTCTTGCGCGTCCCTTACAAACGATCCTCGCCCGCCTAGCGGCTCTTCGGTAATGGTGAAGTACTGCCGCTGATCGTATAGCTCGATCTTTCCGCCCCAAGGAGTGTCCCCGCTCGTGCATCGGGGCTTCTTGCCCTCGGTGGGAGGCTTAGGCTTGCAGCCTATTCCGACGCCTTTTATCCCGGTCCCCGATGGCGAGACTTCCCAGTAAGTGCCGAACCGAGCGGCGAGCGCCAGCGCGGCGGGGTGGATCACTCCGGTCTCGGGGTCCCGGCAGTTGTCTAAATCCCACCCGAAATAGGGATCATCCCCGGTAAACACGAACCCCACGCCGCCCATCCCGTGCTCCTGGGCGCAGGCGAGGGCTTGCTGATAGGTCCCCCACGTCACGCTCTTCGTCACGGAGGCCCTGAGACGTGTCGAAGGGTTGATGGGGATCTTCCCGCGCTTACCGCCCTTGCGGACAGGCCCCCACCGCCACGCTACCCACTGCGGGCACGCCTTCAGGTCTTCGAGCGGATCGGAAAGCCTTGCCGAACTGATATGCTTGGGGTATTCTCCCGTTTGGGAGTGTTGTTGTAGAATAACCATAACGCTCTCCTGTCTGGAACCCGCTCCTCTACGTCCGCTAAAACGAAGGGGCGGGTTCTCTTATCGTCTTCTAAATAACTCCGGTATCATCCGCGATATAATACACATGTCGTCTTTTCCGGCCCCGGCTCCCTCATCGCCGGGGCTTTTTCGTTCTCATCCATGCGGCGCTTGCGCCTGGACTTGTTGCAACGCCTCGGACGCCCGTCGGAGATCATACTCACGCATACCGCTTGGAGCGAGGTTGTCACGTTCCCGTTTGAGGTCCTCGTAATAGGCCTTTGATTCCTCGTATCCGATCCGGGCCGTCTCCACCGCCGGGGCTAGCTCATCGTAGGCCTCCCGGCGCTCTCTCATCCCGGCCTCCAGCGTCTCTATTTCAAGCTCGGCGGCGGCTACCCGGCTGGCGTGGATCTCGTGCGGAAGCTCTTCCTCCCGGCGTAGCAAAGCGGACATCTCCGAGTCCGTAGCGGCCTCGCGGGCCTCTCCGGTTTCGCTCTTCGCGGCTTCGACACGACGCCTGGCGGCTGTGGCCGCCGCCTCGCTGATGCGTCCTGGTAGGGTGTCCCCTTCAGCCTGTAGCGCCTGAAGCCTCGCCAGCGCCCGCCGCTGTCGTTCCCGAAGCTCCGCCGCTGTTTGCATGGTCGCGTACTCGAACATGATTAGCCTCCTAAATCCTTCTGCCGTACATATCCCGGCGGTCGTCGTCTTCCTCGTCTTCGTCCTGGCCGTCTCCGCCCTCGTCAAGCGTTCTGACGCGCCGCCCGTACATATCGCGCCCATCGCCGCCCTCGTCTCCGTCCTCTTCGAGATCATCCCCGGCTTCGTCAAGCGGTGTGATCCGACGCCCGAAGAAATCCCGCCCGTCGCCGCCCTCGTCTTCGGCTTCGTCGTCGAACCCGACGGCTACCTTTTCGGCGTATCCGAGCGCGTCGTCCACGACCTCGCCCACAAGCTCGTCACCTTCCCTCGTGAGTGTGTGCTCCTCTCCAAGCCTCGCCACTGCCTTAGCCGCGTCGAACATCCCGGACACATCCCCGGAGTTTCGAGCCCGTTTGTACGCCTTGAGGCGATTGGCTACCACCAGTTCCGCGCCGCTTACGTCCGACTCTCCGATCTCCCGGAGCACCTTATTCGCAATTTTCATACTCATGGCCCGTTCTCCTGTCTCATAGGCGCAGATGTTCGGTTGAGACGTGCCGACCAGCTCGGCTACTTCTCGTTGCGAGTATCCGGCCCGCTTCCTGACTGTCCTCAAACCTTTCATGTCCGCGCCCTTCTCATTGTTCATATCACTACAGAGTATATCAAGGATCATCAAGCTATTTTACTTACGGCTGTCAATCGTCAAAACTCTAGCCAAATCTCCGACTTGTTAGGGTTTGGTTTTGCTCCAGCTTCCGATAATGGCGATTCTCGGAAACCCGTTCCGGCGCTGTTTCCGCCCTGCTCGCACGTCCCAAACCGGAGCCTGTTTCGAGCGGGTTTATTGTTTGGTTTGGCCGTGTTGTTGTACGACCGGTGCGAAGCACCCGACTCGTTAGGAGCCGAACAAGCGAGACCAGAAGCCCCGGCGGGACGCTTCGAGGGCGGCTTCTCGAAGCCGGTGGGCTTCCGCTTCGAGCCGGTCGGCTCTCTCCCGCTCTCTTTGGAGCGCTTCCCGTACCGTGGATTCCGCACGCTCCGTAAGCTCCGCACGCGCCTCCGAGCGCCCAAGCCGGTATGACAGGTCCTCTACCCTCGCACGCAGCTCCGCCGCCTCTCTCGCGGCATCCTCGCCGCTCTCGTGGGGTGATCTCTCGCGGGATCTCCGAGCGCGGGGTGATCCTCTCTGTTCGAGCTGATGGTGAACGCTCCAGGTGAAGACGTGCCACCTCCCGCCACGCTTCTCGCCTTCGATCTCTCCGGCTTCGACGAGCTGGCGGATACGTTCGTCCGAGACTCCCAGGACGCGCCCGGCTTCGAGCGGGGTATACGTCTCGCCCCGGTCCTGATCCTCCGGTCCATTTTGCGGGGTGATCTCCATGGGATGGGATACTAGACCACATCCGCCCGCCCCGCCCCTTAGGAGCCATCCTCGCCGCTCTCGGGGCTCGTGTCGGGCAGGGCTTCGAGGTCCTCGCACACAGAGGCTGCGAAGTCGTTCGCTTCGGCCTCTTCGAGCGCGTTAAGAGCAAGTCCTATCAAGGCGCGGGCCTCCTCCAAATTGCTCCGCTTCTCAAGGCGTAGTCGCCGCGCCGCCTCGTTGCCGTCCACGCTCACGCCCGCCCGCCTTTACCCCGTCGCCTGTCCCGCATATCGTGAACGCTCACGGGATCAATGAGCACGCCTATTGCCGTATCGGCGTACCTTAGACGCTTGTTGTGCAGCATCTTGTGTACGGCCTGCCTGCTTACGCCTATCCGCTCTCCCGCCTGCGTCGCGCTGTACCACTTCTCGAACTCTTGGACTGTTGGCATGGCCTATCTCCTTCTCGTGGTCGAGGGCTTGAGCGTCAGCGCTCAAGCCCGTCTCTACTATGTCTACCTAACTAACCTTCTCCAATGTGAAGCAAGCAATGACGTGTTTGCAGGCCGCGCTCCTCTTCGCGTGATCGGGACAGTTGCAAGTCCAAGTCATCGGGTCGATAACGTACTCTCGTTGTAGCTTGGAGCCACTACGAACAAAATACTTGTGCGCACCACCCGCGAGAAGCCGCACCCGCACGGGCCGCGAGCCATTGCCGACACTCATTTGGGTGACGATGATGTGCTCCGCCCGCTCCACTCGACTTGCGAGACTTGGTCGCGCCTCCTTGATCCGCTCCAGTTCCTCAACTACTTGCTGTACCCTTACCTCGTCCATTGGGTTCCTTCCCTCTGGGCCGGGCTCCGGGAGGCTGGTACCTCGCCGGGGCCGTTTTCTATTACTCCTTGAGTTTACCACTTTAGTTGACGAACATCAACTAATACAGGATGAATCTCTCAAACCTTAACGCAATGGTTTAAGGTTAGCTTATTCGGTAGATCGCACTGTTATTTACGAGCGACGTGGAGTACCCTCCTGGCTTCCGTAGCGCGGGTGGGTAGGGGCGGATCAGGTTAACGTTTGTGACCTACCTTTACTACTATACATGGGGAGCGTCTTAGGCGTCCTGGGAGGGGTGGGGGTGGAGTACGCGCCCTCATTTTGGCGGTGATCCCGTGGGGCGGGTCTCTGATCGCTCAGAGTTGATACGCATACAACGCTCTCACGCTTGCGCCGCCGCTTTTCCGCCAGCTTGCGCCACCGTTCAAACTCGGCTTCGTCCTTCACCTTGATCCGAGCACGGGCCGGTGTCTCTCCGGCGCTCATGCCGGAACCAGTTCCCGTTCCCGCTCCGGCAGCGGCTCCCTAATCGCCTCGGGAGCCGTCCGGGCGGGGCGGGCGTAGCGAGGGGCCGTAATGGAGCATTTCAGGCAGTCGCATTCGAGCGGGTGCTTATCCTCCGGTACGTTACCCTTCGAGACCTCCGCCGTGGAGCTTAGACGTGGTTCTCGACTCTTCGGGTTGGGGAAGTAGCCGAACCCGTCTGCCTTCTGAACGTCTTCTATGTACCCGTCCGCGTTCCTGATCTCCCTGCGTCCCTTGAGAATATCCAGGTCGTCATACGTGGGGGCCTCGTCGGGGGGCTTGAGTATGTCCATGATCTCGGCAACACTCCGGCCCGTCTCCGCCGCTATGTGGTCGTAGTCAGCACCAGCCTTACGCATACGATGTATAAAACTGATCTCCCGATCTTTGGCGTTCTCCTCTTCCTGGCGGCGCTTCTTTTCGTTGCAGCCGGAGTCCTCCAGCTCTCGATCCAGCCGCTCCGGTACGTCCTCGGGGGTCGTGTACCCGCCCTCGACCTCAAGGATCAGACGGGCCTCTATGAGCTTGCGGATGGGCCTGCTCTTGAGGTGGTCTCTCCTGGCGTTGGTTCTCTCTTCCAGGAAACCTATCGGGGCGGGCTCGCCGGTGATGCGTGAGTAGTAATGGATCAGATCGAGCACCCACGCGGCCACCTTGCCCACGCTACTAACAGGGGCCTTGCTACTCTGGACGATACGCCTACCATTCTTGTCATACTCTTTATCGGAGATCGGCGACGT
>MWWE01000131.1_pt1 | contig 12430 bp, 10 predicted proteins | sample 1047301 | NCBI WGS metagenome assembly MWWE01 (sample SAMN06349973, study PRJNA376086) | soil metagenome | isolation source: MS1-1 sample Antarctic (ecotone) soil | place: Antarctica
CGCGATGCGATGCCAAGTGGCGGTGAACTTTCGATCAAAACTTACGGAGAAGAAAAATTCGTAGTTACCAAAATATCCGACAGCGGCGTTGGCATAAATGACGAAGATTTTAAAAAAATCTTTGATCCCTTCTATACAACAAAATCAACGGGTAGCGGAACAGGCTTGGGTTTGGCTGTTTGCTACGGAATTATTACCGCCCACGATGGAAAAATAGAAGTTTCAAACAATATAGAAAATAATATCGGAACAAAATTTACGGTTCATTTGCCGACAACGGAAAAAGCGGCAGAAAATTAAAACTGCCGCTTAGAAAAAAAAATGAAATCTAAAAAATTTATCTAACATAATATCTGCGATTATTTCTGACAGAATATGTTCGATTATTTTGTCTGTAATAACGGCGACCGTTTCTCGTATAGAGATAAGTTGCTCCGCCACCGGCGGCAGCACCTAAGATCATACCTTTTTTCCCGCCAGCCCAGGCACCGAGACCTGCTCCGAGCAATGAACCTCCGGCTACTTTACTGTAACGGCGTGTATTGCTGTTTAAGTGGCGGCGTTTTGTTCCCTTGCGGCTGCTTGCGTAAAGCAAACCTGCTCCCGCACCGATCATTGCTCCATTTCGCCCGCGTCCGATCAAAGCTCCGGCGGCTGTGCTTCCGGCAACAATGGCGACATTTGTCGCCAAACCACGATGTTTCTTTCTCGTGCGGGTTTGTGCAAAAGAATTCGGTGCGATCATTGTAATTGCAAAAATAAATAATGCGGCAAATATAAATAATTTTTTCATTTGTTAATACTCCTTTAATTATCAGGTTTGTTGAACTGGTAAACTTTTACCATATTTTTATAATGTCTTTTCAACTCCCGTGCCAAATAATTTCAAAATTTGATATTAGTACCGGTAAGCTGTTGATTATTATAGATTTAAAATTCTTGTCTGAATTATTTAGGTAAATGATTCAAAAATTTATTTACACTATATCGTTACTAAATTCTTGACATAGACACGATTTCGTAGCACTTTATCAATACACATCTTTTTTTACGAAAAAACATTTGAGGAAAATTAATGAAAAAATACTTTTGTAGTCTTTTTATTCTACTGGCTTTTGTATTTTCGACTCAGGGACAAGAAATGCGGACGGCTTATGTCGGTGCAAAAATTATCCCGATTGTCGGAAATCCAATAAATAACGGCTTTTTGCTGATTCAAAATGGAAAAATTATTGATGTCGGCGATGCCACGAATAAGTCTTTTACGGCTGACACAAAAATTGTTGATGTTAAGGGCAAAGTAATTATGCCGGGACTCGTTGATTCACATAGTCATATCGGCGAGGTTGCCGGAGCGGACGGTTCTGCCCCGATTCAGCCGGAAATTCGGACGCTTGACTCAATAAATCCGCGTGCATCAAGCATTCAGAGAGCTCAAGCGGGTGGAATCACAACCGCCAACATTATGCCCGGTTCGGGACATCTCGACAGCGGGCAAACGCTTTACATAAAACTCCGTGATGATGCCAACACAATTGAAGATTTATTAATTTTCGATAAAGACAAAAAATATATGGGCGGAATAAAATTCGCCAATGGAACAAACAGCCTGCGGGGTTCGGGTGGCTTTCCGGGAACTCGTGCAAAATCCGTCGCACTCGTCCGCGAGCAGTTTATAAAAGCTCAGGAATACCGCGAAAAAATCCGTAAGGCCGGAAATGACAGATCAAAATTGCCGCCGAGAGATTTAGGAATGGAAACATTAGTTGAAGTTCTTGAAGGCAAAAGAGTCATACATTTTCATACGCATCGCCACGACGATATTATGACCGTTTTGCGGCTGAAAAAAGAATTCGGTTTTCGCGTCGTTCTGCAGCACGTTTCCGAAGCGTGGAAAGTCGCCGACGAAATTGCCGCCGCCAAAGTTCCCGCTTCGATAATTCTGATTGACTCGCCCGGCGGAAAACTCGAAACTACGGATATTAAATGGGAAAACGCCGCCGCACTCGAAAAATCCGGTGCTTTGGTCGGGTTTCACACAGATGATTATATTACCGATTCCCGTTTGTTTTTACGCTCGGCGGGTTTCGGAGTTCGTGCCGGGATGTCCCGCGAAAAAGCACTATACGGAATGACGATGGCAAACGCAATTATGCTCGATATGCAGGATAAAATCGGCTCGCTTGAAAAAGCTAAAGACGCAGATTTTATCGTGCTTTCCGGCGATCCTTTAAGTGTTTATACAAAGGTTGAACAAACTTTTGTCGAAGGAAACAAGGTTTTTGACAGAGCAAACCCGAAAGATCATCTGATCGCCGTCGGCGGCTACGGTGCAACAAATGACCGCTTAATTCATATAGATTGTTTTGACAGCGACTTTGGAGGACATAAATAATGAAAAGTTCAAAATTAAAAATTGAAAATTTAGCATTTTTATCCTTCCTATTGCTTACTGCTCACTGCTTATTGCTCACCGTTTCCGCACAAGTCGCAGTTAAAGGCGAAACGATCTATACGATGGATGGGCAAACAATTAAAAATGGCATTGTCTTGACCAGTAACGGAAAAATTACGGCAATCGGTTCAGCATCAACCGTAAAAATTCCGAATGGTTATAAAGTTTATGAAGCAAAAGTCGTTACACCTGGTTTGATTGATGCACATTCGGTCATCGGTTTGGCAGGATATTTGAATCAGCCGCACGATCAGATGCAGATCGAAAATTCTTCACCGATTCAGCCCGAATTGCGTGCGATTGACGCATATAATCCGGAAGAAAAATTAATCGAATGGGTTCGCAGTTTGGGCGTTACGACCATTCACACCGGACACGCACCCGCTGCACTCGTTTCGGGACAAATGATGGTTTCCAAAACTGTCGGAAAAACTGTGGAAGATGTAGTAATTATTCCGACCTCAATGATCGCCGTAACTTTAGGCGGAGACGCATTAGCAAATGGAGGAAAATCACCCGGCACTCGTGCCAAACAAGCTTCAATGCTTCGTGCGGTTCTTATCAAAGCACAGGAATCGGTTCGCAAAGGCGATGATGCGAAAAAAACCACAAATACTACAACCGGTCAAAATACGGATTCCAATAATAAAAGTGATAACAGCCCGAATTTAAGCAATCCGAATTCAATGCTGAAAAATCCTCCAACGCCGGCATATCAGGATGATCCGAACAAACAAACATCGAGTTCGGGCGGTTCGACGGATTTACGCAATGACATAATGGAGCGGGTTATACGCCGCGAAATTCCGCTTCTTATAACCGCACAAAAAGCTAATGATATTATGACCGCTTTGCGAATCGCCAAAGAATTTAATGTCAAAATTGTTCTCGACGGCGTTTCGGAAGCACATCTCGTGTTGGATGAAATTAAGGCTTCGGGTTTCCCTGTTGTTTTACATCCGACAATGTATCGGGCGGGGGGCGATACGGAATCTCTCTCATTGGAAACTGCTTCAAAGCTAGAAAAAGCCGGAATTCCCTTCGCTCTGCAAAGCGGTTATGAAACTTACGTTCCAAAAACCCGCGTCGTTTTATTTGAAGCGGCATTATTACTGCCAAACGGAATGAATTTTGAGCAGGCTCTTTCAACAATTACGATTGATGCCGCAAAAATACTCGGTTTGGACAAACGCATCGGTTCTATAACAGTCGGTAAAGATGCGGATTTAGCGATGTATGACGGTGATCCGTTTGAATATACAACACATTGTGTCGGCACAATGATAAACGGCAAAATTGTCAGCGAAATTGCCCGCTAAAACATATAGGAACTTTCTGCTGCGAATAATGCGAATACCACGAATAAAGTTTTATCTTTAAATTCTTGATTCGTTTCCTTTCGTGTTATTCGTGGCAAAATATGAACTTTTTTTAATTATGATTATTTCAATTCTGTTATCTGTATTATTTCTTTTTCAAACACCGAATTTAACTCCAACACCGACACCGACACCGCAAACGATGGTTTTGCAGGATGAGAATAATCGGCAAAGTCCGAATACGACTCCAACGCCAACTCCGATTCCAAAAATTTCAATCCAAATCGGAGACCCGCAGGAAGATAAAAAATTAAAATTGGATGAGCCGACGGTAACGACAAGGCAGTCGGTTCGTATAAATGGACGAAGTTTAAACTACAAAGTTACCACCGGATTTTTGCCGATTCGTGATGTAAAAACGGGGGAAACGGAAGCGAAGATTTTTTATATGGCTTACACGCTCGAAGGTGCAAATAAAAAACGCCCTTTGATGTTTTCATTCAACGGCGGACCGGGTTCTTCGTCGGTCTGGCTGCATCTCGGTGCTTTGGGACCGAAGCGTGTGAAGATGCTGGATAATGGCTTTATGCCGCCGCCGCCGTATGAGTTGGTTGACAATGAAGCGACTTGGCTGACGGAAACGGATTTGGTTTTTATTGATCCGATTGGAACAGGATTTTCGCGGGCGTTGGATGAAAAAACTGCGGCGAAATTTTTCAGCTTACAGGGCGATATACAATCCATCGGTGAATTTATCAGGCTTTATTTATCACGCAATGAACGCTGGAGCTCGCCGCTTTTCCTCGTCGGCGAAAGTTACGGAACAACCCGTGCGGCAGGACTTTCGGGATATTTGATTGATCGTGGAATCGCTTTTAACGGCATCGCTCTGATTTCTTCCGTTTTAAATTTTCAGAGCATAAGATTTGCCGACAGCAACGATTTGCCTCTGTCATTGATTTTCCCTTCATACACGGCAACGGCTTGGTATCACAAAAGACTTCCCGCCGATTTGCAGTCGAAACCGCTCGAACAGGTCTTGCGTGAATCGGAAAATTTCGTGATGAATGAATATACGCCGTCATTGCTGAAAATTGACCGACTTTCAGCTAACGAAAAACAAACTTTACTCGATAAATTCAGCCGTTACTCAGGATTAAGCAAAACTTTTATAGACCAAAACGATTTCCGCATTGAACTTTCTGAATTTATGAAGGAGCTGCTCCGCGACCAGAGAAAAGTTACGGGCAGACTGGACAGCCGTTTTACGGGAATAAATAAGGACGCGGCGGGCGATAATCCCGAATTTGATCCGAGTATGTCGGCAATTCGCTCGCCTTATACGGCGACTTTTAACGATTATGTCCGACGCGAATTAAATTTTAAAACCGATCTTGAATACTATATCTTAGGCGGCGGAATCGGACGTTGGAACTGGAATCAAGATAATGGTTATGCGGAAACAAGCAGCCGTCTGCGAAGTGCTTTACAGCAAAATCCGTATATGAAAGTTTTCGTCGCTTCGGGTTATTACGATATGGCAACGCCCTATTTTGCAACCGAATACACGCTTTCAAATATGAATCTCGATCCCGAACTGCGTAAAAATATTTCCGTCAAATACTACGAAGCCGGACATATGGTTTATATTGAAAAGGTTTCTTTAGACAAATTAAAACTGGACATTACAGCTTTTATAAAAAGTTCGGTTCGATAGTTTTATCGTAAATCAGCACAGGATTGTTTATCAATTTCCTTTAGATAGTTTATTGAAAATTGAAAGTTTTCATAAATTTTATCAAAATTTATGTTTTCAACCCGGTCTTTGTCCTGATGCAGATAATCCCGCCAATTTGTGTCTAATCCCGAAAGCGTAATTGCCGGAATACCTGCTTTTTTAAACGATTTTGAATCCGAACTTGCTCCCATATAATTTATTACGGCAAATTCTAATTTCCTCTTTTCCGCAACATTCGCGGCTATTTCAATCAACTTTTTATCCGAAGTGCTTTCTAAACTCCAAAGACTCGTAAACCCAAAACTATCGAAATTTACCATCGCACAGTAATTCTTTTTTTGGTTTCCGGGAATTGCTTTGACCATCGCTTTTGAGCCGACCAAACCTTTCTCTTCTTTTCCGAATGCCGCAAACCTGAAAGTTTTATTGTTTTTTTGCATCTTAAAATGCTTGTAAAGATTTGCAACCAGAACAACTCCCGACCAATTATCAATCACACCGCAGCCGAGAGTCGTTTTATCATAATGAGCTCCGACAACGACAATTTCATCGGTTTTTCCTTTCAGCGTCAGAACCACATTTTGCACATCGTCAAATTTTTCTACATTTATTTCATCAGGGGACGCACCGACCTCGGCAAATAATTTTTTAACTTCCGAAAGTCTGTCTTTATCATCACAATCAACCTGCTCGAATTGTTTTTTGATGAGTTGATTGCGGGCAAATTCATCTTCTTTTTGAATAATTGAACAATTACAAATTGTTATTATCAAAATAAAAATCGCTGAGATTTTATTAAATGTCATTTTGGATTATCGAACACTTTTTTTATTTTCTAAACGCATCGCAGCTTTCGGCTTCGAGTTTTGCCAAAAAAACCAACCCGAAACGATAGCCGAAATAAACGCTCGTGGTATTGACATTTTCAACCTTATCTCTGTGTGAATGAAGATAATCCTTCCATTTATCGCTCAGTCCGTGAAAAGAAATTGCCGGAATTTTGACATTTTGAAACGAAGTAGAATCGGAGTCAGCGTTTGCAATAGCGGCTTTTCCAAACGGCATTTTCATCTGCTTTGCTAATTCTTCAGCGGTCTCGATCAATTTTTTGTCCGAATTATTCCGCGTTGCCTGCGGATATGTTAAACCGAAACTGTCAAAATTTACCATCGAGCAGTATTTTTCGCGTTCTTCTTTCGGTATGGCTTTTGCCATAATTCTCGAACCGATCAAGCCTTTCTCTTCTTCGTCGAAAGCGACAAATTTATAAGTTTTATTTGTCGTAAAATCTTTAATAGTTTGATAGAGATTGGCAACTATCACGATTCCCGTCCAGTTATCAATCGCTCCGCAACCGCCGCCCGTTTCGTCATAATGAGCACCGATAATTATTGTCTCATCGGTTTTTCCTTTTTTAACAACGACCAAATTTTTAACACCGTCGTCATCTTCGACAATGATTTCCTCGTCTTTAGCACCTTTTTCCTTAAATAATTCCTTAACCGATTCAAGCCTTTCGCTGTTTTTACATTTAACTTTTGCAATATCGCTTTTTATTTCAGCTTCGGTTGCAACTTTTGCTGTAGATTTTTCCTGAGCAAAAACAGCAAAATTCAGCAGCAAAATAAGGTTTATAATTATGCTCATTTTTACAATTATATTTTTCATTTTTTACTCCTTTTCGTGTTTAGTATTGCCTAAAATTTGATTTACGGCGTGGGGCAAAACTTCTTTAATTACGTCAAAACATTCCGCCACACCTTTCGGCGAGCCGGGCAAATTGATGATTAAAGTTCCATTTCTGATCCCTGAAACTCCCCGCGAAAGCATTGCAAATTTCGTATTATTTAATGTTTCAAAACGCATCGCTTCCGAAATTCCGGGAGTTTCTTTTTCTATAACTGAAAGTGTCGCTTCCGGCGTATTATCACGTTCTGCAAAACCCGTTCCGCCCGTTGTCAAAATCAAATTTGCCTCTCTTTCGGTCAATGAATAAAGCGTCTGCCGGAGATTTTCAAAATCATCCGTTACAATAATTCTGTCAATAATTTCAGCACCGATTTCCGTTAATAATTCCGCCAAAATTTCACCCGATGTATCGTTCGATTCATCCCGCGTATCGCTAATCGTTACAATTATCGCACGAATTTTTATTTTTTTGTTATCACTATTATCTTTGTGCATACTCAAAATTTGTTGGTGTCTCAGAATTAATGATTGGCAGAATGTTTATCTTTTCCCCCTTTCGCTAATAGAAATAGATGAAAGTTGATAACTGATAGATTTTATTTAAAGTTTTACCTATTATCTATCAGCTATCAGTTATCATCTATTTTGAAGGGGATTCTTAATCATCATAAATTCCGAGACACTATCCAAAATTCATATAAACAAGGCGACATCAAATCCCTCACCAATCGCAAATTATTCACTGATTTCACTTTCCGCCTGAACTTTATATTTTCCGATAATAAAAATATCATTTTTGTATTCTTTTCGCATTTTTTCCAAAGTTTCGACTTTATGTTTGGTTACGTGAGCATTTGAATCAACAATAACTTTTTCGATTTTCAAATTTTCTTCGACAACCGAACCCGGCAAAAGAACCGAATCTTTTACTTCCGCACCTTTTTCAACCGTAACATTTGCACTTAAAATCGAATGCTCAACCTGACCGTAAATTTTGCAGCCCTGCGAAATCAGGCTGTTTTTTACATCCGCATTTTTATAAATAAACGCCGGAACGCTTTGTTTTGCTCGCGTTAAAATCGCCCAATCTTCATCGTCCAACGAAAAATCTATATTTTCATCAAGCAGGTCAATCTGTGTTTGCCAATAGCTTTTTATCGTGCCGACATCACGCCAATAACCTTTATAGCGGTGTTCAAAAGCCTTTTCTTCCTTAACTAATTTCGGCAGAAGCTGGTCGCCGTAATCTTCGATTTTCTCATTTTCTTCGGCAAGTTCGTCCAGAGTTTCAAGCAGAATTTTCGCATCATAAACAAAAACCTCCGTCGTTATCAAATCACTTTTCGGTGTCTTGGGTTTGTATTCAAAATTTGTAACCAGACCATTTTTATTGACTTTGACAACACTAAAACGCGAAGCATTTTCATTTTCCGGCACTTTGGTCGTAACCATTGTTACAGCAGCTTTTTTGTCTAAATGAGTTTCCAAAACGTCTCGAAAATCGAGTTTATAAATGTGATCGGTACTTAAAACGATTAAAATGTCAGGATTAAATTCTTTGATATAATTTCTGTTTTTAGCAATAGCATCAGCGTTTCCGTGTGCAAATCCGCTTTCTTTTTTATCTTCGTTTTCATCATCTTTTTCAAACGGCGGCAAAATTCTCAAACCGCCGTAAGTTCTGTCCAAATCCCAAGGTCTGCCGTTTGAGAGATGTTCATTGAGCGTGTGAAGTTCATATTGTTCGATGATCCAAACGTCCTTAATTCCGCTGTGCAGACAATGGCTCAATGGAAAATCAATCAACCGATAAAATCCGCCGAATGGCATTACGGGTTTGGCTTTTTCGTCCGTTAAAATCCCCAAACGCCCGCCCGTTCCACCCGCTAGAATCATTGCTAAAACTTTTCCTTTATACATAAATTAATTGATAACGGATAACGGATAACATCAAAAATTATTTATCATTTTCCATTTTCCACTTTGCGTTTTCCATTTTCCACTATCCAACCGAAACTTCCAAATTCTCTAAATCTTTTTGCCGATTGCTGTAAATTACGCTGGCAATTACGCCTGCGACAACTAAAATCATACCTACTAAAGATGAAATTGTCTGCTTTTCTCCGTAATAAATCCAACCGACGGTTATGCCGTAGATCAATCCCGTATAGACGATTATCGCTACGCTTGCGGCTTTTTCGCGGCTGAAAGCGTTTGTCAAAAAAACTTGTCCGAGTTGAGAAAAAGCTCCGATCAAAAATAAATATATCCAATCAAAACCCTGCGGAGTTTTCCAATCGAATGGAATTGCAATCCCGCCGACGACAATTCCGACCATCTGAAAATATAAAATAATCGTCAGAGGATGTTCCGAATCTTTTAAACGTCTGACGATATTATAAGCCGCCCCCGAACCGAATGCCGAAATCACGCCGAGAAAAATAAACAAATATGAAACCCGCGTATCAACCTGTCCGATAAATAAAACTCCGGCAAAAGCAACGGCATAAAAAATCCATTGAATCGGTTTTACGCTTTCTTTAAGAAAATATATTGCTATCACAGCCGTAAAGATAGGCGACAAATACTGAATTACCATCGCAGTTGCGAGCGGAATGTTCTGCACCGTTAAAAAGAAAAGTGAAAGTGCCAGTGTTCCGAAAAATCCGCGGGCGATCAGAAGTTTATAATTTGTGCCGAAAAATGAAGCACGAGCTTTCTTTAAGCCGTAAATACAAAAACCTGCCGCCACCAGACATCGAAAAAAAACAACTTCCATCACAGGAATATCCGAAACCTGTTTGACAAAAACATTTGCCATAAAAAAAGCGAAAGTCGCAAAAAACATCTGACTTACGCCGGAACTAAATAAATTTTTATTTTCAGAGTTCAAATTATCAGGCAAACCTTGTGAAATTCAAAAATAAAAGAATACTATAATTGCATCTTTCGGGTAAGTTTGAAATTTCAATTAAGGAAAAGCTAATTATGTTAAAAAAAGTTTTAATTTTATCGGCATCGGTCGGAGCAGGTCATTTATCTGCGGCGAGTGCAATTGAAAAAGAATTCAAACGCCAAAATGCCGCCGAAGAGATTAAAAATATAGATGTTCTCGAATATACAAATCCGCTTTTCCGCCGTCTTTATGGCAAAGCGTATATCGAAATGGTCAACACGATGCCGGAAGTCCTCGGCTGGATTTACGAGTCCATGGATAAACCTTGGGAAAATGAAAAACGTCGGCTCGCCCTCGATAGATTAAATACACAGCCATTTATCAAGCTCATCAAAAAAGAAAAACCGGACATCGCCGTCTGCACGCATTTCCTGCCCGCCGAAATTATTTCTTGGCTTTGTGCAAAAAACAAAATTGACACGAAACAAGCAATTGTCATAACAGATTTCGATGCCCACGCAATGTGGCTTTGTCATAATTTTGAACACTATTTTGTGGCATTGGACGAAACCAAAGTTCACTTGAGTAAAATCGGAATTCCTGCGGATAAAATTACAGTTTCGGGAATTCCCATTGATCCCGTTTTTGCTGAAAATAAAGATAAATTAGAGATGCGTGAAAAGCATAATTTGGAAAAAGATAAATTGACAATTATCGTTTCAGCCGGCGGTTTCGGAGTCGGCAATATCGAATTATTACTAGAAGCACTAAGCGAACTTAAAACACCTTCGCAGATAATTGCCATCTGCGGACGAAACAAAAAACTCAAAGCTGAAATTGATAATTTCGCACTAAAAAAATCAAACAATAAAACCGTGACATTTTACCCGATCGGCTACACCAAACAAATGGATGAACTAATGTCCGCTTCCGATTTGATCGTCGGAAAACCCGGCGGTTTAACAACTTCGGAAGCATTAGCAAAAGGCTTGATCTTCGTCATCGTCAATCCGATTCCCGGACAAGAAGAACGCAACTCCGACCATTTGCTCGAAAAAGGCTGTGCGATAAAATGCAACACTCTGCCGACGCTTTCATATAAAATTGATAAATTGATTGCAGATAAAAAAAGATTGGAAATGATGCGAAAAAATATCAAAAACTTGGGAAATCCAAATGCTTCAAAAGTTGTTGTAAAAAAATTAGTTTCTTTATAAAACTATCAGATTATAATTGGTTAGAATAAAGATTTCTACTCTACGGTGTTTGCTTTTTCTTGTTTATGAATCTCCTGCAAACTTCGCACAAATACTTTTTCTTTATTTAATTTTGTTGAAATCGCTTCAATTAATGCCTCTGCTCCGGTCATTGTCGTAACCGTCGGAACATTATATTGCAGGGCGGATTTGCGGATGGCTTTTTCGTCATAATGTGATGTTTTGCCGAGCGGTGTATTGATAACAAGTGCAATTTCGCCGCGTTTGATGTAGTCGGCGATGTTCGGGCGACCTTCGTTGACTTTGAAAACCGTTTCGCATTCCAAGCCGACTTCTTTTAAACGGTTTGCCGTGCCGTAAGTTGCGATTAATGAAAAACCCATTTTTGAAAGACGGCGGGCGAGAACTACGGCTTGTCCCTTGTCAGCGTCGTTGATCGAAATAAACGCTTTTCCTACAAGCGGCAAATTTATTCCCGCACCTTCCATCGCTTTGCCGTAGGCTTCGCCGAATGTTTCACCGATTCCCATAACTTCGCCCGTCGAGTGCATTTCGGGTCCGAGAATCGGATCAACTCCGGCGAATTTTTTGAATGGGAAAACGGGAGATTTGACAAAAATATACGGAACTTCCAGATGTTCGGGCAAATCAAATTCGGCAAGAGTTTTGACGTTTGCCATCACTAAAGATGCGATTTTGGCAAGTGGAACTCCAGTTGCTTTGGCGACAAACGGAACGGTTCTCGACGCACGCGGATTTACTTCGATGATGAAAACTCTATCATCTTTGATGGCAAGTTGAAGATTCATCAAGCCTTTTACTTTTAAGGCTTTGGCAAGATTTCTTGTGTAATGTTTAATGGTTTCAATATGTTCTTCGGCAACTTTTTGTGTTGGCAAAACGCTTGACGAATCGCCCGAATGGATTCCCGCTTCTTCGATGTGTTCCTGAATTCCGGCAATCACGCAAGCGGTTTCGTCGGCGAGGGCGTCAACGTCAATTTCAACGGCACGTTCCAGAAATTTATCAATCAAAATCGGCTTTTCCGGCGAAGCGTCAACCGCCGTTCGCATATATTCATCCAAAGTTTCTTCGTCATAAACAATCGCCATTGCC
>MWWE01000132.1_pt1 | contig 12410 bp, 13 predicted proteins | sample 1047301 | NCBI WGS metagenome assembly MWWE01 (sample SAMN06349973, study PRJNA376086) | soil metagenome | isolation source: MS1-1 sample Antarctic (ecotone) soil | place: Antarctica
CGTCAAAACTTCCCGCATAACTTCCGCACCGGGGACAAGTTTTTCAAGTGCTTGCGGAGCAGAAAATGCCATTTCCAAAACACTTCGGAAACGGTTATCGAATTCTTCTTTGGTTTTCAAATATGCCGCAAAACTTGCCGAGAGATGATTTTTAAAAAAGTCCTGTAAAGAATTATCACGCGAACGCAAAACCTGAAAAAGAAAATCGGTCGGCAGAACTGTTTTGTCATTTTTTTCTTCTTCGAGAATCACCTGGATCAGAACTGCTTTGGTAGCATCTTCGCCATCGGAATCAATTACTTTTATATCATTCCCTTCACGGACAATCTTCGCTAAATCTTCATAGCTGACGTAGGATTTTTCTTCCGTATTATAAAGCCGACGGTTTTTGTAGCGTTTAATTATTATTCCGTCAAATTCTTCTTGTTCCTTCTTTTTTGCCATATTTATTTAGAGAATAGCATAATTTGGTGCAATTTTATATTACAGCTAGTTTGCAAATGCGAATAGCAAATCAGCATAACGAATGATAGTGAGCAGGTTAATAATTTCTAAAGTTAAGTAAATAAAACCAAATTAAAATATGAAAACATCTTCCAAGTATGCCAATTTGCTCATTATCATTCGTTATACTGATTTTTCTTTATAACTAAATTAAGCAATTATTAAACTTAGCAATTAAATTTAAATTTTGTTCGCAAATGCGAAATAACACTTGACAATGAATAGTCATTCATTTATTATTTAAATCATCGGACAGCAATTCAAACGGGCTTCCGAAACTTTGAAGAAATTATTTATAAAATTTTAGGAGAGATAGAAATTATGGCAAAGACAAAACAAAACGAAACAATGGATAAAGCAATTGAATTAACCCAAGATGCGGCACAGGCTACACTTGACGTTACAGTTAGATCAGCGGAAGTTACCGAAGATTATGTTCAGGGAATGTATAAAGTCGGTTATGATACCAATGTTGAAGCAATGAAAGTTGCTAAAAGCTATTGGGATACGACTTCAAAAATTCGTCAGGATTGGGTCAAACTTTTTGCTGAAACAGGCAAAAGTTTAATCAACGCAACTGCGAATATGGAGCTTCCTTTGCAAAAAGAAGTTATGGACATCAGCAAAAATGTTGTTAATAATGTTCAAGACACAGTTGACAACTTGACTGCGAAAGCTAAAACAGCTACCAAGTAGTTAAAAATTTATTAAAGTCTGCGAGTTGTAAAAATTCGCGGACTCTTTATATATTTAGATAGACAAATTTTCTATTCATATTTTGATGATTTAGGAAACTTGAAAATTTTTAAAGGTTTAACGAAAGGAATGGAAGTCGTCAGACGAAAAACAATCGAAACGGCAAGTTCAGTTTTGGGTTTGATTTGGAGAGGATAAATATGAATTTAGCAGAGAAAGTTGCATTGCTTGTATCGGGGCTGTTCCTTCTAAACGGAATGCTTACGGGAGTTTGGAAATATTCGTGCATTATGAGTTCGCCAGAACACAAAGCACCTGTTTATGTGGATATTGCTCATCGGACATCGTTCTTTTACAGTTTTGCGAGTTTGGTGATTGCGGCGTTAATTTACTTTTCGCCATTCAGCGAATTTTGGCAAATAGTTATCATATTTTTTCCGCTAACCTATTTTATTTTAGCGGTTATCGGTTATATGAAAGAAGGTTATTTAGACCGCACGGAAAATTTATTCAGCGAACGAAATTTTATCACGACATATTTTATGTATGGCTTGATTGCAAGTGAGATCGGCGGTTTGATTCTTATTTTAGGTGGATTTATTTATACACAATTTATTCAATAAACCTTCATCTGAGGTTTGAATTTATGAAGCAGTTTAATCAAAACAGGACGCAAGTGCGAAGGAAGAAACAAAGCAAAGTGTAAAAGCTACGGCTGATGCTTCGACGGATTGGGCGAGAGCGGTTGTTAAGCAACTGACCGAAGCACAAAAAATGTGGCTGGAAATTACGGCTCGCCAATACGAAGTTGTTTTCAATACGGTTCAAAATGTAACGGGAATGGCGGAAAATGCTCCGACGGAAGCAATGGCGAATTGGGCGAAGCAGGCAACGGAAAGTTTTGTCGAAGCACAAAAACAATGGTCGGAAATCGCTATTTCGCAAAGTGAAGATTTAATGAAAACTGTTAAAAGCGAAACGAGTCTGACAAATCCAAATGTTATTGGCAATGTTCAAAACGTCGCCGCACAGGGCTTGGAAACAATGGTCAAAATGCGTAAAGCGTGGCTCGAATTTGCCGAAGAACAAAACAAGCAAATGGTCAAAGCGGTCAAAGACGGAATGAAATTGGATGATTCAAATCCTGCCGCCGCACTTGCCGATTTTGCACAGGCGACAATGAAAAGTTATGTAGAAATCCAAAAACGCTGGCTTGATATGGCTTCACAAGTGCCGATTTTCGGAAAAGATAAGAAATAGTTGGCAGTAAGTGGTAAGCAGTAAGCAGTTTAATTCTTAACAGTTCACTGCTTACCGCTCACTCAATGTCTATGATAATCTGTAATTAACTTAAATTTTTGGAGCATATTGAATGGCAAAAGAGTCAGCGACTAAAAGAAAATATCCCTGGACGACAAAGATCAAGGGCGAAGAAATTACGCTTCGGTTGATGACACCGAAAGACAAGGATGCGATGTTGGAATTTGCGAGGTCTTTGCCTAAGGATGACTTACTTTTTTTGGCGGTTGACATAACATCTGAGCGGGCGGTTGACGATTGGATTCGGCGGCTTAATGAAGAGATTTTGCAAACTATTTTAGTTGAGAAAAATGGCAAATTGGTCGGACACGGAAGCCTTTTGCACGAGGAACAAGTGTGGACAAGACATCTCGGCGGGATAATTTTATTACTCTCGCCCGAAGTTCGCGGAATGGGTTTGGGAAGCATTTTGGCGGGCGAGATTTTTGGACACGCAAACGACTTGGGCTTGCGAAAGGTGATGGCTCGGATGGCATCTTCGCAAAAAGGGGCGAGGAAGGTTTTTGAAAAACTCGGTTTTAAAATGGAAGCACTTCTTGCCGATTGCGTAATTGACAGAAACGACCGGACACACGACTTAATTATTATGTCATATGATGTTACTGGTTTTAACGAATAATGAATTTTGTCAAAAAGCTCTTTAAAATTTCATTAATTCTAATTGTAGTTATTGCGATAGCTTTTGCGATATTCTGGTTTTCACGTCCAAGTGATGTTTCGTTTGAGGAACACAAAGACGAAATACCAAATTCACAATACAGCAAATTTATTGAAGTTGACGGCATTAAACTTCATTATCAGGAAAAAGGTTCGGGAACGCCGCTTGTTTTAATTCACGGTTACGGTTCTTCCGTTTATACTTGGCGAAATATTTTTGAGCCTTTGTCGGAACATTTTCGGGTGATTGCAATTGATCTAAAAGGTTTCGGATTTTCGGAGAAACCTGATGGCGATTATACGCGGCGTGAGCAGGCGGTTTTGGTTCAGAAGTTTCTTGATAAATTGAAAATTGAAAAGGCTTGGTTTGCGGGAAGTTCAATGGGCGGAGAGGTTTCGCTCAATGTTGCTTTGCAAAATCCGAATCGCGTAGAAGGTTTGATTTTGATTGACAGTGCGGGCGTAAAATCAGTTAAAGGTTCTTCATTTACACCTTCCCGTTTTGAAATTACGTTTGTCGGCAGAGCATTTGTGGCAGTGGCTTTAAGTAACAATGCTTAAATAGATTAGACTATAATTTTTCTAAAAGCCTTTATTTAATTGATTTTCAACAAAATAAATGGTCTAACTTAAGGTTCTTCCGCACTCTTGGTGCAAGCCTCTTGTAAATTGTTGTAAACAGTAGTTTTACAGACTTAGCGAAATTTATGCTTAAAGTTTGGTAAATTCTTTATATGTAGCAACTTATCGGAAAAAGTTGCACCAAGAGTGCGGAAGAACCTAACTTAATTCAGCACGACTACTTATTGTCGGATAATTTAGTTCGGACGAGTTTGGAACGAAGTTTTTATGATGATTCTAAAGTTACAAAAGAAGTTGTCAAAACTTATTATCAGCCGTTACAAACAAACAACGGGCAACGTGCCGCAGTTTATGCACAGCAACAATGGGATTTGTATCCGATTGAAGATGAATTGAGTAAAATAAAAGTCCCGACGCTGATTATTTGGGGAGCGGAAGATGTAGTTACACCGCTTGCCGGCGGAAAAAAATTGAACGCCTCAATGGAGAATTCAAAACTCGTTATTTTTAAAAATTGCGGACATCTTCCTGCCGAAGAAATGCCACAAAAAACTGTTGAGGAAATTTTGAAATTTACGGAAAAGACAGAATAACTTTGCGAACATTAGCGTCTTAAATTTCAGCATTCTTTGCGGTTAGTCAGATTTTTTTTCACCGCAAAATTCGCAAAGGTTTTCGCAAAATAAACCAAAGAGTTTCACAAACAAATGACACAACCTGAATTAAATCGCCGTTTATCATCTTTGGATGCGACATTTCTTTATTTGGAGAAGAAGGAATGTCCGCTTCATATTGGTTCGACGAGCGTTTTTGAAGGTAAAGTTTCGGTCAAAGATTTGCGGAAACATATCGAAGACCGTCTGCATTTGATTCCGCGTTATACGCAAAAAGTCGTCCCCGATCCTTTTAACATTGCTCATCCGACTTGGGAATATGCCGAAAATTTCGATATTAAGAAACACATTTTTGAAATAGAGTCCAAAAAGAAAATTTCGCACGAAGATTTGATAAAAATTGCGGGCGAGAAGATGACAGATGTGATGGACAGAGATAAACCGCTTTGGGAATTGTTTGTAATAAATAATCTCGAAGATGGCAAAGCGGCGATGATCGCAAAAGTCCATCATTGTATGGTTGACGGGATTTCCGGGGTTGATTTAATAAAGATTATGTTCGACATTTCGCCAAATCCTGAACCGCCGCCGCCGAAACCGAAGGAAGAGATAAGATCGCCGAAACTTGATAATACAAGGGCTTTTTTTGATTCTTTGTTGGGTTCGATGGAAGAAGGAATGAATCGTTTTATGGAAATGCAGGCGGGAATGCTGTATCTGACTTCGAGCCTTGCCGATCCGAAAATAGCGGAAAAATTACCGCATATTGCGGGAGTTTTACCTGCCGTTGCAACGCCTGCACCGATGCTGCCTTTTAACGGCGAGTGTTCGGGTGAGAGAAAATTGGCTTGGAGTGAATTTTCATTTACGGATGCAAGATTGATAAAAAATGTCTTAGGCGGTTCGGTTAATGATGTCGTTTTGACGCTTTTGAGCGAAGCCGTTTCGCGTTATGCAAAAAGTTATGATGTAGATTTAACGGATCGCATTGTGCGTTTTATGGTTCCCGTAAGTTTGCGGCAAAAGGAACAACGCGGCTCGATGGGAAATTTAATTTCGATTCTGCCGGTTGAAATTCCGCTTGATATTGAAGATTTAACGCATCGTTTCAAATTCGTAAATCAAAAAACCTCTCTGATGAAGGAAACAAAATTAGCGGAAAGTTTATTAACGCTCGGAGCGATGTATTCGATGATTCCCGCACCTTTACAATCGGTCATCGGGCAACTCGCCAACGCTCCCTTGCCGCCGTTTAATATGGTCGCAACAAATGTTCCGGGACCGCAAATTCCCCTTTATCTGGTCGGACAGAAAATGTTAAAGCATTATCCGTATGTTCCCGTCGGTTACGGTTTGGGTTTGGGTTGTGCGATTTTCAGCTATAATCAAACGCTTTATTTCGGACTTTCATCGGATGCCAAAGCGATGTCGGATGTTGAAAAATTTAAAGAGATTCTGGACGAAACTTTTGCAGATTTGAAAGCGGTCGTAGTTGATTTGGAAGAAAAAACGAAGACGGCTAAAGCCAATGGATAGTGGAAAATGGAAAATGAAAAATGAAAAATAAAGAAATAACAATTTTCCATTTTCCATTTTCAGTTTTACATTTTTAACATATGGATATTCTGGAAGGTGAAATTGAAGCATTAACAGGTTTCGACAAGGAAATGCGGGAGTCGGCGTTGCCAATCTTGTTTGAATCACTCGTTGGAGTTGATTGGACGCTTTTGCATTTGTCACCTGTTTATTTTGGGTTTGGTGTTCCGCAAGGTGACGGTTCGGCAACGATTGTTGTTCCCGGATTCTTAGGTTCTGACATTTATTTATACGAACTGCATTTGTGGCTCAACCGCATTGGTTACAAGTCATATCTCTCAAACATCGGTTGGAATGCCGATTGTCTTAATACACTTACCGAAAAATTAATTGAAACGATCAAAAAAGCCTCCGATAAAACAGGCAAAAAAGTAAATCTCATCGGACATAGTTTGGGCGGAGTTTTATCGCGTTCGGCAACCGTTCAACATCCCGAATTGATCGAGTCCGTAATTACATTGGCATCACCATTTCGCGGAGTTCGTTCGCATCCGAGGGTTTTGGAAATGTCGGACAGAATCCGCAGTAGAATTTTCAGAGACGAAATAAAGAAAACCGATTATCCAAACTGCTTTACGGGACATTGCGACTGCATCGCCGTTCGATCTTTGCAAAACGGTCTGCCGAAAAAAATCAGACAAACCGCAATTTATACAAGATCCGACGGAATTGTTCATTGGAAAAATTGTTTATCGAGAATTTCCAATAATAATTTTGAAGTTACGGGAACTCACATTGGTTTGGTTTACAATTATCACGTCTATAAACTGATTGCGGAAAGACTGATTAAAAATTAGTTTTCTTTCTTCCATCTTTTGCACAAATCTTTCGCGGCATTTTCCCAATCTTGAAATTCAAACTTAAAACCTGATTCAAGTAATCGTGTCGGCACAACACGGCGGCTTTTTAGAATTAATTCTGTTTCCGTCCGCATAAAAACCGCACCTATTTCTAACATCAGCTTATTTGCAGGAACACCTATTTTTGTTCCCCACGCTTCCCGAAAAATTTTCATAAACTCTTTGTTTGGCAAAGGATTTGGCGAAGATATATTTACTGCTCCTTCCAGATTTTCATTATTTATCAAAAAATAAACTGCATTAATAAAATCCTGATCGTGGATCCACGAAATATATTGCTGTCCGTCGCCCGCAGTTCCACCCAAACCTTTGCGAACTAATCCGAGCATCACGTCGAAAATTCCGTCACTATCAGGACTCATCGTCATCGCCGAACGCATTAAAACAAGTCTTGTATTCGGCAAATCAAATTCGTTTGCCGTGCGTTCCCAGTTTTTTGCAACATCTATACTGAAATTCCAAGTATCGGGAGCATTCTCTTTATCACTCCCGCCAATAATTCCTGTGATTTCATCATTCGGAGTATCGTAGCGATGTGCATAGATCGTTGCGGTGCTTGCCTGTAACCACAATTTTGGCGGACTCTTTGCATTTGCAATTGCTTCACCAACGGCTTTTGTCGAATTAACACGCGAATCCATAATTTGTCGGCGATTTTCATCATTATAACGACAATTTACGCTTCGTCCGGCGAGATTGATGACAACATCAACATTCTCAAATTCATTCGCCCAATCGCCCAGATTTTCAGCATCCCATTGAACCGTTTTAAATCGTGAACTGTTCGCACTTCGACTTAAAATAATCACTTCGTGACCATCTTTTTCAAACGCTCTCGCTAAAATCGTTCCAACCTGTCCGCCTCCGCCGGGAATTATAACTTTCATATTTTTTATAATACCATTAAGAAATGTGTGTTAGAAGTGCAGAAACCCGCACGAAGTAAGGGTGCGAACACTTAACACCCTTACTTCGTGCGGGTTTCTGCATAACACACCTTTTTAGTCTGTTTTGGTATAATATATTTTGCCTGCAAAATTTGCTAAAGATATTAGAAATATCAATAAACCATTCGTGTCTTAATTGTTCCGTCAATATTTTTCAAAATCTCAAACGCTTTTTTTGAAAGTTTTCGGTCAATATCCAAAATTACATAGCCGATTTCTTCATTTGTTTTTAAGAATTGCCCGACGATGTTGATTCCGTTTTTAGATAAATCGGAGTTTATTTCAGATAAAACACCGGGTTTATTTTTGTGTATGTGCAGGATTCGGTGCGTATCATTTTGCGGCGAAAGACTTACTTCGGGAACAGTATGCGAACCTGTCGAAGTGCCTAATTCTAAATAGTTAATAAGTTTTGAAGCAGCATCCAAACCAATGCTGACTTGAGCTTCCTGAGTCGAACCGCCGATGTGTGGAGTTAAAATCACATTTGGCAAATTCTGCAAAACCGTTTCGAATTCATCACCGTTTCTCTTCGGTTCTTCGGGGAAAACGTCAATCGCCGCACCGCTGATTTTTTCGGTTTTAATAAATTTTTTCAAAACGTCTAAATCTACAACATCACCGCGTGAATAATTTACAAAAATCGCTCCTTTTTTTAGTTCTTTGAGCATTTTCGCGTCAAACATATTTTTTGTTTCGGGCGTTGAAGGAACGTGCAGAGTTACGATGTCCGATTTTTTTAAAAGCTCTTTCAAACTCTTTATTTGTCTGGCATTTCCGAGCGGCAATTTTGTTAAAATATCATAATAAATTACATTCAAACCGAGATTTTCAGCTAAGATTGAAACCTGCGAACCGATGTTTCCATAACCGACAATTCCCAGAGTCTTGCCGCGTAATTCGTAAGAACCCGCCGCATCTTTGAGCCAGGTTCCGTTATGTGCAGCGATATTTTTGTCAGAAATTCGGCGAATCAGCATCACAAATAAACCGATCACCAATTCTGCAACCGAGCGTGTATTTGAATAAGGAGCATTAAAAACTGCCACACCTTTTTTTGTTGCGGCTTCCAAATCAACCTGATTTGTCCCGATGCAAAAACAACCGATGGCAAGTAATTTATCTGCCGCATCCAAAATCTTTTTGGTAATCTGAGTTTTCGAACGAATCCCGACAATGTGAACACCTTTGATCTTCTTGCATAGATCTGCTTCGCTCAAAGCTTTTGAAAGTTTTTCAATATTTGTATAACCGTTATCTTCAAACTCTTTGACAGCCGAATTACTGAGATTTTCGAGCAGTAGAATTTTGATTTTGTTACGCGGATATGACGTTTGTGTTTGTTTCATAAAAAACTGACTATAAACAAAAAAAACGAGAACGCAAAATCGCTCCCGTTTGATTTCTGATATTTAATGAAGCTATCTGTAAGTTTATTTGTTTTCAAACAAAAACTAAACTATAAATAAGCGTCAGATTACTTGAGAATTAGCGGATGGAGTTTTAATAATTCCGTTTTGAAAGGTAAATATAACCAAGTATCGTTTTCAGTTTTCGATGATATTGGAAGAGATTCGGATTTCGGTAACAAGTTAGTGTCTAATAAAAACCGGCAACCCCTAAGCTGCGGTAAAGTCGTTGAAAAATTAAAAGAGCCATCCATCGGATTTGAACCGACGACCTACGCATTACGAAACTAACGCCTTTGTTTTATTGAGTTTAGCTGAATTTGTTTTACTTCGATTTATTCGACATTATACCGCTTTTTAGTTTATAATAGTTTTAATGAGTTTAGCTGGTTTCGGCAGAGTTGGCACTCACTAGGCACTCAAATATTGCTGAAAATTTATATAATAGAAAATATTTGTTTTGGAAATGCAACAAAGAAAAATCAAGTTAGGAAAAGGCGAATTTGAACACATTGACGATGTGGAAATGCCTTATTCGGTAAGGCATGCCCGTGATTATTTCTTTGATGCGATTAAAGAAGTTAAACCGGAAATTTTGGACGATTTAGCGGATGAACCATACAGACTATATAAAGCTGCAGGTTTAGCTTTAGAACGTGAGCGTTATGAGAAAGAATTTGAAAACCTAGAATTTTACGACAGAATTAGAGCAATGGCACGGTTGGAAAGTCAGCATAGATGGAATCATCCAAGTTGGTATGAACATTACGAAAAAAAGAAAGTTAATTATAACCAAAATATAAGAGCGTTGCAGAAAAGTATTTTCGATTGGTCAAAAAAGCACAATCTCAATGTAGATTGGTGTCGTGCACGGGCTTATGAAACGCTTAATTTGTGGTATTTTTCTCATAGTTTTTATGAACATCGTATTTGGACTTCCGAAACAGAAATGCAACCAATGATTGCCACGCATAAGGGCGAAAGAGATTTTGTTTTCAGAATTAACTCAAACTATCCGATGTTTGGCTTTCGTTCCGACGAAGAAAAAAGAATAACGAGAGCCTTTAAACAAGAACTAAAAAGTTTTCTTGTTGAACGTGAAAAACTTGCTAAAAAGAATGGTATGAAGAAGCCGAAGCAAAAACGCACATATCTGCATTTTATTTGGTTAGCTAGATGGCAACTAAACGAAGATTTAACCCACGAAAAAATTGCAGAGCAAGACGAAAGAAGCAATTCGATTGAAGTTCAAGCCGTATCAAAGGCAATTAAAGAGCTTGCCAAATTAATTAATTTACCGTTACGCAAATCAAAAAGAGGCAAAAAACCAACTTTTACACAGAACTCATAAAGTTGTAAATTAACAAACTTTTCTCTTGTATATTGTCGGTATCGTTTGAGTTTAATCTCTTTCGATACCGATTTTTTTGTTTAAGGAGAATTTAAATGAGTTTTGAAAAATTACTAAAGGCTACGGATGTGAGCGAAATTTTAGATTTGAAACCAGCCCGAATTTATGAATTGACGCGGCAAAGGAAAATTCCTTTTGTGCAAATCGGCGAGCGGCAATACCGATATGATCCGTCTGCGATTGAGCAATTTATTGCAAACGGCGGCAACCGAAAAAATGAGGTGCAAGATGAAAAATAAAAAAACCGCGTCTGCAAAACGCGGGTTAAATAAAAACTTTGACCAAACAAATTTTAAGCATTCCTACATCGCGTGTCAATTCTTTTGTTCGTTTTGTTGGCGAGAGTTGCCGAATGGTTCAGTTTATTTCAAAGGCATCGGTGCGTGTCCGCGATGTTTTAGATTATCGCATAAATTTGTTGAAAGTTTGCGAAACCACAGACGCGAATATAAGCGGCGGTTCGAGGTGAGCAAATGAAATTCCAAGAAATTTGCTCACTTCTGGAAAATGTAAAGAAAAACGGCAACGGTTATACGGCAAGATGTCCGGCACATCAAGACAAGGAAAATTCTTTGAGCATTTCGCCAAAAACAGATAAGTTGCTTTTGAATTGTTTTGCAGGTTGCGACACAAGCAACATCGTTTCGGCTTTAGGTTTAACGATGCAGGACTTGTTTTTTGAAGCATACCAAGATAAGCCAACCAGCGAGAAACGCCCTTACAAAGAGAAGCAGGCAAAGAAAATAACTGCCGTCTATCCATACACCGACGAAAGCGGCGAATTGCTTTATGAGAATGTCCGCTTTGAGCCGAAGGACTTTCGACAACGCCGTTATGATGCGGACGGAAAGACAGTTTGGAGTTTAAACGGCACACAGCGTGTGCCTTATCGCTTGCCCGAACTAATTGAAGGCGTCAAAGAAGGTGCGGACATCTTTGTTTGTGAAGGCGAGAAGGACGCAGACAATTTGCGTTCCTTAGGATTTGCGGCAACCAGTTTTAAGAACTGGAAACCGGAATTTAACCAATACTTGAAATCTTCGCACGTCTGCCTTATCCAAGACCACGACAAAGCCGGATTAAAACAGGCAAATGACGCTTGTAAAATGCTTTATGAAAATATCGCATCTTTGAAAGTCATTGATTTATTTCAAGATGAATCGTTGCCGGAAAAACACGGCAACGACTTTTCCGATTGGTTTGAAGATAACAAGAAAAATGGTTTAAGTATTGATGAAATAGCCGAAAAACTTTGTATCTTGACCGATAACGCAGGCGTTTGGAAACAAGGCGAAACAATCAATTTAGACACCGAAAAGGACGACTTTCCAAGTCTTTTTGTCCGAAAGTCTGCTAATGATTGGATTGCACAAGCGAAACTCAAACCGATTCCGAAAATGCTTTTTGATGAATTTTGGTTTGAAAATGAAGTTTGTATTTTTTTCGGCGACACGGGCAAAGGAAAAACTATTTTAGCCGTGCAGATTGCCGATGCTATCAGCCGCAACGAAGCAATAAATAATTTCAAACTTGAAGCCGAAAAACAAAAGATTCTGTATTTTGATTTTGAATTGAGCGAAAAACAATTTGAAAAGCGTTACTCGACAGAGCAAGCCGATATTTATACAAATCATTTTCTTTTTGACGAAAATTTTCAGCGAATAGAAATAAATCGTTTTTGCGAAACGCCGAAACGCTTCACGGATTTTGAAAGTTATCTGTTTTTTTCGCTGGAGTATGAAATTGTCGCAAGCGATGCAAAGGTCTTGATAGTTGACATCATTAAATGTTTTAAAAGTATAACTGAAAGGTAA
>MWWE01000133.1_pt1 | contig 12402 bp, 8 predicted proteins | sample 1047301 | NCBI WGS metagenome assembly MWWE01 (sample SAMN06349973, study PRJNA376086) | soil metagenome | isolation source: MS1-1 sample Antarctic (ecotone) soil | place: Antarctica
TGGTAGTGTCCTAAAAGTAATGCTATTTGAAAAATGAGGAGTAATTTCTTGTAATTGTTTTATGATGAACAAACGAGAAACTACTCCATCGAACAATTTGACTTGTCCGCAATGTGGATTATCGCACATTAAGAAAAACGGTCATACTCATTATGGCAAACAAAACCATCAATGTTTAGAATGTGGTCGGCAGTTTGTGATTCGTAACCAAACGGTTTCCGATGAGAAAAAAGAACTTATCAATAAATTATTGTTAGAACGAATGGCATTACGAGGTATTTGTCGGGTATTGGATATTTCACGCTGTTGGCTGCAGAATTACATAGAAATGCTTTATCAAGCAACTGCCGCTGATTTGAATTTTCAAATACCGGATGATGCTGAGATTCAACTGCTTCTGGTCGAAGCCGATGAAGTCTGGTCATTTGTCGGCAACAAAGAGAATAAGCGTTGGATATGGATGATTCTGGAAAGGCGAACCCGGCAGATAATCGCTGTCCATATTGGTGATCGAAGCGAACAAAGTGCCAAAGAATTATGGGCGGAAGTGCCTTTGGAAGTTAAAGTCAATGCGTTAGTTTTAACCGATAGTTGGAAAGCCTACGGATTAGCAATTCCAAAACAACAACACGCTGCCTGTGGCAAACAAAGTGGAGAAGTATCACTAATCGAAAGATTTAACTGCACGTTCAGACAAAGAGTATCAAGATTAGTGCGAAAAACATTATCATTTTCAAAGAGCGATTGGTTTCATCAAGGAGCAATCAAATACTTTTTAGCTCATTACAACTTGAAATGCCAAGAAAGATACTTTTCTACTTGAGCATTACTTTTAGGACACTACCAAAATATTAAATCATAAATCTTGATAAGACCAATCTTATCATAGAAAAAAGTCATAAAATTATTAAGTTTTATGACTTTTTTAAGGTAAAGTTTAGTTTAGCTTAAAAGAAAAAATATTTTTGTGCCAAAAAAACTGGTTATGATTTGCCGATTATTTTTTTCAAATTATTATCGGCATCTCTCAAAAAAGCAGTCTTTTTACTAAACCAATTTGTATCAGATTCTTCTTTTCCGCGTTCAATACTTAATGCTCTTTTCGTTTCCACAGGAGCAGTTCCGCCGTAGATTGTTCGGATATTAACAAAATTTTCGGCGGATAATGCGACTTTGGTTTCTTCTTCGGTGATAGAAAGTCGTCTTCCGAGAATCTTCTGAGCAGCATTTATGCAGAATTTCATATGTTACTTCGCTGTTTTGAGTTAAAGCGTCTTTTGCAAATATATGCGGGAATTAAAGTTTTGTGATGTTTGGAAGCCAAATCCAGAAAAACTTTTCTCAAATCCATTGCCTAATTAATTTTTACTTAATCTAATTTGTCAATGAATTTATTTAGCTTTCGGCAAACTCAGCATATTTGCAAAAATGCGGTATGCACCAGGCACGCCTTTTGGTAATTGTCTAAACCAGGAATATGATGTGTAAATATATTTACCTTTACCAATTTTTGCATAGAGCATACCGCCTTTTGATTCTGCCTCGTCTTCATCGTGGGATTCAAGCAGCGGTGTATATTTGGCATCCCAATCGGTCAAGCTGTATAAATGTCTTTCCTGAACCCAATTGTCAAAATCGGCTTGTGTTATTTTGTTCGGGAAGTTGAAAGCTTCATTATTCGGTTCTAAAATCGTTACCTTTGCAGTTTCATCAACGGTTCTTATATTGCCTTCCATCTTTGCAGGAAACGGCGGCAGGTTGTTTCTGATATATTCGCTTTGTTGATATTGAACAATCATTGTCCCGCCATTTTTGACGAAATCAAGCAAATGCTCATTGTTGGCAACAAAATCCGGTCGCACCTGCGAAGCACGTATGCCGATAACAATCGTGTCATATTGATTCAAATTTCCGGTCGAAAGGTCTTTTTCATCAAGCATTTTTACATCCAAACCCAGACGCTTGATCGCATCGGGAACTTTATCACCGCTGCCCATCACATAACCGACTTTGACCGGAGCAACTTTCAAATCCAGAACTTGTGCCGTTATATCGGATCTTGAATAGATGCGATGCGTTTGTATATGCGGATAAGCAATTTCTAAAACCTGTCTGTCGTATTTTTTCCCGTTGATGACTGCGTTTGCCGTCAGTTGATAATCGCCGGGCTTGGTATTTGCCGGGATTGTTACGTTAAAACTTAATGTGGCTTTATCACCCGTCCGTTTTAGAGAAAAATCGGATGCGGCGGGCGAAAGTTTCCAACCCGCCGGAAGAACAATTTGTGCTTTGCCGCTGACCGCATCCGGCATATTGTTGGTTATGGTCATTGTTACTTTATAATCAGAAACTCGTGCCGCTGTCGGAGCAATCAGCAAATTCGATTCGAGACCGATTGTAACAGCCGGAACAATATTCAAATCCCGTCGCAATTCGCCGCGAATATCATCGGCATAGCGATATTCGACCTTTTTATTAACTGAGATTTCCTGTCCGCCGATTTCCATTTTTACATCAGCTGTTACCAAAGGTTCTTGAAACGGCATATTTTTCGCCGCATCTTCCGCCGACCAATCGAATGTAAAATTAGCATTACGCGGTTTTTCCAACCAATACGGCTGAGTCAGAGCAGCATTTTCGGATGCTGTAATTTTGAAAAATGCCGCACTCAAAGCATCTTCGGTAAAAAAGCGGAAAACATTACCCGAAGGTTTCGGTTCAGCTGCAGTTTCCGATTTCCAACCAGACGGAACATTTAATAAAATATTTTTGACCTTGACACCCGTATTATCAGGAGCGAAAACTTTTACGCTAACATTAGTCGAATTTCCGCCGACGAGTTTATCCGTGTCGCTTAAAACGTCAACTACGACGCCGCTTGCCATTTGCAAAGCTTTGGCGAATTCAGCTTGTTTTTGACGAAGTATAAATTTTGAATCGGCATTGGACGTTGAGTTTTCCGCGTCTACCGCTTGCTTATATCCTTTGGCAAGAATTGGCACAATTTCCTGTGGTCTGTATAGGTTATACTGCTTTAAAGCCATTTCCGCAGTCGTTTGCAGATCGGCTAATTTGTTCATAAAACTTTTGTCACTATTGTTCGTTAATACAGCAATTCCTTTAATCGAAGTATCCAAGCCATCAAAAACGCTCGTTTCATTTTCAACTTTTTTCCCGATAGTTTCCAAGAGTCGCATTCCCGAAGTTCGTTTTCCACGTGCTTCGATAACACCCATTTCCTGCGATTTGTGCTGGCTTCTGCCTTCCATTGCAACTTCAAAATATGAACGCCCAAGCAGCGGATCGTAAACGCCCGTGTTCAAAATCAAGGTTGGAACATTATCCTGACTCGGACGAAACCCCTGACTGATATAGAGTTTTTTTGCCTGCCAAGTGGTTAAGCCTTCCTTTAACTGTTCGGGAAACATATTCGGATCAGCCGCTGCTTTGAAAGCCTGTGGGGTTAAATATCCGGCGAGTTGATGCTGTCCGTGTCCGTCGGCTGGAGTTCCTGAAAATCTCGAAATGATAACCAACGGACGATATAAACGGATTGCTCTGACCATATCGCCGAGCGTTAATTTTTCGCCCCAAATTCCGGCGGCTTCGGCACGTCTTTTTGAAAATCCGTAATCCATAACCCGTGTGAACAACTGCTCGCCGCCGTCCAAACGTCTGGCTTGTAGAAGTTCTTCGGTGCGGATCACGCCGAGCGGTTCAAATAGTTCTTCGCCGAGCACATTTTGTCCGCCGTCGCCGCGATTTAACGACAAATATACGGTTCTTGCCTGTTCTCGTCTGGCAAGATAAGCCAACAAACCCGAATCTTCATCATCCGGGTGAGCTCCCGTGTGCATTACGCTTGCCGTTGTTTGCAGACGTTTAAGCATTTGTCCTAAACCGACTGCACCGACATCATAAGTCGGGCGAACCTGTGATTTAATGGAAAATGGAAAATGGAAAATGGAAAATAAAACCAATGCCGAAATGATAATTTTAAAGTTTGATTTTTTCATTTTGAATCTTTACTCAACTGTTAAACTTATTAGATAACCTGCCAGAACGGTTACGACACAGCCGACGACATTGAACCACAAAAATTCAATTTCGGTGAAATTGCTTGCGATCCAGACAGAAGTAATTCCGAATAAAAGTCCGAAAAACGCTCCTCTTGATCTGGCACGCTTGACGACGATTGCCAACACGAATACACCCAATAGTGAACCGTAAAAGAATGAGCCGAATTTATTGACGACTTCAATTAAAGAGCCGAGATTTGTTGCATAAATTGCCACAATACAGGCAAAAATTCCCCAGAATAATGTAGCGATTCTGCCGAAAAATACGAGTTCATTGTCAGTGCCTTCGGGTTTAAAATGACGTTTATAAAAATCTATCGTTGAAGCCGTAGCAAGAGCATTTAATTCAGCGGCGATTGAAGACATCGAAGCCGCAAATATTGCAGCGATTATCAAACCGATCACACCCATCGGCATATTTTGCAGAACGAAAAGAGGAAAAACATAATTTACGTCGCTGAATGATTTATCGCCACTTTCTTTTTTAATTAAATCAATCGCCTCTTTTTTTGTATCGCTTAATTTTTTGCTTGCCGCAACATAATCTTTTTCAAATGCGGGACTTTCGGTAGCAAATTTTAGTGCGGCGTTTTTGCGTTCATCATAAGTTTTTGCATAATCCTGCTTTAACTTTTGATACTGAGCGTTATTTGCAAATTCCGCATCTTTAATCGGATTAAAAACTATCGGTGAAGCGTTAAATTGATAAAAAACAAAAACCATTACGCCGATAAAAAGGATCATAAATTGCAGAGGAATTTTCAAAAATGCCGACATCAAAAGGGAAGTTCTGCCTTCGGAGACGGATTTTGCCGTTAAAAAACGCTGAACCTGCGATTGATCGCAGCCGAAATATGAGAGAAATAAAAACAAACCGCCGATCATTCCCGACCAGATCGTATATTTTTCCTTCAGATCAAAACTTGTATCAATCGTATTTAATTTGCCGAGCGAACCGGCGATGTGTAAGCCGTCCGTCACCGAAACATTTGCAGGGAAACTTGAAATGATTATAAACAGGCAAGTTCCCAGACCGACAAAGATGATAACCATCTGTTTAACATCCGTCCACGTAACCGCCTGAACCCCGCCGAACATTGTGTAAATTGTTGTGGATAAACCGATTGCGAAGATCGTTAAAATTAAATTCCAACCCAAAACAATCGAAAGAATTATCGAAGGAGCGGAAATTATAACGCCGACGCTTAAACCTCTTGACAGAAGAAAAAAGAAACTCGTCAAAGTTCTGGTTTTTGCATCGAATCGTTTTTCCAGGTATTCATAAGCCGTGAAAACATTGGCTCTTTTAAAAAACGGCACAACCGTAATACAAAGAATAATCATCGCCAACGGCAATCCGTAATAGAATTGGATAAAACGCATTCCATCGGAAAATCCCTGTCCGGTCGTGCCGACCAAGGTTATCGCCGACATCTGCGTTGCCATTACCGACAACCCGACCGCCCACCACGGCAGGCTTTTATTAGCGAGAAAATACCCCTCGACACTCCCGCTGTTTTTGGTCATACGGATTCCGTCCCAAATCACGTAAACCAAGTAAGCTATGATAATTCCCCAATCTAAATAGCTCATTAATTTTTTACGAAAAATATCTGGTGAAAGCCCACAATGCTGCAATCACCAGAATTGTATTGATAATTACTACAAAATAAATACGATACCACCACGAATCCGGCAGCTCATTCTTTGTTTCATCCGTTTTGATATTTTCAGAGTTCATTTTTGTAAAAGTATCTTGAATGCTTTTTTATAAATTATGTGCGGTGAAATTTGCGTTCAATGTCTTTCATTGTCAGACGCAATATAATCGGTCTTCCGTGCGGACAGGTTGTCGGTGAAGATGTCGTCAGAAGCTGGTCAATCATCCAACGCATCTTTTCCGGGGTGAGTTTCATATTGATTTTTACAGCTGCCTTGCAAGCTAAAGAAGCTGCAATATCATCCCGTAAAGTTGCTTTTGCACCGCCGCGTTTATCTTTTTCGATGGTGTCTAAAATCTCCGCAAATAAATTTCTGACTTCCGACGGCGGCAGATCAGTCGGCACAGATTTTATCGCTATTGTTCTGCCGGAAAGTTTCATCAGACCGAAACCGTAATTTTCCAGTTCCGCTTCAACTTCTTCAAATGCTGACGCTTGAGCCGGAGTTAGATCAATCGTTTCAGGTAAAAGCAGGTTTTGCGATTCGATCTTTCTGTCCGTTTCACGGCGACGGAATTTATCGAATAAAATTCTTTCGTGAGCAACATGCTGATCAATCAACAGCAAGCCTTCATCATCGGCGGCGATTATAAAACTATTATGAAGTTGTCCGATTGGCTGAATTTTTGCGGCGGAAACATTTTCAACTTCGATTGATTGCGGAATAGATTCCGCTGAATCAACCGGAGGCAATTCCGGGTAATTTTCGATTTTCGATTTTCGATTTTCGATTTCGGTTTGGTCTTCGGTCTTTGGTTTTCGGTCTTCGGCAGTCGGAATTTGATTTTCATTTTGAGGTTGATCAAAATTATCTTCATTAATCTCTCCATCTCTCCATCTGTTCGTCGCATTTTCTCTTCCAATTTCACTTCGATTTATCGCCAATGATTCAAAATCCTGTGAGGTTGTCGGAATTTGAAACTCCATTTTTGATTGTTGCGGAATTGTAGTTTCCGTCGGTTGAGTTTCTAAATTATGACTTTGAGCTTCTTGCGGATTTTCTAAAGTTCCCGAAGTTTCAACTTGATTTTTAGTTAATTCCGAATCTTGTTTCTCAAACTCTGAATTCTCAACTCTGAACTCTGAACCGCTTACAATTCCCGCATTTTGCAACGCTTGACGAATTGCTTCCGCAATTACATCTTTGACGGCTTGAGAACGGCGGAAACGGACTTCGGTTTTTGCCGGGTGAACATTGACATCAAGTTCTTCGTGCGGAATCTCCAGAAACAAAAATGCGACGGGATAAACGCCGTGCGGCAGGACGGAGCGATAACCTTCAAGCAAACCGCCCGCAATAATTTTATCTTTGACATAACGCCCGTTGATAAAAAAATACTGCGAATCTCTTGTCGTGCGGCGTTCTCTCGGTGCGGAAATGTAGCCCGAAATCTGTGCAATAAATTCGCGTCCGCCTTGAACGGGAAGAAGACTTTCGATCATTTGCGAACCGAATAATTGATAAGCTCTTTCGCGTAAATCCTTCGCCGGCGAAACGCGAATCGAATCGCGTCCGTTATTTGTCAAAGTAAATGCAATTTCGGGATTGGAAAGTGCATAATGCGTAACGGTGTTTGTGATGTGATAATTTTCCGTTGCCTGTGAACGCATAAATTTTCGGCGGGCAGGCGTGTTAAAAAACAAATCCCGAACCGTGATCGTCGTTCCCGTCGGACGTGCGGCTTCTTTAACATCAATTAGTTTTCCGCCTTCGATCTGAACCTTCGTCGCCGCTTCGCCGTCAAAAATTTTTGTAACAAGTTCAACCTTTGCCACCGAAGCAATCGAAGCCAGAGCCTCACCGCGAAATCCTAGCGTTTCGATATTTCCCAAGTCTTTTAATTCGGAAATTTTAGAAGTTGCGTGTCGTTCAAATGCCAGAATTGCATCATCTCTAACCATCCCTTCGCCGTCATCCGCAACCCGCATCAAACGCCTGCCGCCGAGTTCTATTTCGATTTTTATACGCTTCGCACCAGCATCAATTGAGTTTTCGACCAGTTCTTTAATCACGGAAGCCGGACGCTCTACAACTTCGCCCGCTGCGATTTGATTTGCTAAGTTGTCGGTTAAAATTTTGATTTTGTTCATTCAGGTATAAAAATAACAATTTAATCAAATAAAAAAAAGCAGATATAAATCCGCCCTCCAAAAAAATCTTAATAAATCAAAAAATTAAGCCGACGTTGAATCACCTTTATCGGTTTTATTCGGTTGCGGAGTTGTCCGCAGATATGGTTTAACTTTTGTAAAACCGGCGGGGAATTTTTTGGTTGCTTCTTCGTCTGAAATTGATGGAACGATTATGCAGTCGTCGCCGTCCTTCCAGTTTACGGGCGTGGCAACGCTGTGATTTGCAGTTAATTGAAGCGAATCAATCACACGCAGAATCTCATCAAAGTTACGTCCCGTGCTGGCGGGATATGTAATGTTTAGTTTTACTTTTTTATCAGGTCCAACTACAAAAACCGAACGAACGGTAAAAGTATCGTCGGCATTCGGATGAATCATATCGTAAAGTTTGGAAACATTTCTGTCTTCGTCGGCAATAACGGGAAAATTAACCGCCGTTCCCTGCGTTTCTTCAATGTCGCCTAACCAACCTTTATGCGAATCGAGAGGATCAACACTCAAGCCGATGACTTTGACATTTCGTTTATCAAATTCCGGTTTGAGCTTTGCCGTGTAGCCTAATTCAGTTGTGCAAACCGGCGTGTAATCTTTTGGATGCGAAAATAAAATTCCCCAGCTATTGCCGAGCCATTCGTGAAAATTAATAGTTCCTTCAGTTGTTTCCGCCGTAAAATCCGGTGCTTCGTCGCCTAATCTAACTGCCATTTTTTTACTCCTTTTTTTATTTAAACTGATTTCAACTACGAAATTCACGAAAAGGAAGAACACGAAATAATACGAAAAAAAGATAAATTAATTTTTCGTAAAATTTCGTATTTCATTTTTCGTGTATTTCGTAGTTAAATTCATACTATACTTTATTTGCATTCATAACATCCAATTCTTCTTCGTTTATTTTCCGAAGCCGTAAAGCATGAACTTTTTTAGCATCGGCTTTGAGAATTTCCAAATCCAAGCCGCGAAAATTCAGTTTTTCGCCTTTTTTCGGAACATAACCGGATTCCGAAGTTACAAGTCCGGCAATTGTTGTAAAATCGTCGTCTGCGATTTCCATACCCAAAAGACGTTCAATTTTGCCGATTTCGGTTGAACCGAGAACATCAAAATAGCCGTCAGAACTTTCAATAATCTCGATAATTTCTTCTTCCTGATCTTCGTCTTCTATCTCGCCGACGATTTCTTCCAGAATATCTTCAACCGTAACGAGTCCGGCAACTCCGCCGTATTCATCAACCACAATCGAAATCTGAACGTGATTTAGCTGCATTGATTTAAGCAATTGGGCGACAAATTTGGTTTCGGGAACAAAATATGCCGGACGCAAAAGTTTTTCAATATTCTGATTTTCCTTGCCATCCGCCCAAGCATTCAAAATATCTCGAACATATATAACGCCTTCGATACTGTCTATATTTTCTTTGTAAGCGGGTAGGCGTGAAAATTTTTGTTCGATCATCAAATCTCTCGCATCTTTTACGCTCGAATCAATGGAAATTGCAACAATATCGGTTCGCCGCGTCATTATTTCATCAACTTCCGTATCGCCGAATTCAAATAATTTTTCGATAAGTTCGCGGTCGTCTTCTTCGATAATTCCTTCCGCTTCACCAACTTCGATGAGTGCCTGAATATCATCGGAATCATCCGCATCATTTTTTTCTTCCTTGATTTCAGGCACTATATTACTATCGTCTTTAACTTTTTCACGTCCGCGAAAAGACGGCTCAAATGGATCGGCAATAAACGGCAAAATATAATAAATCGGACGGATTAATGGAAGTAAATATAAAAGTTTTCTCTCCGGGCTTGTCCAGGTAATAAAACGTGGAATTATCTGACGGAAAATTACTGTAAAAGCAAGGCTGATCAAAATCGAATAGATCAGCATATTGGTCGGGTTCTGAAAAAAACGATAGACGAGCAAAACGACCATCACGGAAATGATAATCAGCAAAATCTGGATTGCTGAAGAAAGTGCAAAACGAAAACGCGGACGATTGCCGGAAATCTCACGCAAAAAAACCAGCGAACCGGGCTTTTTGGTATTATCCTCGGCATCGGAGAAAAGCCTTCGCAGACTGACATCGCTAAGTTGAGAAAAAGCCATATCAACCGAAGCTAAAAGCGTAAGTGCGAGAAGTAGTAAAACAGCTATGGCTATTTCAATTTCCATATTTATTACTCCGACCATTGTAAATCGTAATATTTAATAAGTAAATATCGGAGATTTTCTAAAACTTATTTTATTAACGATGCCGCTTCCTCATCCGCCAACCATAATAATTTTCCGTCTGCCAGTTTTATACATTGAGAAGGGAATTTTTCGCAATTTTTCTCGCCCTTCAATACTTCTTTCAGGGCGGCGGCTTTATCTTTGCCCGCAACTAAAAATATTACATTTGCAGCATTATTTATTGTCGGATACGTAAAAGTCAGACGGTTTGTGTCAAGTTTTTCAACATAATTTGATATGACGATGCTTTCTGTTTCATTTAATGCTTTTGTAAAAGGAAAGAGCGAAACCGTGTGTCCATCATCTCCCATTCCAAGAAAAATCAAATCAAACTGGGGAAATTTACCGTTTGATAAATTAAAAAATTTGACAATCGAGCGTTCATAACTTTCCGCTACTTCCACCGCATTTATAATTTCCGTGTGCCAGCGGAAAATATTTGATTTGGAAATTTTTAAAGGTTTTAGAAACTGCTCATTTGCCATCCGAAAATTGCTTTTTTCGGAAATCGGCGAAACATCGCGTTCATCACTAAAGAAAAAGAAAACTTTCTCCCAGTCAATTTTTTCTTTAAACTCATCGCTTAAAAGAAAATTATATAAAATTTTCGGAGTTGAACCGCCTGATAAAGCCACGACAAACCGTCCGTTTTTATCAATCTTTTTGTTGCCGATTGAAATAAACTGCTCGGCGGCAAATTTACTGAGTTCCGATAAATTTTCAAAGATTTTTAAGTTTTTCATTTATTTTATAGCGTTTTTCCAAGTTCGTCCGTCATTTTCAAGAAGTTCGTCAGCTTCCGCCGGACCCCAGCTTCCGGCTTCATAATTGGGAAAATCTCTCGCCGGAATTGCTTCCCAAACATCGAGAACAGGCGAAACGATTCGCCAGCTTGCTTCGACCATATCGGCTCTCTGAAAAAGCGTCGCATCGCCGACCATACAATCATAAAGTAATCTTTCATAACCGGTTGAAATGGTTTCGCCGAAATGCTCGGAATAATCAAATTCCATATCAACTGCACCCGTTTTGACCAACGGACCCGGAATTTTCGCCCCGAAATGAAGCGTAATTCCTTCATCGGGCTGAATGTGCAAAACAATTCTGTTGGTCGTCAATTGGTCAACGTGCGTATCACGAAACAGCATAAATGGTGCTTTTTTGAATTGAATTACAATCGTCGTGTGCTTTCGCGGCAGGCGTTTTCCGGTGCGTATATAAAAAGGAACTCCCGCCCAACGCCAGTTATCTATCGAAAGTTTCAACGCCGCGTAAGTTTCCGTATTCGAATCTGCGGGAACATCTTCGATCTGACCGTAACCCTGAACTTTTTCGCCGTCTATTTCACCTTCACCATATTGCCCGCGAACCGTTTTTGCTAAAACGTCTTCGTGCGAAAACGGCTGAATTGCTTCCAGAATCTTTGCCTGTTCATTTCTGACGGCATCGGCTTCAAACGAAACCGGCGGCTCCATTGCCGACAAAGTAATCAGTTGAAAAATATGATTCGGCACCATATCCCGCAAAGCTCCCGCCTTATCATAATATCCGCCGCGTGTTCCGACTCCCAAATCTTCGGCAACCGTGATCTGAACGTGGTCAACAAAATTCCTGTTCCAGATCGGCTCGAAAATACTGTTGCCGAAGCGAAAGACGAGAATATTCTGAACTGTTTCTTTACCGAGATAATGATCAATCCGATAAATCTGGTTTTCAGTTAAGATGTCGAGCAATTCTTCATTAAGTTTTTTAGCCGATTCCAAATCCCGTCCGAACGGCTTTTCAAAAATAAATCTACGCCAGTTTCCACCCGTTTCTTTTCCGAGCCTGTTTTTGACGATTTTTTCGGCGACATTTGCAAACAAAAAAGGCGGAATCGCCATATAGAAAAAATAATTTTCATCAATTTCGTGAGTTTTTGTAACCTCGGCTAAAAGATTTTTAATATCCTTAAATAAAGCCTTATCTTCATCAAAATCTCCGCCCGTGTAGTAAATTCTTTCCTCAAACCATTTTAGTAATTTTTTGTCAAAATCTTTGCCGATAAATTCTTTCAGTTCGGCAAGAATTTGTTTGCGAAAACTTGTTCCCGAAAGCTCCTGTCTGCCGACTCCGATTACTGCAAAATTTTCCGGCAGAAAACCTTCTTTAGCCAAATTATAAAGGGCAGGGAAGAGTTTACGCTTGGTTAAATCTCCCGTCGCCCCGAAAATTACCATCACACACGGATCAGCTT
>MWWE01000134.1_pt1 | contig 12402 bp, 9 predicted proteins | sample 1047301 | NCBI WGS metagenome assembly MWWE01 (sample SAMN06349973, study PRJNA376086) | soil metagenome | isolation source: MS1-1 sample Antarctic (ecotone) soil | place: Antarctica
CTGTATGACAATGCACAACTGGTGAGAATTTATCTGCATTTGTTTCAAATTACAAAAAGCGAATTTTATAAAAAAATCGCCGTTGAAACCCTGGAATATGTTAAACGCGAAATGCTTGACGAAAAAGGTGGATTTTTTTCGGCACAAGATGCGGATTCGGAAGGCGTAGAAGGGAAATTCTTTGTTTGGACTCCTGAAGAAGTTACTGAAATTTTGGGTGAAAAAGATTCCGCACCTTTTCTTTTTTATTACAATATTACCGAAGACGGAAATTTTGAAGAGAAAAATATTTTAAATATAAAGAATTCACTGGTCGAAACTGCTGATGTTTTCAAAATGTCGGACAAAGATTTAAGAAATTTACTCGATGTTTCAAAAGAAAAATTATTTTATGAACGCGAAAAACGCATAAAACCTTTTCGTGATGAAAAAGTTTTAACGGCTTGGAACGGATTAATGCTGGCAGCATTTGCCGAAGCAGCGGCAATTCTTGATTCGGATGATTATCTGGAAATTGCTAAAAATAATGCTGATTTTATAATTGAAAATATGCAGACGGACGGCAGACTTTTGAGATCATGGAAAGACGGTGAGGCGAAATTAAATGCTTACCTTGAAGATTATGCGAATTTTGCAGACGGTTTATTTGAACTGTTCGAGGTTTCCGGCGATGTAAAATATCTAAAAGAATCGAAGCGTCTGGCAGATTTATTGATAAGCGAATTTTGGGACGCAGATGCGGGCGGATTTTATTTTACGTCGAACGATCACGAAGAATTAGTCGTGCGGTCAAAAGATTACACCGATAATGCAACTCCTTCGGGGAATTCAGTGGCGGCTGATGTGTTATTAAAACTCTCAAAGGTTTTTGGTGATGAAAAATACCATCGTTTTGCTACTGCTATTTTAAGACTCGTTTCGCCGCAGATAAGACGGTATCCGGCAGCGTTCGGGCGGGTTTTGTCCACACTTGAATTTTATTTGGACTCAGCAAAAGAAATTGTAATTATCGGCGAAAAGAAAAATGAACTGGAACGATTTGTTTTTGATAATTTTTTACCGAATAAAGTGGTTGTTTTATCAGATGAACCTGAAAAAGATTCTGATTTTATTCCGCTTTTAGAGGGTCGAAATAAATTAAACGAAAGACCAACGGCTTATGTATGCCAAAATTTTACTTGTCAGAAACCCGTCAATTCGGTAGAGGAATTAAGCAAACTTTTAGGTTTTTAGAGTTCATACGCCCTAAACAAATATAAAAAGCACGTTGGTTTTTTTATGCAGCGTGCTTTTTATATTTCTAAATTTTAATGTAGCTAGTCAAACAAATAAGGCACAAATATTGAATTTGTGCCTAAAAATTAATTTCCAGATATAAGAATTACGGGGTTTTATTCATATTAGAATTCATATTGGAATTCATATTAGAATCCCTCATCATATCGTCTTTCATCATATCATCTTTATTCATATTGGAATCTTTATCCATTTTTTCCATATTAGAATCTTTATTCATATTGGAATCGGACATGCTTCCCTCGGTGTTCATTTCGGTATTCATTTCGGTATTCATATTCTCGGTGTTCATATTGTCAACATTTGTGTTGTCTACCATCGGTTCTGCCGGACAACCAAGTCCGATGATACCGAAAACCAAAACTGCCGTTAATAATAAAATCTTCTTCATTGTTATTTTTCTCCTGTCTTCTTCAAAGATAAAATTTAATTTCTAATTTATTTAACTGTCTGTAATTTTGCGTGTCTTACAATACAGTCCTGTTCCAAACTAATTTTGCCACAATGCACAATATAAATATACGATTCGTGTTAGTCAAATCAAAAAATACGTAATAAGCAACTTATTTTATATTTTTTAACCGTAATAATTTTGAATTCTACAAAAACTAACCTAATACTACGGTTTTTATTAAAGAATTTGGTTGACTTGTAATATTTGAAAAAGTTATTCTAGGACAAGAAAAAATGTATATTTTTTCCAAAAACTTCAAAATTTACTCATCATTTCTCAAAAATCTATGAAAAATGATTTTATTCAAACCAAAATTAAAACTGAAGCTATTTTTAATAAAGGTTATTTGCTCTCGATAATTATTTCTTTGTCGGCACTATTTTTTACTTTTATTGCTGCAAGTGCGGCTAATAGTTTTGAGATAAAGCTGTATATATTTTCATTGATCATAGCTGTTTATCTGATAATTGAAGTTGGGATTTTTCATTTTTACAAACAAACATATTCGCAGAAAGAAAATACAAGTGAAACAGAATCCGGTATTTTCACCGCCGATATTGAAGAAAAATTACTGGTTTTGGAAGAAGCCAATAAATTTTTCGGAGCATCACTAAAATCAGCCGATATGTTCAGGTTGGTTACAAGTCGTATCGGACAGTTGGTTGAATTTGATACTTGTGCATTATTTATTGTAAATGAACAAAGCAAACTCGAAAGTAAATATGCTGTGGGACTAAACTCACGTCTTTTTGATCAGATCGAGATAGATTTTAACGAGGGCTTGGCGGGTAAAGCATTTTTTAATATAGAAACCAGAACCGTTGAAAATTTACAAACAGAGAGAGAACAATTACCGAAAGCATTTCTCGAAAATCTCAATTCGGCAATTTCAATCCCGCTTTTGCATGGGGTTGAGGTCTTTGGCGTTATTAATTTATATAGTCGGTCTGAAAATTATTTCGATAACAATAAAAAAATTCTATTAGAAGCAATCGGAGAAAGAGTTGCACCGCTTATAAATAGTTCTTTAGCATTTGAAAAAAGTATTTCAAACGCTCTGACGGATAATTTAACAAATCTGCCCAATGAGCGTGCTTTTTATTTAGTTCTGGAAAATCAGATAGCTGAAGCCCAACGGACTCCCGAAAATAGAGATTTAACGATTCTGGCGATTGATATTAAAAACTTTGCGGAATTGAACAGTAAATACGGACACATCACCGGGGATAAAATTTTGGCTTTTACTTCAGAGTTGTTAAAAAAACAGTTACGTCAAATGGATTTCTTAGCCCGTTCACAAAACGACGAATTTTTAATCGTTTTGCCCACTGCTTCCGGGGAAGTTACTAAAGAAATAATCAACCGAATTGAAAAACTATTTGAAACAAAATCATATACTTTTGATGAAAATACCAGCAGTAGAATTAAACTTAACTTTGGTTCGGCAACTTTTTATAAGGACGGCGAAACGGCTAATCAATTATTGAATACGGCAATAATTAGAAAAAGAGATAATAAAATTATCAATAGTGGTTCCGTTTTGAGATTTCCGGGAGAATATATAAATTAACGTAAAACGGATAGCGGAAAATTGAAAACGGAAAACGGAAAATGGAAAATATAATTCGCTATGCGTTATTAATTTTCTTTGTGTTATCTTAAACAGTATATGGCAAAAATTTCATTTTACGGCGGGACAGGAACTGTTACCGGGTCAAAATACTTACTCGAATCCAACGGCAAAAAAGTTTTGGTTGATTGCGGACTTTTTCAGGGTTTGCGTGAATTACGTGAACGAAACTGGCAGGAGCTTCCGTTTGATCCGAAGGAATTGGATGCAATTCTGATAACACACGCACATATTGATCACACCGGATTTCTTCCGCGAGTTATAAAGTTGGGATATAAAGGAAAAGTTTATACTTCGAGTGCGACGGGCGATCTGATGAAAATTCTGCTTCCCGATTCGGCAAGATTGCAGGAAGAAGAAGCAGATTACCGCAACCGCAAAGGTTTAACAAAGCATTCGCCCGCACTCCCACTTTATGATGAAGATGATGCAAAGGAAGCATTAGATCGGCTCGTGCAAGTGCCGAATGATGGAAATCCGATTGAGATTTGCGAAGGTTTTAAGGCAGGTTTTAATGTCGCCGGACATATTTTGGGAGCGAGTCTGGTTTTGGTGGAAATGGAAAATGCACGAAACGACAATCAGCCGATAAAGTTTCTTTTTTCGGGCGATCTGGGACATTACGACCAGCCGATTCTCAAAGACCCCGTTTCGCCGCCCGCTTGTGATTATCTGATGGTTGAATCAACTTACGGCGACCGCCTGCACAGCGAAGTTCATTCGGATATTCAGCTGACAAAAATTATTAATAAAGCCGTAGAACGAAACGCCCCCATTTTGATTCCGGCATTTTCAGTTGGGCGAACTCAGGAAATTTTATATCTGATACGCGAACTCGAAGAACAGAAAAAAATTCCCGTCCTCCCCGTGGTCGTTGATTCGCCGATGGCAAAACAGGCGACGCAGGTTTATAACCGCTGGAATGAGGAACACGATGAGGAATACGCAAGTATTCTCGCACGTCAAAAACATCCGCTTAGAACTGGTTCGATGACCACGACGAATGATCGGAATGAATCGAAAAAAGTCAATAAAATGAAAGGCGTGAGAATTGTTATCAGTGCATCGGGAATGCTTTCGGGCGGGCGGGTTTTGCATCACGCCAAATATGTTTTGCCGAACCCGGACGCGACGATTATTTTTGTCGGCTATCAGGCGGCGGGAACTCGCGGGCGGCGGGTTATCGAAGGTGAAAAGGAAATTAAAATTATGCACGAATGGATTCCGGTCAAATGCCACGTTGAACGAATTGACGGTTTTTCCGCACACGCCGACTGGAAAGCTGTTTTACGTTGGTTAAAAGGTTTGCCTGATACGCCGAATTCCGTTTTTACAACCCACGGTGAACCCGAATCGGCAAAAGCAATGGCGAAACATATTCACGATGAATTTGGTTGGAATGTTGTCGTTCCCGAATATAAACAGACAATTGAATTAAAATAAATGCCGGAAATCACACACATTTTTTTTGATGTCGGCGGAGTTGTTTTAACCAACGGATGGGATCACCTAAACCGCGAAAAAGCGGCGGAATATTTCGGTTATGATTACGAGGAAAGCGAAGCGATTCACCAAAAATTTGCGAATGATTTCGGCACGGCAGGTTTAACGCTTGATGAATATCTTGAAAAAATCTTGTTTTATAAAAAGCGTAAATTTACAAAAGAAAGTTTTGTCGAATTTATGAAAAGCTGTTCAAATGCTTATAAAACGACATTTGATGTTTTGGATAAATTACTCCAACAAAATAATTATTACCTTTCAACTCTCAATGACGAATCACTTGAACTTAATGAATTTCGTATCGAAAAATTCCATTTGAACAAATATTTCAGAAATTTCTTTACGTCCTGTTATCTCGGCGTAAAAAAACCGCACCAGCAAATTTTCCAAAAAGTACTTGGAATAACACAGTTAAATCCTGAAAATTGTTTATTTATTGATGACCGCGAAAAAAATGCTGAAGCGGCACAAAACTGCGGTTTTCAGGTCATTTATCTTGAGAAAATTTATAAATTGGAGGATGAGCTAAGAAACAGAGGGATTCTCAAATGAATTCGTCGGCTTTTCATTAATTCTTTCTTCTCCGATATGAAAAATTGCTTCGCCTAAATTAACGACCGATGAACGGTTTACACAGAAAATATAACCATCCATCGGAGATTTAATTTTCCGGTGAAATTGTGCATAAGGTCCATTGATATAACCAAGAAGTTCGCCTTCTTTTACAAAAGAGCCGTTTTTTGTTACAGGTTGAAACATTCCCGAGGCTTTGGCACGTAGCCAGCGGTTATTATGGAGAAATTTTGTTTTTTCAACTGAATCAAGCGGCTTTTCTAATTTGCGGATATTCAAGTAGTCCAAAACATTCAAAACTCCTTGAACTCCGGTTTCAACAACTTCTTCGGTAATAATCCTTGATTTTCCGCCTTCAAATAAAATTACGGGAGTTTTTGAATCATTAAGAACGCGGCGGAGAGAACCATTCGGAGCTTTGTTTTGCAGCAATGTAAATGGTGCATTGAAGGCTTTGGCGAGATTTAAATTATCTTCGTGATTTAAGTCATAACGAATCTGCGGATAGTTAAAACGCTGTTCCGCTCCCGTATGCAGATCAATTACATAATCGGCGTGCGGCAAAATTTTGCGGGTGAGTGAGTTAGCAAGCTGGCTGGCGAGTGAACCTTTCAGAGTGCCGGGAAATGAGCGGTTTAGATCGCGTCCATCGGCAAATTTCCGGTTCATATTGAGAAATGCCATTACATTTACAATCGGAATGCAGATGATCGTTCCGCGATTCGGTTTGGTAAATTTATTAAAAAGCAGACGGCGGACAATTTCGATTCCATTTACTTCATCACCGTGGATGCCGCCCATAATCAAAATTGTCGAGCCTTCCTCTTTTGCCTTTTCAACAATTACGGGAACAACAATTTCAGTCCGTGTGTAAAGCGAAGCAACCTTTAATTCGAGCAGATTTCTTTTGTCAGCTTTTATTTCCTGTTGCAGAATTTCCATAAATACTAAACGTGGCGTTCAACGTAGCGTATGATTTCTTTGGCAATATCTTTTTTTGTCGCTTGTTCGATGCCTTCTAAACCGGGCGAGGAATTAACTTCTAGAATTAAAGCCCCGCGGGATGATTGCAGCATATCCACACCGGCGATGCCGAGTCCCATAACTCTGGCGGCTTTGATGGCGGCATCTTCTTCTTCATCACTTAATTTTATCAGTTCGGCAGTTCCGCCGCGATGCAGATTTGAACGGAATTCGCCTTCCTTTGCCTGACGCTTCATTGCACCGACGACATTTCCGTCAACCACAAACGCACGTATATCAGCACCTTTGGCTTCGGCAATAAATTCCTGTAAAACGACTCTTGCCTCCAAACCGTTAAATGCTTCGAGAACCGATTCCGCCGCTTTTTTTGTTTCCGCTAAAACGACTCCCAAGCCTTGTGTGCCTTCCAGAAGTTTTAAAATAATCGGCTTGGAATCAATCAAACCGACAACTGATTCGGTGTCCCGCGTATAATTTGAAAAAACCGTTTTCGGCAAACCCAAACCGGCTCTTGAAAGAAGTTGCATACTTCGGAGTTTATCGCGTGATTTGACAAGTGCCTGGGATTCGACGGCGGTAAAAACCTTTTGCATCTCAAACTGCCGCACAACCGCCGTCCCGAAGAATGTAACGGACGCACCGACACGCGGAATCACGGCATCAATTCCTTCTAATTCCTTACCTTTGTAAACAATTTTCGGGTTTCTTCTTTCAATTGAAAGAACACATTTTGTGTGGTCAACGACGACCATTTCGTGTTTACGCTTTTCTCCGGCTTCAATAAGTCTTCGTGTCGAATAAAGTTTGGGATTAGCAGATAAAATTGCAATTTTCATATTAACTTAGATAAATAATTTTGCTTTTTAATTAAAGCTCCTTAAATTCTTTTTGAGATTTTTTATGAAAGCGATTGGTCAACCTTGGATCAACAAGAAAATGATTTCTCGATAAAAATCTTCTTCCGATCAAAACGGGAAAACGCATATCACTGCGAAAAGTAACCGACAAATTAATATCAAACAAATGTTCGTGAAATAAAATTTTAGTCGAAATAATAAACCGTTCTTCGACCTGCCCGTTGGAGCTGCGAACTATTTTTTTCTTGAACTTATCGAATATACAAATTTTACCCGTATAATTCGGATCATTGTCATCCAAAAAAATAATTTCCAGTTTGTTGTTATCAGCAAGCGAAATCTTACAACAATGAATCGCGGATGTATAAGCACCCGAATCAATTTTCACATTTATATTTTTTAGCTGAAATTCAGGGAAATCAGCTTTATCACTTCTGCCGATAACAATTTTTTCGGTTTTTGCTTTCATATCTTGAATGTATGAATATACAGCAAGTAATGGATAGCGGAAAATGGAAAATTTCATTAATGGAAAATGAAGAAAAGGAATATAAATCCAGGTTTGAGTTTAAGTGTTAGAAAATTTTTTCCATTTTCCTCAAAACCTTATTCATAACGTAAGCATTCAATCGGATCTAAATTAGCAGCTTTTCGGGCGGGCAGAACACCGAAGATTAAACCGACTGCAACCGAAACACCTAAAGCTAAACATATTGACCAAAGTGCGATAGATGCCGGAAGGGTTGGAACTATCAGCATTATAATTTTGGCAATTCCAAGGGCGACGATAACTCCTAAAACTCCGCCGAAAAATGTTAAAGTCATCGCTTCCATCAAAAATTGAAGAACAATTGCCGCCCAGAACTTTAGAAACCTGTTCCGTTACATAAGAATTCAAACCGCTGCTCGAAGCACCGACGACGACAACCGATGCAACGCCGATAATGACACCGAGTAGAGTCAAAAAAGCACGCAATTTGTGTTCGATAATGGACTTGACCGCAATAAAAAAAGCGTCGGAGTAAAAAGTATAAAGATGCTGCATAAAAAATTTGATTTATAGTTTTATTTTGATTTGGAAATATCGGAAAAATTATCAGTTAAAATACATTACGAGGTTTAAAATCAGAATGTTCGATATAATTTTGAATAGAGAATTACAAATCAAATAACTCCCCGTGTTATAATTTGGGCGTTTTAATATAGAAAATTTAACAGGAGAAAAATTTTGAGTATTTTAGTAAATAAAGATACACGCCTGATTGTGCAAGGCATTACGGGAAAAGAGGGAACTTTTCACACACAGCAAATGATCGAATATGGCACGAATATCGTCGGCGGTGTAACGCCCGGAAAAGGCGGAACAACACACGAAGGCGTTCCCGTTTTTGATACGGTTAAAGAAGCCGTTAAAGAAACAAACGCCAACGCTTCGGTTATTTATGTGCCGCCGCCGTTTGCCGCCGATGCGATTATGGAAGCCGCCGATGCCGGTCTGCCGTTGGTCGTTTGTATTACGGAAGGCGTTCCCATTGCCGATATGGTCAAAGTCAAAGAGTTTTTAGCTGATCGCGGCGACACACGTCTGATCGGTCCGAATTGCCCCGGAATTATTGCACCCGGCAAATGCAAGATCGGAATTATGCCCGGACATATTCACAAAGAAGGTAGAATCGGAGTTGTTTCCCGAAGTGGAACTTTAACTTATGAAGCCGTCGGACAATTGACCGCTTTAGGTTTGGGACAATCTGCCGCTATCGGAATCGGCGGCGATCCGATCATCGGCACAAATCACACGGATGCTCTAAAACTTTTTCAGGAAGATGATGAAACCGATGCCATCGTGATGATCGGCGAGATCGGCGGAACTGCCGAAGAAGATGCTGCCGCTTACGCAAAAGAAAATGTTACAAAACCGATAGTCGCCTTCATCGCCGGACAAACCGCCCCTCCGGGCAGACGTATGGGACACGCCGGAGCAATTATTTCGGGCGGAAAAGGAACTGCTTCGGAAAAAATGAAAGCACTACGGGAAGCAGGAGTTCGCGTTGTTGAATCACCTGCTGATATTGGAAAGGCTTTGCAAGAAGTTCTCAGCAAAGGAACTTCAGCTTAATTTATAGGCATTTATGTATTTTTGAAACTTACAAACAATTTTTTCGTGAAAAACCGGCAAATACAACTTTGATAAAACTGACACCATCAAAGTTAAACATTACAATCTAAAAAATCTTAGGAGTTCTCAGAATGAATAAAAAAGCGGTTCGAATATTATTTGTTATTTTAAGCCTCGCTATTACAGCAGCGGCACAGGTTAATCTTAATGCACCGGTTCCAACCGATCCGAATGTGAAAATCGGAAAATTGGAAAACGGTCTAACATATTATATTAGAAAAAACAGCAAACCGGCTAATAAAGTTGAATTGCGACTTGCCGTAAATGTCGGTTCGATTGTTGAAAATGAAGATCAGCAGGGTTTGGCACATTTTCTCGAACATATGGCGTTTAACGGAACGAAAAAATTTTAAGAAAAACGAACTTGTTTCTTATTTGCAGTCAATCGGTGTGCGGTTCGGAGCGGATTTGAACGCTTACACGAGTTTTGACGAAACGGTTTACATTCTGCCGATTCCGACTGATAAGCCTGAGTTGATTGATAAAGGTTTAACTGTTTTATCCGATTGGGCTTCAGCGATTGATCTTGACGCGGAAGAAATTAATAAAGAACGCGGAGTTGTTTTAGAAGAACTGCGGCTCGGAACGGGAGCGGGACAAAGAATGCGGGACAAATATTTTCCGCTTCTTTTTAAAGGTTCGCAATATGCCGAACGCCTGCCGATTGGAAAAGCCGAAGTTTTGAAAAACTTCGACCGTAAAACTTTAGTTGATTTCTATGAAACCTGGTATCGTCCCGATCTGATGGCGGTGATTGCCGTCGGCGATATAGATGTTGCGGAAATGGAAAAGAAAATTAAAGAAAATTTTTCCGGCATCAAAGCCAAACGCGAGAAAAAAGAGCGAAAATTTTATCCTGTGCCGGATCATAAAGAAACACTTATTGCTATCGAAACCGATAAGGAAGCACCACTGACATCGGCACAGATTTTGTTTAAGAAACCCGAACAAAAAACCGAAACTTTGGCTGATTTGCGACAGGGAATCATCAAATCTTTTTTTAACGGAATGCTCAACGCCAGACTCGATGAAATTCGTCAATCGCCGAATCCGCCGTTTGCATTCGGAGCATCGAGTTTCGGTTCTTTAACGCGAACAAAAGATTCATATTCAATGTTCGGCGGCACAGACCCGGAAAATATCAAAAAAACTCTAGCTGTTTTGCTTGAGGAAAATAAAAGAGTTAAGGAATACGGTTTTACAAAAGGTGAATTTGAAAGACAAAAGCAAGAGTATTTAACGAGACTGGAAAACCAATACAAAGAACGCGATAAAACCGAATCGAACAGACTTGTCAACAGTTACGTTTATCATTTTTTTTCGGACAATCCGATTACGGGAATCGAATTTGAGTATGATTTTGCTCAAAAAATCGTGCCGACGATTACACTCGAAGAAATAAATGCACTGGCAAAAGAAACAACCAGCGATGAAAACCGCGTTGTTATAATCACCGGTGCGGTAAAACCCGACGGTATTTATCCGAGTAAAAAAGAAGTTGCCGAATTGCTCGACAAAGCCGATTCACTCAAAGTCGAACCATATGTTGATAAAGTTGATAAAACTCCACTGGTAGAAAATCTAGAGACCAAAGCGACAATTAAAGAAACAAATTTCGACAAAAAATTCGGTATTACTACTTGGACGCTTTCCAACGGAATAAAAGTCTATCTCCAACCGACGGAATTTCAAGCCGACCAAATTTTGCTCAGATCATTTAGTCCGGGCGGCAGGTCATTGGTTAGCGATGAAGAAGCATTTTCAGCAACATTTGTAAGTTCAATTGTGAATCAGAGTGGATTAAAAAACCTTTCGAAAATACAACTCGGTAAAAAACTCGCAGGAAATACGGCAGAAATCTCCGTTTCTTTAAGTGAAAATTACGAATATGTCAACGGAAGCTCGACACCTAAGGATTTTGAAACTTTATTACAACTCACTTATCTGACATTTACCAATGTAAATTTTGATAAAGAAACCTTCAATTCATTCATCAATCAACAAAAAATATTCTTACCGAATTTAATATCCGATCCGCAATTTTATTTTAGCGAAGAGGTCAATAAAATTATGACGCAAAACCATCCGCGTGCATTTAAAGTTCCTACCGCGGAAAAACTTAATCAAGCGGATTTCGAGCAGGTTAAAACAATTTACAATGAACGCTTTGGTGATGCTTCGGATTTTACATTTGTAATTATCGGCAATTTTGAAGTTGAAAAAATCAAGCCCCAAATTCTCAAGTATTTGGGCAGTTTACCAACGAATAATCGGACGGAAAAGTGGAAAGATTTAGGTATCCGTCCGCCAAAAACAGGTCTGAAAAAAGTTATTAATCGCGGCGTTGACCAAAAAAGTCAGGTTCAGATAACCTTTACCGGAGATACAAAGTATTCTTTGCAGGAACATCGAAATATGATTTATCTGGCAGACCTTTTGACAATTAAGTTAGTCGAAATTCTACGGGAAGAAAAAAGCGGTGTTTACGGAGTCGGGGCAAGAGGAAGCGTGGATTTCATTCCTTATGAAAGATATTATTTCAATATCAGTTTCCCTGCCGGTCCCGAAAATGTTGACTCCCTGATCGAAGCTGCCTTCGGCGAAATCGAAAAAATCAAAAAAGGTCAGATCGAAGATAAGGATTTAGACAAGGTAAAAGAAGGAAAACTCGTCAATGTAAGGGAAAATTTCAAGCGAAACGAATATGTCGCAAATGAAATTTCGCGTTCGCTTTTGAGAAATGAACCGATGTATAACCTCGAAGAAACGGAAGCGAGAATTAAAGCGATTGACAAAAAAGATTTGCAGAGAGTCGCTAACAAATACCTGAAAAAAGGCTCGGACATTCAGATAATTCTGATGCCTGCAACTAAAATGGACAATCGTTTGATACGGGTCAACCTCGATTTCAACAGCCACAGCTACAAGC
>MWWE01000135.1_pt1 | contig 12358 bp, 8 predicted proteins | sample 1047301 | NCBI WGS metagenome assembly MWWE01 (sample SAMN06349973, study PRJNA376086) | soil metagenome | isolation source: MS1-1 sample Antarctic (ecotone) soil | place: Antarctica
CTGGAAAATAATTATTAATGCAGGAGGTAATTGAACAAGCCTGTTTTGAATGATAGGCGTTACTATACTTTCAATTATTTGAACCCCTGTATATATTGCTGCTGCTATAAGTGCAGTGGTGGGGCTTATCAGTAAAGCAACTAAAACACCCGGAATTAAGGCTATTAAAGGACCAAAATTGGGAATAAAATTCAAAATTCCTGCAATTAATCCTAAGGCCAATGCCATGGGTACTCCCAATATAGAAAGACCAACAGAAGTAAGAATAAAAACAAAAAACATAGCAAATATTTGCCCTTTGAGCCAGCTTCTTAGTTTAAATCCTGCATGTGAAATAATATTTGTTGCCTTAGCCTGGAATGTTTTAGGCATCATGGAAACTATGCCATTGGTATATAAGTTTGGAGATGCGGTAAGGAAAATACTAATGATTAAAATGATGTAAAGGTCAGCGATGATACCAAACCCGGTAGTAAAAAAGCCCCTGGCTGAGCTAAGCGATTGTTCACGACCTGATTGAATAGTCTCTACTATTTCTCGCCCAATTCTGCTTTTGTTTAATTGATTTTCTGCATTTTCCAGAATAGCAGGAAAAGAATCTGATAGCTCCGCAATCTGAATCTGTACTTTGGAACCTATAAACCAGCTGATAACGAATAAAAAACCAAGGGAAATAATGATTGAATATAATAGGCTCCACCTGCGGTTTATCTTCATCTTACGGCTCAGAAAAATACCAAACCCATGAAAAAATACAGAAATGAGCACCCCCGCCAACACCAGTAAAAGAATATGAAAAATACTATTAATGATCAGCAGCAGCAATACTATAAAAGCTATAATACCACTTGCAATCCAAACTTTTTTTTGAAAACCAGGAGTTGATTCAGCCACCCTTGTATTACACAAAACTTTTGCCATGGTAGCCATTATATCTTCACAATACGTTTAATTAAAAGAATTCCTCAACATTTTCTAAATGGATGTTAATGAAAAACAAAGAAATAAAGCTAAAATGATGTAACAAATTATTTTTAAAGACAAAAAAATGATAAATGGTATTTACGCGAAAACGCTTTTACGTTATTTTGCTTCACTCACAAAATCACTCAAATTTATGAAACAACGCTTGCTGGTTCTTTTAAGTGCCTTTTTTCTTTTAACAACCCAGGTTATATCGCAGGTTAAACTGGTTGAAAAAGTAATTAAAAAAGGTACTGAATTCGTTATTCCTTATGAAAAGTATGTACTACCTAATGGCCTCACCTTAATCATACATGAAGATCACAGTGATCCTGTTGTACATGTTGATGTAACCTATCATGTAGGTTCTGCACGCGAGGAAATAGGTAAGTCAGGTTTTGCACACTTTTTTGAACACATGATGTTCCAGGGAACTGATAATGTTGCTGATGAACAACATTTTAAAATTGTAACCGAATCAGGTGGTACATTAAACGGAACTACAAATCGTGACCGTACCAATTATTTTCAAACTGTTCCCAGCAATCAACTGGAAAAAATGCTATGGCTTGAAGCCGATCGGATGGGCTTTTTATTGGATGCGGTAACGCAACAAAAATTTGAAGTGCAGCGTGCTACTGTAAAAAATGAAAGAGGACAAAGAGTTGATAATGTTCCTTATGGTTTACTAAGCGAAAAATACAGCACAACTTTATATCCTTATGGTCACCCCTACTCCTGGTTAACTATTGGTTATGTAGAAGACCTGGATCGTGTTAATGCAGATGATCTTAAAAACTTTTTCCTTCGCTGGTACGGTCCCAACAATGCAGTGATAACTGTAGGTGGAGATGTGAAACCGGCTGAAGTTATAAAAATGGTTGAAAAATACTTTGGATCGATTCCGCGTGGGCCGCAAGTAAGTAGTATGAATTTAACACCGGTTTCATTGAATGCAAACCGTCATGTTTCGTATGTTGACAATTTTGCAAGACTGCCCTTGCTGGCAGTTGTATATCCAACTGTTCCAAACTATCACCCTGATATGGCAGCGTTGGCTTGTCTGGCACAAGTATTAGGTCAGGGTAGAAATTCTGTTTTATATCAACAGATCACAAAAAAACAATTAGGATTACAGGCAGCAGCTTTTAGTTTTTTATCTGAGTTAGCCGGTGAATTTGTTTTTCAAATTATTCCTATGCAGGGCAAAACATTAGCTGAAATGGAGCAATTGTTTCGTGCCTCTTTAGATTCATTTGAACTACGTGGTGTTACTGATGATGACATAGCAAAGTTTAAGGGTGGCATGGAATCGCAATTAATAAATGGATTGCAAAGTGTATCAGGAAAGGTTTCTCAATTAGCTGCCCTGGAAACTTTTACGGGCAACCCCAATAAATTAGGTGAAATTTTAAAAATGTACACTTCTTTAACTAAAGAAGATGTAATGAGAGTGTACAATAATTATATTAAAGGTAAAGGTGCAGTTGTAGTAAGTGTTGTTCCAAAAGGTCAGGATCAATTGATTGCAGCTGCTGATAATTTCACAAGAGATACAACAAATTACCAGGCACCTGATTATGGTTATGAAGGTTTGATATATACAAAAGCTAAAGATAATTTTGACAGAACCAAACTTCCTGGTAATGGAGCAAATCCTGTTGTAAAAGTTCCCGCAGTTTGGAAAAAAGACTTAGCCAATGGAGCAAAATTGATTGGCACTGCCAATAATGAGATACCAACAGTAACAATTACTGTTACCATGCCGGGAGGTCACTTAGCAAGTGCAAATGATTTATCAAAAACAGGTTTGGCAAGTTTATTTGCTGACATGATGATGGAAGACACTAAAAATTTTACTTCTGAAGAATTGGCTGTAGAATTACAAAAGTTAGGAAGTTCAATATCTGTTTCCAGTAGTACTGATGGTGTAACTTTTAGTTTACAAACATTAAAAAAGAACCTTGATAAAACTTTATCTATCCTTGAGGAAAGAATGTTTAATCCGGTGTTTAACCAGGATGATTTTGACAGGAATCAAAAACAAATTTTAGAAAGCTTTAAAGCTCAGAAAGGTCAACCTGCTTCCGTTGCAAATGCTGTTTTTGCTAAGGTAAATTATGGTCCCAATCATATACTTGGTATATCTGAAGATGGGACAGATGAGACTGTAAAAAATATAACACTGCAAGACATTCAACATTATTACAACAATTATATGACATCAATGGATGCTAAAGTTGTAGTAGTTGGTGATATAACACAGGAGCAGGTTTTGCCTAAACTAAATTTCCTTAATAAATTACCTAAGAAGAAAGTATCCTTAGCTAAAGTTGATTTAACTCCTAAAGTTGAAAAAACTACCGTTTACCTGGTCGATGTACCAAAAGGCGCACAAACTGAATTTAGAATGGGATATCCTATAAATATGAAATATGATCCGGTAGGTGATTACTATAAAGCTTACCTGGCAAATTATATTTTAGGAGGTGCGTTTAACAGCCGCATTAACCTTAAGTTGCGTGAAGACAAAGGTTGGACTTATGGAGCAAGAACTGCATTTGATGTAGATCAAAATGCTGCTATGTTTTTATTTAGCTCAGGTATTAAAGCAGAAGCGTCTGACAGTGCCTTAGTTGAAGTAATGAATGATATGAAAGAATATTTATCTAAAGGAATGACAGATGATGAACTTAAGTTTTTAAAAAGTGCTGTAGGTCAAAATGATGCTTTACGTTACGAAACAAATAATCAAAAAGCAGCCTTTATCAGGAGAATCCTTCAATACAACCTGCCCACTAATTACATGGAAGCCCAGATGAAATTACTTAACAGTGTTTCCAAAGATGATTTAAATAAAATTTCTAATAAATATATTCAACCCGACAAGATGAATGTTTTATTAGTAGGTGATAAAGAAAGAATATTAGAAAGCATAAAAAAACTTGGATATGATGTAGTGGAACTTGATGCTGATGGTAAAAGAATTGGCGAAAGAAAAGAATTTTAATTATCTGAAATTTTTATAGGTATTAAGCCGCTCCATTTGGATCGGCTTTTTTATAGCAAAGGTTTTGTATCAATTCTTCTATGGCAATAGGTGTAGAATTAGAAAAAAAATTAAGAAGGAAATTTGAACCTTCTTCAATGATCAGCATGAGATACAAAAATTTTGATGTAATGATTAGAACCAATACAGATGGAAATGCTGTTCAACTTTTTATGAGAAAAGCAAATGCTGAAGGCATTATTAAAGGAGAAAGATATACCCGCACCTTTAAAGCATGATTCATCCGGAAAACCTTTTAAAGATCACTGGGAAAGAAAGGGTAAAGCCTCATTACCTTCTTTATATTTAAAAAAATTTTTACCTTACCATTTCTTTCCCTATTGATTACAGTTTCCTTCCCTTAAACTGCTTTAGTAAAACAAAAATCAACTATTATGTCAACCATGACTGCTCCTGTAAGGGAATCAAATCGTATAACCATTATAGATTCTATACGAGGTGTAGCCCTTCTTGGAATATTATTGATGAATATTCCCTATTTCGCAAATCCGCACCAATTTGATTTTGACCTGAGGTTAAGAAATGAATTTTCGGGAATTAATTATTACACATGGTGGGCAGTAAATGGTTTTTTTGAGGGCACTATGAGGGGGTTATTTACCATTCTTTTTGGTGCTGGTTGTATATTATTGTTAAGCAGGCTAGAGAAAAAAGGCCCCACCATTAGTGCAGCTGATATTTATTACAGGCGTTTATTATGGCTATTAATGTTTGGTCTTATCAATGCTTATGTTTTTTTATGGCCGGGAGATATACTTTACTCCTATGCCATTTGCGGCTTATTTCTTTTTCCTTTTCGCAATATGAAGGCAAAGCATTTATTAGTAATAGCTATTGCTCTTTTTACCATTACTACAGCAAAAGATACATGGAAAGCATATTCACAAAAACAAATGAGAGTACAAGGTGAAAATGCATTGGTTTTAGAGAAAACAAATCAAAAACTTACTCCCGCGCAGGAAGAAGCAAAAGGAACATGGATTGGTTTCCAGGAAAAAACCAAAGTAGAAAATATAAGAAAAGAAGCAGAAGGTGATGTAGTTAAAATGCAACAGAATTATTTTGGTGTGTGGGCTCATTTAAAAAATATTATCGTCTGGTTGGAAACAACTAAGTTCTACAGCAATTTCTTTTTAGATATTATGTTGCTGCTGTTTCTGGGAATGGCATTGTTTAAAATGGGAGTGTTAACAGGACAGCAATCTAAAGGTCTTTATTGGGTATTACTTATAGCTGGTTATGGAATAGGGTTATCACTTAGCTATTGGAGAATGAATGCTTCGTTGATTACAAATTTTGATTCCACAAGGTATCTTGATGTGGTAAAAATTGATGTTTACCAGGCTAAACGCATGGCTCTAACATTAGGGCATATTTCTTTTTTCATGCTTCTATACAAGTACAACATTGCTAAAAATTTAATGCGCTGGTTATCAAGAGTAGGTCAAATGGCATTTACTAATTACCTGATGCAATCTTTAATATGTACCCTTCTCTTTTAAGGATATGGTTTGGGATTATATGGTAAACTAGAGCGTTATGAACAATATTATGTTGTTGGTGCAGTGTGGTTGTTCCAGATTATTTTTAGTAATATATGGTTGAAGTATTACCAGTTTGGTCCCTTTGAATGGTTATGGCGAAGTCTTACTTATTGGAAAAAACAACCTATGCGAAGAAGAAAAAATCTCGAAGATGAAATTCCTGATGAACACGTAATTCAAAAAGAAGAAGTTCCTGCAGTAGTACTTACATAAGTTTTAATTAAAAAAAGCGGCTCATTTCTGAGCCGCTGCCAACCTGATGAATATATCCTATCTAAAAGTTTAAATATACTATACTCTTTCAGCTATTAAAGGTGTTTCTCTTAACCTTCCATCCCAAATGGGTTTTCCCTGCATCTTTCTTACCATGTACATAACCCCTACGAGAATAAAATAAAACGGACCCAAAAAGCCCAATAGTGCAATAAACTTGCTGCCATAGAATTTTGTCATGGGTCTTCTTAATCTTTCAGCTATAAGGTACATACTTGGAACCATCACCAGGGTCAGGAAAAACGCGAATATAAGTCCAAATATGATTGTCCACGACAGGGGACCCCAAAAAACTACACTATCTCCACCAAAATATAATTTTGGATTAAGCTGAGTAAATAAAGAAACGAAATCAATATTTAGTCCTACAGCTAATGGAAACAATCCAAGCATAGTGGCCAAAGCAGTTAGCATAACAGGAATGATACGAATTTTTCCGGCCTGTATAACTGCTTCTCTTGTTCGTAATCCACGGGACCTCAATTCATCTGTAAATTCGATTAGCAAAATTCCGTTTTTTACAACAATTCCTGCCAATCCTACAATACCAACACCTAACATAATTGTTGCTATAGTCATACCTGTTATAGCATAACCAATCAGCACCCCAATAATAGAAAAGAATATTTCTGTTAATACAATGAATGGTTTGCTCATAGAATTAAATTGCATAACAAGTATCAGAAAGATCAGCAATAGCGCAATTATCATTGATGTTCCCAGGAAAGCCATAGTTTCTTTTTGTTGCTCACTTACACCGGTTTGTTTTACGGTAACATCAGGTGGTATTTTGTACTGGGTTCTGAAATCATTAATTTTCAGGGCAAGGGCAGCATTTATTTTATCTGTCTGTGTTTCATCCAAAACATTTGATTGCAATTGAATGGTTCGTTTTAAATTTTTTCTTTTTATACCACCTGAAGTATTAGTATAATCAATAGATGCTATTGCATTTAATGGAATTTGTTTAATAGCCATGGTATTGAAATCGCGGAAGGTGATACGCATGTTCATCAGGTCTGTAATACTATTACGCACAAGATCATTGTACCTCAATTGAATTTTATATTCATCTTCTCCCTGTTTTAGTGTACTCACTTCTTTACCAAAAATGGCAGTTCGTATTTCCATACCTACCTGTGCTGTGCTTATTCCTTCAATCATTGCTTTTTCACGATCCACAGAAACAGATATCTCAGGATTATTTACGTCTACATCCATCTTTAAACTTTCCACTCCTTCTACCTGGTTGGTATCTAAAAAATTTCTTAAAGCAAGTGCTGTTTGTGCAATAGATTCAAAATTATCACCGGCTACTTCAATATTTATAGGCGCTTCGGTAGGTGGCCCACCATCTTCCTGGTTTACGGCTACTTCTGCACCTACAATTCCTTTTGTTGCTTCACGAATAGCATCCAAATATGGCTTTGTGCTTTTCCCTTTTCTTTCTTCATATGGAACAAAAGATACCTGCACTCTACCTAAGTTCGGTTGCACACTCCTGTTATTATCCATGGGGTTATTTGCACTTACTGCAACGTTTGCGATAATGCTTTCAACTATAGAACCTTCAACACCGGGTTTTTCGTCTTTTAATACCTGTTGCACCCTTCCTTCCAATACACGTGTTATGGAATCTGTATATTTTATATCAGTACCAATAGGCATTTTCAGGTACACATAAATAAAATTAGGATCACCTGAAGGAAAAAAGGTTTGACCATTGCCTCTTAACATGATCATGCCTACTGAAACCGGGAACAAAACAAACAATGCCACCAGTAACCATATTGGTCTCCTGTCTTTTAAAGCCCAGTTCAATAATATTTCATACTTGCTCATTAACCATGGTAAAACTCTGTTCTGAAATCTGTGTATCACATCTCTCAATACAAAAACATTAAACATGGATAAAAGAGCAAGAAACAAAGAGAAGTTTGCAAAACCATGCAACCCAAGAAGATGAAGGAAAATTCCAACAGCTATTGTCGTCCAAAACCACCATTTTTGAAACAATCCTCTTTTAGGTTTCTCATATTGTTTGCCTTCCGGCTTCATAAAGCTTACAGCAAAAACAGGATTAAAAATAAATGCTACAATAAGTGATGCCGCCAGAGTTAGAATGAGCATCGTCGGCAGGTAAATCATGAACTTACCTATCAGTCCTTTCCATAATAACAATGGGAAAAAAGGAGCAAGTGTGGTTAGTGTACCTGCTAATACAGGAATAAAAACTTCTCCCGCAGCTTCTTTGGCTGATTTTACAATAGGCACTTTTCCATTGTTATAAATACGATGTGTATTTTCAATAACAACAATCGCATCATCCACTATTATTCCTAACCCAAACAGTAAGGCAAACAAAACAATGAAATTGAGTGTAACCGGTGCACCAACAATAGCATCAGCAAGTGGTAAAAATAAAAACGCAACAAACACACTTAATGGTACACTAAGAGCAACAAAAAATGCATTGGTCACTCCCATAAAAAACATCAGCACCAGCAACACCAGTATAAAACCTATAATAATGGTGTTTACCAGTTCATTAAATGAATGTTTTGTTGCAATGCTCTGATCACCTGTAAATTCAACACGTAAGTCAGGAGGTAGTTCCTGCTTTTGCTTCATTTCTTCAACTGATGCTTTTACATTATCAGCAGCATCAATCAAATTTTCACCCGATCGTTTAATAATGTTTAATGTAACAACGTTTTTACCATCAAGCCTAGCATAACTTTCCCGTTCCCGCACAGTATCTTTTACTTCAGCAATGTCTCTTAAGTATATTGGAGCACCCTGTATGTTTTTAATAACAATGTTTTGCATATCGAGTGCAGTATTAAACTGTCCTTTAACACGCAAAGTTCTTTTCATATTACCCACTTCCACCTGCCCGCCACTGATATCATTATTTTCCCTGCTGATTGCATTTTCAATGTCATTAAAAGAAACTTTTGCAACTTGCATTTTATAAGGATCTACATTAACCTGTATCTCTCTTTCGGGAGCACCAACGATATCTGCTCTTGTAATTTCTTTAATTTCTTCAACCCTGTTCTGAATTTTATTTGCAAATTGCTTCAGCTTTACCTCATCATAATCGCCACTTACATTTAAAAACATGATAGGCATTTCACTAAAGGCAAATTCCTGAACATCGGGTTGCGAAGTGAGATCAGCAGGCAGATCAACTCTTGCTTTGTCAGCAGCGTCTTTTACCTTTTGCTTTGCGATATCTGTTTTAATATCCGTATCGAATTCAACAATGATCAAAGAAAAATCCTGTTGAGAAACTGAGTTTACCTTATTTACTTTTGCTCCACTTATTGATTTTATTTGCTTCTCAATGGGACGTGTAATAAGGTTTTCTATATCGCTGGGTGAATTGCCTACATAAACTGTGGTTATTGAAATGGTAGGTACAACAATATCCGGAAACTGTTCTTTGGGTAAATTATTAAACCTGTTTAAACCGTATAATGTAATTAGTATGGCAAGTATATAGATAACTGTTGTATTATTTACAGCCCAACTTGTTGGTTTAAATTCTTTAAATTTTTCCTTAAGTCCATCCATCATTTTCATTCTACTATTTTTCTTTTCTTCTATTAATGTTTAATTCATTGCCAGTTGCGTTGTAATGGCCTGACCTTCATATAAATTCTGATATCCTTCTGTTACTATTTTGTCACCTGACTTTAATCCTGATTTTATTTCTATATTATGACCATAAAACTCTCCAACTGTAACTGCTTTTTTACGGGCAACTAACTTATCACCTTCCTGCTCCATCACATATACATATTTACCTTTCTCATCGGTTTGGATTACATTAACCGGTACTACCAAAGCATCTTTTGCTGTGTAATCCCTGATTTTCAATTGAGCTATCTGGTTTGGTTTTAAACTGCCATCATAAGGAATGCGGGCTTCAACTATAAAGCCTCTTGTATTTGGATCGATCGATTGACTGATTAATGAAATTGAAGAATTGATGATACGGTTATTCATATCAGGGACAAGAATTTCCACTGGAGAACCCCTCTTTACACGGGTAATATAATTCTCCGGGATGTTTGCAGAAATTTTAAGGTTGCTGGTATTTACAATTTTAATTCCCTGTGCAGGTGAACCTGAAAAAGTTTCACCAACACGAATATTAACTTCATCGGCAATACCAGATATACCTGCCTGTACATTTGAAAAAGCCAGCTGCTCTCTTAAAGTTGACATCTGTCTTTCCAGGTTTGTAACATTATTACGTGCTGTAAGAACCTGCACTTCTGTACCTATACCTTCCTTCCATAAGTTTTGCTGACGCTGGTATAAATCTTTAGCATATGCTACCTGCGATTGTAATTGTGCCATTTGACTTCGAACAATTGCATCATCAAGCTTTAGTAAGACTTGTCCTTTTCTAACTGCATCTCCCCGCTTTACATACACTGCTGTTACCTGGCCTGGACCACCTCTTGGCGTTACATAAGCTATATTATCTGCTTCCACTCTTCCCTGCAATTCTATATAATGAGTAAAATCCTGTTGCAGAACCGGCATTATACTAACCAGCTTAGCATTGGATGATGCAATAGAAGGATCTGCTTTTGCAATATCTGCTTCCAGTTGAAGAATTTGCTCACTAAGCTTTTTTTGATCATTCTTTAGGCTTTGTAATTCCGCTTTTTTATCATTAAGGTTAGCTGTTTCGTCTTTTTTAGTATTACCACATGAAGCGGTAAAAAATGCGATGATCAGTAACCAATAAATTTTCCTTTCCATGTATTCTTATTTACTAAGTTTTTTATTGAAGTCTTCCTAATGAATATTGATAACTTACTTTGGCAATTGTTGCATTATATAATGCTGTGAAATAATTAGCCTGCGCAGTCTGATAATCATTTTCTGCCTGCAAAACTTCAAAGCTGCTTCCCAAACCTTCTTCAAACTTTCTTTTGGTGGTGTTGTACACCCTTTCAGCCAGTTCTGAATTTCTTTCCTGTGCATCAAGATTCAGTAAAGCATTTCTAAAACTCTCCCTTGTTACAACCTGCTCCAGGTCAATTGCCTGCTTAACATTATCAATTGTATTTTCAATTTTTTGAACAGTATACCTGGCTTGTTGTACTTTTTGCCTGCGCTGGTTACCATCAAAAATTGGGATGCCAATATTTAATCCAACAAATGAACTATTTATCCAAACCGTGTTACTGTTTGTAAAAAACTTCTGCCCCAATCCATTAATAGTATAATTTCCTGTAAAGGCTACTGTAGGCAGTGCCCCCAGTTTGTATCTTTTCACATCCAGTTCCTGCAATTCTTTTGAATAGGTTAAGGTTCTTATTTCTGGTCTGTTTTCATATACAAAACCATCTTCCAGAATATCTTCCTTAATAGCTTCTGTAGTCAAATCTTCTTTTAATACAACTATATCCTGTTGCGGTAAGCCTAAAGCAAATTTTAATCCTGCATAAGCAAGCGTAATAGAATTTTGTAATACACTCCTGGAAGTGGTTAAATTATTTAACTGAACCTGTACCCTGTCAATATCAAGCCTTTCAGCAAAACCATTCTCGAACATTATTGTGTTGTCCCTGTATAATCTTTCCAACCTCACTACGCTTTCATTCATAAAATGCAATTGCTTTTCTGCAATAAGAATGGCATAATATCTTTTGTAAGCAGAATCTTTGACTCTTTCCTTTGTTTGTTCAATCATGGAAGCCGACAGATCAAGAGCTGCTTTCCTTGCCTGTAATCCTACAAATACATCCGGCTGAAAAAGTAATTGTGTAAGTGTAGCACCAGTGGTTAAATTCCATGGTTGTTGAAAACTAACCTGCCTTAATTGTGGTGTAGGTACTGAGGTTATGGGGCCCGTGGAACCTGATACCCCCTCATCTTTTAATATGGAATAAATTCTGAAATCTGTAGCATCCGGAAATAATATATCAGGTAGTTTCAGATAATGATTGGCTCCTATGTTGCCACTAATCTGGGGTAATGCTCGACCCACAATTTCATTATTGATGGCTTCCTGCTTTTTATAATCTATTTCAGCATTTTTAATTTCAATTACATTTTTAAATGCCAAATCCACTGCTTCCTTTACTGTAAGTTCATGCCTTTGCTGGGCATAACTGAAATGCATCGCCAGCATTAGAACCAGTGTTATCGAAATCACTTTTTTCATCTGTTAACTTTGTTTTTTTGTTCTTTGGATTTATATTTTTCTATCAGCTTCTCTCCTTTTGATGTAGCCAATCCATATAAAAAATGTTCAAGCAACACCTTTTCTATATGCACCAGTTCAGTTCTGTTAGTAGGAAAAACTTCAGGATTAAAAGAAAGCATGATACTGTGAATACGATAGCGGGTGAGAATATCAACTTCCACATCTTCACGATATAATCCTTCTTCAATTCCTCTTTCAATATTTGAGCGGATACTTTGATCTAAAACCTGTCTCTCATACCACTCTCAGAGCCGCCGAGACCTATCTATCTCT
>MWWE01000136.1_pt1 | contig 12347 bp, 18 predicted proteins | sample 1047301 | NCBI WGS metagenome assembly MWWE01 (sample SAMN06349973, study PRJNA376086) | soil metagenome | isolation source: MS1-1 sample Antarctic (ecotone) soil | place: Antarctica
GTGCTGACACCTGCTCACCCGAAAGCCTCTCCGCATTCTAGTGTCCCTTAATAAATCTTACAGCCTGCCAGCGCTGGCACCTGTTCGCCCGAAAGCCTCTTTGCATTAAACGGTGCGCGCACCACTTTCACCGCCTTCCTTACTTGCCGAAGTCGTTTGGGTCGAAGTCATTCATTTCCTTGCGGAAGTATTCTTCAAACTCTTGATCATCAAATCCTGCATTGTCGGCAACCTCTTGTTCAAGCACCCCTGCAATCTTTTCTAGCTTTGCCTGAATCTCGCGAATCCACCCCAAACGAACCTGCTTCTTCTTAACTTTCCAATGACGGGTGATGTGGGCCACATCATCAAGTTCCGGTGCCTTGCGTATCAGGACGTAAGAACGTGCCAGTGCCTTATCCCACTCCTGCGCCTTGCTCCAGTTTTCGTGATCATCACCAAACGCGGCGCGGCGTAGCCCGCCTGTGAATCCCTTAGCCGCTTTATCAAGTTCTTCGCGGTCCCGTCTGACGGCTTCTTTGGCAGGTTTTTCCGCTTCCTTAAGCGGCTTGCCGGTACGCAGCTCTGTCAGTATTAGATCGCGGTGCTTTTTCGACGGCCACTCAGAAATTTCCTTCGCGACTTGGATCGTCAATTCCCCGTCTCGGACGAGTGGCAACAGTTCGGGAGCACGCGACCTGATTGTCTTAGCGTCGCTGACATATTGACGGTTTGTCCCGACGAGTGCGGCGACTTGCGCGTCTGCACGTCCGAAACTTCCGTCAACTTTTTGACCAATGTCCGTCCGCGTGCCTTGCCTGTCTTTTGCTTCTCGCGCCAAGTGCTTCTCTATCGCGAGCGCGATCACCGCCTTCTGACCACTGCTGAGGTGTCGCCGGTGAAGGTTTGCGGACACGGCGAAATCCACCACCGAGCCGGTGCCGTTCCACTCTCGCGTGATCGGTTCGATACCTAACTCAAGACAAGCACGGTAGCGGTTGCGTCCGTCGATGATCTCGCCTTCGCGCGTCCATATCGGCTCAAGTTGGCCATGCTGTCGGATGTCATCTTTCAACGCCGCGAACTCATCATCGCTCATCAGTGGAAACAGGTTTGCGGTGCTGCTAAATTCCAAGACGCTGCTACTCATCTCTTCCCTCTCTTCTTACCATTCGATTGTGCGGGCTTGGGCTTCGGCGGGCGGCCTGTCTTGCGGTTCTTAACGAGCTGCAAATCAGACTCCAAGATCATGTAGACGGGACCAAACTTGTGCGCTGGTAAGCGTCCCGCAGCGATCATCGCGCGCACCCGCGTGGCGGTTACGCCAAGCCGTCCTGCTGCTTCCTCAGTTGTGATTGTCCGCTCACTCATGCGTGAAGTATAGCGCCGAAGATTTATTTTGCCAACACAATAATATCTATTGACAAAGTATTGTGGCGGCGCTATACTTTCACTCAGGTTAGGACATCACAGAAGAAAGGCGACAAGACACATGCTGAACATCAACGCGGAGAGAATGAACGAAGTAATCGCAGCGGCTTTCGACAAGACGGATTCGCTGCGCTGGCAAGTGGCGATCACGAAGGCGGGCGCGGAGATTGAAGAGAACCCGTACATGCACATCGACGGCGACGCGCTTCTGATCCTCTCGCCGTCAGGTGAGATTTACTCCGCAAACGGCGCATGCCAGTGCAGGGCATACGTGAACAACCAACCCTGCTGGCATCGTGCCGCCGCACGACTCGTCAAGCGCTACATGGAGGCTTCGCACTAAATGAGAAGGGCTAGGACGCGCGCTTGCACCGCTCGCCTAGCCCCAACCCTTCACCCTTTGACAGATGAAAGGAACCCGACACCATGAGTATGACAAAGAGATGGGCCGAGACACAAGAGAAGACGCCCGCCGAGCGACTGGAGCAGGCCCGCACGCGCGTCCGGTTGGCGCTGAGGACAGCCGAAGAGGGGCCGCTCGACTACCAGTCGTCTGACGACATTGCGCGCGCCCTGACAGGCGTTCTGCGCGAGATGGACACACTCAAGATGCAACTGATGGTTGCGGAAAGGATTCGCTAATGAGACGCGAAATCGACAACCGGCGCGACGGCGAATACCTCGCCGCCATTCTTGAGCACGAAGAGACGCCGGCAGAGGTCTGCGACTACATCACGGACGTTGTTTTCGAGTTGGCGGGCGAAGTCAACCTTCACACGCCGGAAGTGCTGCGCGTCGCGTGGCCGCTCATCATGGCGCAATACGAGCACACGGACGCGACGATCATGCAGCCGCTTTTCATGGCGATCCGCGCGCTCGCCGGTGAAGACGGCAACGAAGTTATAAGTGCCATCAACAAGACGCTGCGCGAGAATGAAGCCAGCGTGCGCGTCCCGGCGAGCACCCAAGCCGACGAGTGGCCGGACACCATCAGCGGAACGGAGGTGGTGAAGTGATGCCACAGAGAAGACCGCGAAGCCACGCGCGCATGGGCGTGATTTGACTACACCATTTGGGGTTTGCGACGTACCTGAAAATTCAATCTGAAGGCGTGCCAGCCAACGAGCTAAAGCAATCGCATATTCGTAAGGCTGAACGGCACGCATTGAAGCCCCGCGCGCATGGGCGTGATCTGGTGTACCGTCGGTACATGAAAATTCAATCTGAAGGCGTGCCTGAAAGCACCGCGCGCATGGGCGTGATTCCTCCGCGGGTCGCGGCAGAAATGGTGTAGTCACGGGAAGCCACGCGCGCGAGGGCTTAATGATTTCAGCGCAGGACGGTCCTTCAAATGGTGTAGTCAAATCAAAAGCAATTGAAGATGTTTTGAGTGACGCTGTAGAAGCCACCACAAGCCCGCCCCGAAGCGCACACCGCCACTGTGACCGCGTTTCAGCCCCTGAGCCATACCTGACTATGCCCTGTTCAGCACGGGGCAAAATCACACATCTGATAACGAGTCTCTCGCGCGAAGATTTGAGCGGCACACTTCCCCGAAGACCGGCACGCGGGCGCTGGCCGGAGCAGGATGCCAGTCTTCGGGGCCGATCTTGCGGTGCAAGCCGCGAAGGGCCCGTAACACAGCCTCGTAATGCTTCGGACCTTTGACCCCGAAGGCCGCGAAGACGCCTTGCGGAGCTTTCGCGCCTCTGCTATAAGTCGCGCCCGATCTGCCACCCTGAACAATCCTGTCGGCGCCGGCAGGATTCAACTCTCACATGAACAAAAGAGCGGCGGCTGAATACCTTGGCATCTCGACGCGGGCACTGGAGTATTACTACACCGGCGGGCGTAGCGAGTTGAGCGTGCGAAAGGTGCGCGGCCAGACCGGGGAAGTAGCAGACTTTGACGAAGGCGAGTTGCGGAAACTGAAAGCGAAGATCGACGCGAAACGTGCACCGCGCCCCGCCGTCGTGCGCGAAGATAGCGACCAGATCGAAAGCCACGAAGCGGAGTCACGAAGCCTTGCGCGCCTTTCGGACGTGGCACCGATTAGGGACTTGGCCCTTGCCCTCAAAAGTCTGTCAGAGGGGTTGCAAACGCCGGCAAAGGCTAACGCTCAAGTGCCCGTCGCCGATAAGATCATCCTGACACTCGTCGAGGCGTCGGCGCTCACGAACCTCTCGCGCAATCACTTACGGCAAGCGATTGAAGACCGGAAACTCAAAGCGCGGATCATCGGCCGTGGGTGGCGGGTGAAGCGGGATGATCTGGACGCTTATGTTAAGAAGTTGTGAGCTTTGCCGTCAAAGCCTTGACGTGGAACTCATGGTCAGAGTTGAATAACCCCGCGCTCTCATAACTAGCGCGATAGACGGACTTCGCCTGCTCTTGCTCCCGTACGTTTTCTCCTCACCTGTCATTCGATGTACACCGATGCGCTGTGCTTCCGGCCAGTGCCGTAACACCTTTCCACCTTCAAGGAGTAAACACATGCGAAAAACCACACGCGTGCTCACAACGTTCACCTTTGCGATGTTCCTCGTGCTCGCCGGTCAGGCTCGCGCCGAGAACATCACCTCTGGCTTTCTGACCACGACACCTTCGGGCACGCAAAACTACACCTTCGCCGGAACTGATTTCACGATAACTGGCGCGGCTGGTGATTTCGGCAGGGTTGATGCCTACTTTAATCCGCACGTCATCGGCAGTTCGATCAGTCTCAGGAGCCGTTTTGTGGGCTCTTCCCTCGGTCAGGGTTCAGCCACTGTCGGTGACATCTCGTACACGAACGTTTTCTTTGCGGGTATCACTGATTTCTTCGGCTCGGCCATCGCTCAACCAGTGAGTACTTCCGCGCCTTTCACGTTTCAAGGCACGGTGATGGGGTACGCCAATTTCCCACGAACGCAACTGCTCTTCACGCTTTCTCTGAGCGGGCAAGGGTTAGCTTTGTTGCAGACATCAGCGATTATTCCGGGCACCAACGTGGTTAACGTGTTAGGTGTCAGGTACGACTTCCAGCCTGCAGCGATTGTACCTGAACCAGCGACGCTGCTCTTGCTCAGCACAGGCTTAGCGGGTGTGGCGACGAAGGTGCGCCAGCGTCGCAAAGCACAGAAGGGCGAAGAAGCATAATCAACTCTCTGGACTCGAACACTGGACCACCCGTGAGCACGGAAGCTTGCGGGTGGTTTGCTTTATTGAAGAAAGATTTTACGAGCGGCGAAAAGCACTGCTACCCGTCATGCCGGAGTTGTAAAGGCTGCGGCCAAGTTACCGACGTGTGGGACGGGCGCACGTGGCGAAGAGTGCCGGCGACACAAGCAGGGAACTATGCGCAGAAGGGGCGGACTAACGAGTGCCCGAACCTGCGCTTCGGGCTAGAGAGTCTGGAGTTGCCGTTGATCGAGATAGAGTAAGGAAGTAAAAAGCGACGAAGCCGCGGAGAGCGACCCCATCGCTTTTTCGGTTCACAATGTTACTTGTGAGTCGCATCAGACTCCTCACTAATCCGATGCGGTGGCGGACACATTCAGCACCCGCCCTTAGTTGCCGCGCACTATAATCCCGCCGCCGTGCGCTGTCAATTGGTGCTATTCATACAGCAACTTGGCTTCGACGCCGTAAACAGCCCCCACCCGCTCGGCAACCACCCGTTTTTCCACCAGAGGATACTCAAGCAATAGCCTCTCGTAAGCTGCGCGCGCCGCATCATAGGGATTCTTAGCGGCGGCTACTTCAAGCCCCATCACCGCACACAGTTGTTTGGCGGCGGCTTGGCTACTGTGAAGCTCTACGCTCGTTTCCTGTACCACAGCGTCTTTGCTCTTGTCGTAATACTTTTTGACCGTGAGTCTCTTGATCCAGTGTGAGACTCCGGCCTCCCGCGCCCTTTGCACTATCGGGTTATCCGGCACGATCAACGCGATGTCGGCGCGCATATGGCTCGCAAGCGTGCCGATCACCTCATCCGTGTGGATTCTAGCTTCCTGCATGCGCTCAGCGATGCGCCGGCGTATGTAAGGTTTGGCAAGGTTTTCGGAAGCAACTTGTTTCAGCGTATCAGGCGTCCCGGAATAGCCCGCGTCCCGCGCCGCCTGTGTCGCGTTGCCGCCGTTGGAGAGGAAACTTTCTATGAAATTCGCTTGCTTGTTGGTCAGTCCGTTATCGTTCATCAAGCGCCTCTATGGGTGAATTTACCATCCTGTGAATTTGAAGCATGGGCGTGGCCGTTTTCATCTGCCGCTCTTTCCTCCGGATACCCCCCCCCCGCCTTGCTTACTTTCGTCATTGGCAGAACACAATGGCCATTATCGGATGCCACTTTGAAACGCTGAATCACCGTTCACCGCGAATAGAGAGTGAAAACACATGCGCTTGTGATCGCACCCTCTTCTGAAGCATAAGGCGCGATTGAACATTGTTCGGTGCGTTAGCTTCGCCGGTGAACATTATGCTTTTTGAAATGAGCACCATTAGTTGTGCCCCTTCACGCTGCACGCTGCCTTTGGCGCTCGCGCTCCGTGGCGCGGCCCGACGCCTCTTTTGAACGCTGCCGTTCTCGGCGTCGGTTTTCGATGTCGAGAGCCAACGCGACGGCCGGGCCGTAAGGCTCGACGGCGGGCGGGCGAAAGTGGCCTTCGCCGCCCTCTCTGCGCCATTCCTCGACCTTCTCAAAGTACGTGCTGACAGCGCCCTCAAGGTGGGCATTGACGCTTTCAAAGAGCGCGTGAATTTCGGCGGTGAGCACTCGCCGCCTCTCCTCACGCGCCCTGCCGCGCGCCGCTTCCGCGCGAAGTTCTGCAACGCGCTCGGCCTCGGCCAGTTGCGCGCGTTTGTTCATGAGACGGACGTCGAGCGCGTCAACGGCCTCATCAAGCGCGGTGTAAGTGCTCTGCGCGGCTGTGACCTTGTCGGCTTCAAGTTTGCCGTTCACAAGAGCGGCGCGCGCCGCGTCAAGTTTGCCGCGCGCCGCTTCTACCTCGGAGGCCAGAGTCTCCCGCCTCGCTTCGAGCGTCTTCAGTTCCTTCTCAATAAGTTTTGCTTCCATTGCTACCCCCTTCTCGCTTAATTTCGGCGAGGCGTGCGCGCCGCTCGCGTTCCTGCTCTTGGCGCTCGCGTGATTCGCGGCGAACGCGGTCATAAATGTTTTCGCTAACTTGTGGCTTCTCTTCGGCCATGTTCATTTGATCCCCCTCTGTTATGCGGCGTCCGCTTCATCGCGGATCGCCTGAAGTCTGGCGTGCTCGCGCTTCTGGGCTTCGTAAGCGTAAAGCGAAAGCTTGCTCGCCGGTGACATCTCGTTGAACGCTTTCGGGTCCGTGCGCCGCAAGTCCAGAAGCTTCTCGTAAAAATGATTGACCTCAAAAAGTCGCTCTTCGGTCTTGTTCATTGGTCCCCTCATTTTGAATCCGACGCCGGTCATGCGTATCCTGCATCCTGTTCAACACGTAAATCATGCTCACGCCGCACGTCTCACTCTCTGCGCGTCAACGCATGATTTGATCGCCTGCACCGTGTTAGGCACAGAGACGGGGATGACTATTTCATCCGGCAACGTGTCGTCGGGAAAAGTGCCGTCTCCGAGCGCCGCGATGATCGCCCGCTTGTGTTCGGCGAGGCCCTGCCGCAGCGCGTCACTAACAGCGCCTTTCCTGCCCTGTGCTCTCACTTCGTCGCCGTCGATGACGAGACGCACGCCCCGTCGCGTGACGACCATCAGCGCGTCATTCATCGTCATGCGACCTTACCTTTCTCTCCAACATTCGCGCCGTAGAGGTCTGCATAGTCATTGGCAATATGAGCCGCAAGGTCGCGCACCTCATCATCATCAAGTGGCGGCACGCATCGAAGCTGGTTAACCCTTGAGAGTTGCGAATAATGCTCGTCTTCAGTCCGCTCCCATGCGTAACGCATCCGACCAAGCCCGTAGGCCAGCAGGCCGTCGTTGCGATGGCCGTCAAGGTATTTTTCGTTTCGATTGCTGGCGCTGCCGTGCGTCGGCCTATCTTGAAAAACTACTTCGCTCTCAGACTTCGGCGCGCTGAGTGCATCAATGATGAATTGTGGGACTGGCGGGAACCCACTTGGAGAGATGACCGCGTAACGTTGGCCTGAGACGTGAAGGGACGGCGGCATCACCAGATACCCCTCATCCCCTCTGGTATCTATTCCCGGCCCGATTTTGCTTGCGCTGTTTTTGAATGAGATGCCCGTTTGATTGTCGAAGATGAAGTGAGGACCGCCCGATCCACTCACGTTGCGCCACGCTTCATCAAGCCATTCCCGCCCGTATTTTTCACAGAGATCGTAAACAGAAGTGTCGCCTCCGTGCCTCGGATCAACATCAATGCCAAGCTTACCGAACATCCGGCCTCCGATGTTTGCCGTCGGGTATTTACTCCACCAAATTTTTATTTTTTCAGGGTCAGTCGAGGCGATTTTCAGCCCGTTTTGAAGACCTACTTTGCGGTCAGTTCTCGGATGCTTGCCCTTGTCACTGCACTCCGAGCCGCAAAAGTGTTTATTACCTTCACACAGCATCACCCACTTGCCTTCTTTTTTTCGCCAATGGTCGGCGCAGGTGCAAGTACAGGTGCCGTCATAGACCTCATGTAATGGAAAAACGGGGATGCCTTTTTCAGCCCAAAAAAGCGCCCAATTGAGCATGAAGTCGGTACTTTCCGCACTTTCCGGTTCGCTAACCTGTTGAGCGGGCGCGGGTTCCATCGTCACCTGGGTTACATTTTTGTCACCCAGGTCCGCCCCGATTACCTCGTCAACTACTTCCGGTTCCGCCTCCCCAAAATCGGAGTTTTTGTCACACATATAGGAAGTAGCACCAGCATCTACATCATCATCGTCGGGCGTGGCTGATTCGTCGTCTTCATCGAAGATTGACAGTGCGGCGAAGTCGCGGCGGGCGGGCGCGGTCTTTTTCAGGGAAGCGGCCATGCGGTAAAGATTGTTGGCGAGACGGTCAACCCACTCGGCACCGTCACCTCCCCGTCGCTCGATCTCACCGGCGCGATCCTCGACGATGGTATTGATTCGCGCTTCCTGATCGGCTTCGTACTTATCTAGCGGCAGCGGGGTGCCTTCCTTTTTTTTCTTCTCTTTGTCAGCGCTGCCCTTTGGTAGGTTTTTGAGTAAAGAATCAGTTTGCGCGTCGAGTGCTTTTCCGGGATGCCGTCTCCATTCGTCTGACTTGCGCGCGCTCTGCACGGCGGCGTCGGCCTTCGGCTTTAGCTGGTCGATGAAGATCGTTTTTTTGCGGATCGGCGAACCGTCAGGACGGTAGCCGATGACCTCGCCGCCTTTTCGGACGGCGAAAAGTTCATAGCCGACGGCTTGCTGCCACGCGATAAGATCGTCAACCCACCGGCGCACGCGGGCGCGCACCGCCTCATCGGTGCCGGAGAATTGAAGTTGCCTGCCGATGCTGAGGTAATCACGCGCGAATTCTTCATACGCGACTTCGCCGCCGCCGTGCGCGCCCTGAATGGCCGAGATGAGGTGCCGCACGTTCGGTGGCATCTCGACGCCCGTATCAGCCGCGATGCGCGCGATACAGAGGTTCTGCATCGCTTCGATGTTGGCATGGTCGCGGCGTCGCCAGCGGGCGTACTCTTCGTCGCGGTTGTTTTGGTAGTGGGAAGACGGTTGTGCAGACATCACGCCGCCTCCTTTCGTCCGCCGCGATACGTGCGGCGGTTAGTGAAGCGCTGGCGCTGTGCTTCCAGTTCGGCGGCTTCGGCGTTTCGACAAAGAGCGCCCCAGGCGTCGATTTTATAGCGACCGGCGCGCGCTTCCTTCACCAGATCAATATAATGCGGGCGTGTGACCGCTGGCGGCTTTGCAGTTCCGTTGGGTTCGTTTATACTCATGGTGTTGGTCCTGTCTGTTCAATTGTCAAAAGCAAGCGAGCGCCCCAAGCGGTAAACTTGGGGCGTTCTTGCGTTCGGTTGTCAAAAAACAAAAAAGCTCGTCGCTCCGTGTGACCTTCGGAACAACGAACCTTTTTGCCACTCCACGACGGCGGGACGGCGCGCCGCAAAGTTGAATTTTCAGAACGCCCGGTCACGGGGCCTTATCAAAGCCACTTGCACAACCGGTGTTCACTGCTATAATCAGCGAGCAAAAACACCGGCGCGGAAGTGCTGGTTACCAACTGAGCAAGATTGGCGCGGCTTGTCGAAGGTTTCGCGCCTTTCTGCTTTAGAGCAGTTGCATCTTAACATGAAGGCGACAGAAAATGAAAACTTTCTGTCGCCTTCGCGTTTATGTGACAGCCGTGTTGCTATATCGTTCTTTCACTTCATCCCACGTTTGAAGTCCGTTTCGAGCGGCCCATCTTTGAATGGTTCGGGCGGTCACGCCCAACTCTTTAGCGACGGATACTTGTGTCGCTTCGTTTCCGAGTTTTTGAATTGCCTTCACAACGTCGCTTTCCGTAAGTTTCGGATCGCCGCGCGTTTCGACGCGGAAAAACTCCATCGCTTCTGTAATCACGTTAATGTCATCGTTCGTCTCTTCGGGGATAAGGCTGCTTAGCATTTTGAAGCGCCTTCCGTGCGTCGGCCACCAATGCACAATCAACTCGACGTTGCTGAGTCTGTGTGTGATGCGTGAGATGAAAAAATGCTGATAGCGAAACGGGGTAACCGCATCGGGCGCGACAGATGCGAAGAAGAAGAAGGGCGTCGGCGGACCGGGTATAACTCTGTCATCGTCGCGGGGAAATATCACCTCATCTGCTTCCACGCCGATCACTTCGACGGTGAAGTCGCGCCAACGTGGTTCAAAATCATCGCCGTAAAAAGACGTGTGTAGGTATTCGCCTCGCTTTTCGACACCTGTCGTGACTGTTGCGTTGTATTCCCGGAGATCGGAGCGCCAGAACTTCTCTTGCCGCGTGTAGTAGGGCAGGCGAATCTCTATCTTTGTTGCACGCCCTCTGCCAGCGTCCGCTAGGAAGTTTTGGTTTTCGCAGAACGGGCATGCATCCTGTGGCATCTGGTTTCCTCAATCCCGACAAGTGGTGTCCGAGCGCCGCCAAGCTATTTAATGGCGGGGAAGTGTTCTTTCAGCGTGGTGCGCAGTTCTCTGAAGTCGGCGCGCAATTCGTAAAACTCCGAGTGCGTCAGTTTCACTTCGCCCTCGATGCGGTCAAGGCGCACGGCGACCTTATCGAACAGCTTTTCGACTGACGCGAAGCCTTTACGCATCTCTTCGGTTTGGGCGTCGATGCGCTCAAGGATAGTTTGCATCGTCGGCTTGGTTACGTTTTCGCTCATCCCTTACTTCCCTTCACGCCTACCGTCTTCCACCGCTTTTAACCTTAGCCCCGCCGTGCCCGAACTCACTCCGGCGCGTCAGGCGGTCCTGCTCGCAATCTGTGCAACGCTTCGGGGGCTTCTTTATTCCCTTTCCATGAACAACTGTCTGCTCGTCTGACGTCCAAGTGAAAATGTACTTACACTCAATGCAGGAGAGTTCCTTGTCTTTGAACTCCTCGCTCACCTTTTGCCGCCTTCCTTCTCGCTTCTCTCACCTGAACAATGCTGGCAGAGTCGCAACCATTCAGGGATGCTTTCTACTATCTTCGACGCCGACCCGTAGCCCTGATTATGAGTATCAGAGTCCGGCGCAGAGACATATACCCCGCACTTGGTGTGGTTCTCATCCCTCATCAGGTGATAAATCCGCGCGGTATCGTAGACCGCATATTTACTCACCACTTTCGCCGTCTCACTTCTTGCCGCCTCTCTTCTTACCGGCCATCTCTCCATCGGCAGTCCACTTGACCGAACTGTCGAGCTTTTGCGTGATCGCCGTCTGTGATTCGATTGTGCCTTGCTTCTCGTCGGCACCGGCGTTGACGATCAAGCCTAAATCCTGTGCACGCTTCTTTAGCTTCTCCGTCGCCTTGTCTTCGATCATCGCTTTCCTCTCTTCTTACCGTTCGTTTGCGAAAGTGTACTCACTACACCTTTGGCGCTGACACCTGCTCACCTGTCAGCCTCTCTTCAATTCACATGCTCATCTACTTCCACGTCAGGGAAAGCTCCCGCCGTCTCAAGCTCGGACAACAGATCGGCCTGGTGGATGGCCTTCCGGTCGCCTATCACCGTTCGAGCCAGCTCCGAGCCGGGCGAAATTTCCCGCGCTCGATCGTACGGGGCTTCATCGGCGGGGGCGTCCTCCGGGAAAAGGAAGATGGCGATTTCGTTGTACTTCTGAATGTCATTTAGCGTCTGTGTCCAATACCCCCATTCGTCAAGCTTGGCGATAATGGCACGCACGTTGATTATTGTTTCGCCCGGCCTGTCAGTCACCGCACCGCTTTCCTCAACCACGCTTATCATCGCCCGCCGGATGACTGCGGGCACTAAGAGCATTGATTCATTGTTCACTTCTTCCCCCGCTTCTTACCGTTGGATTGTCCGGGCTTGGCTTTGGGTATGCGTCCCCGCTTGGGCGGCTGAAAGCCCTTTAGATCGCTTTCGGGTATTAGCCAGTATGAACCTAGCGGCGACCGTTCAACGCGGGCGGTGGAAAGCGACCTTGCCGGCACCAAAGGTTGACCGTAGAGCGCCCCACATCAAGGCGCTCCGCTACTTGTGCGGCTGTAAGCCCATCCTTCATGCGCGGAAAGATAGCACACCCGCTAAAAAATAATCAAGAAAAAGTTAGCAGCCCTAACACAATTCTATTGACAATACTTAGTAACCCTGCTAAGATTCTTTTCGTCGGCAACATTCAAGACAAGAAAGGCTAAAAACAAATGTTCATCCTGAGAAACAAAGAGCAGATCACGAAGGCCATCGAGAACGCGCGGGCGCTGCACCCGAAAGTCCGCATGGTTGAATTTGGCGAGTATGAGGTGACGGGATCGAAGGGCAACACCTACACGGTGCTGTGCTACCGCGCGG
>MWWE01000137.1_pt1 | contig 12303 bp, 9 predicted proteins | sample 1047301 | NCBI WGS metagenome assembly MWWE01 (sample SAMN06349973, study PRJNA376086) | soil metagenome | isolation source: MS1-1 sample Antarctic (ecotone) soil | place: Antarctica
GTGCTGCTTCCTCCCTGGGTGGATCTACTACCCTTGGCGGTGCGGATGAAGCAATCGTCGAACCCCCTCCCCCGCTTGTTCCACGCGGAGCAGATGAAGGTGCATTTGAAACAGTTACATCCTCAGTACCAATTACAAAAGTTCCTTTCGGTCTTGCCTTTGCTGTACTTTGAACAGTACTAATCTTGGGTGGAACAGTTGGCGATTCATCCATTCTGAGAATGTTTTCCTTCCGTACTGAAACTTTCGCATCGTTCTGAACCTGTTGTTTCTCAGGTTCGGGCTTCTCAGGTTCGGGCGGCGGCGGTGCTTCTTCTGGAACCGGGACGGGTGCTACTAAGGTAGAAAGTTCTAAGTTCTCATCCCCCATACCTAAAGGTTTAGCAAAAAGACTTATCAATAATCCACCAAAAGCAATCGCAAATACGATAACGAAAGTGGTTAATAAGAATCCGCTCCTTCTTTTATTCTCGGTTGAAGTGCTTTTTGACTCTACTAATTGATCTAACATTTTATTTTTCCTCCCTAGTTCCGGTGCCAAAATGGGTCAAGGGCTGCAAATTTTACTGCCTGTTTTTCAAGACACTAAATATAATTCAATTACGATTATCCCCACAAATACAGATGTGCGATAACCTGTTTTTCTAAAAAATTCGTATTGCTTTTTGACCTTATCATTAAATGCAGGAATAGATTTTGCCAGCCTTTTAAGTTACAAAAGTGCCGTTAAAACCCGTACTTTTTTAAAATAGAAACGGATAAAAAGCATTCTTTATTAGAAATATTTAATTGACCAGCAACGATTTGAAGTCTAAAGTTTTATATTCAGAAAGTCAAGAAAAACTTGTGTTTTTTTATAAAAAATACACTAAATTATCAAAATTTATTTATTATGTTTGTGATTGAATGATTTTACTAAATTCAAATTCAACAAACACTTAACTTTTCTATTAAAAAATAAGGAATAATTCGATTTTAATTTAATATTTTTTTGACAATTTATTTACTCACAGGTCTTCTTCTCACCGAACCTCTGGCAGCCGAAGCTAGTTTATTTTTGTCCTTTTCAAGCGACTTGTCCTTCATTTTTGATTCACCGAGTTTGCTCTGCCACCAGATCGCAATCGGACTTGCAATTGCTACGGTTGAATAAGTTCCGGTGATTGAACCGACAAATAATGCGAGCGAAAATCCACGCAGAACTTCTCCGCCGAACAAAACCAATGCCAGAACTGCAAGAAAAACCAAACCGTTTGTTACGATTGTTCTTGACATCGTTTGATTAATCGAGTCATTCGTCAAACCATAAATCGGTTTATTTCTATTTAAGGTTATGTTCTCCCGTATTCTGTCAAAAATCACAATTGAGTCATTTACGGAAAAACCGACAAGAGTTAAAAGTGCCGCTAAGACGGTTAAGCTGACTTCCCATTGAAACATCGTAAAGAAAGCAAGCGTGATCAGAACATCGTGAAATACAGCGATCACCGCTCCGGCGGCATACGTCCAGTCATAGCGAAAAGCTATAAAGAACAAAATCCCAAACATTCCGAGTAATGTAGCAATAACCGCTTGATTCCGCAGTTGTTCACCAGCAACCGGACCGACCGAATCTATTCCGACGATTTTATATTTAGCATCAGCGGCTTGTTCAAGTGCAACTCCCGCAGGTGCTTCTTTACCAAATTTATTGAGTGCTTCAACAACCAGTTTCCGACCTTCGTCAACTTGATTTAATTCATCATCTTCGGTTTTTGCGGCAGTTTCAGTATTCGTATTACCTTCGCCGTTGGAATTAGTTGCCAGAGTGTTGTTTGTATTTGCTTCAGTATTAGTGTTTGTCGCCGTATTCGACTCCGAATTTACATTTGAATTAGCATTAGTTTCAGAATTAGCATTAGCCTCAGAATTATTCGCTTCGGTGTTTGCATTCGCATTTGAATTAGCGTTTGCAACATTGCTATTCGCATCGCTTTGATTCTCACTTTCTGCTTTAGGCTCTTCTTCAACAGTTTCCTTGATAACCGAAGTGTTGATATTTGAATCAACAGATTTGTTTCCGTCTTCACCTTCGATCAGAGGAATTTTGATTAAAACCTCATCTCCTTTGTCAGTAGAATCCTGAATCACCGATTCGTTCAAACCAACAGTTTGCAGAGCATCCCGAATTTCATCAACGGACGGTCTTTCGCCCTTAAATTTTGCAGTTACAACCGAACCGCCCTGAAAATCCACGCCGAGGTTAAACGCATCAGTCCCGCCCGGCGTAAACTGCCGACCGATCGCCGAAACCAAACCTGCAAGAAGAATAAATATGGAAACCGCGATCAAAGGTTTGCGGATTCCCATCCAATCCACATTAATATTGCTAAATAAATCAAACATTTTTATAAATTGCTAATCAGCGACTTTGCTAAAATTCTAATTTCTTAAATACTGAGTTTTGTCTTATTCGGGTTGCGTTCCAGAAGCCACATAAAAATTGTGCGTGAAACAAAGATTGCCGTAAACAGATTAATAAGCAATCCTAAGATAAGCGTTACGGCAAACCCGCGAATCGGTCCCGAACCGAACATATAAAGGATTATTCCGGCGATAATCGTCGTTACGTTCGAGTCAATAATCGTGATAAACGCCCGTTCAAATCCTATATCAATGGACTTTGCCACGGATTTTCCGGCTTTTAATTCCTCACGTGTCCTTTCAAAAACAAGCACATTAGCATCTACCGCCATCCCGATTCCGAGAATCAAACCAGCCATTCCGGGCAATGTCAGAGTTGCATTCAAAACAACTAATGCCGCAATCGTCAAAAGCATATTCAGACTCAACGCGATAACGGCATTTATTCCCGAACCGCGATAATAAAAGAGCATAAAGACGATAATAAATATCAAACCGCCGAGTGCTGCCGTCAATCCGGCTTGAATAGAATCCGCTCCTAAACTCGGTCCAACGGTTCTTTCTTCAAGATACTCGATTTCCGTCGGTAATGATCCCGATCTTAAAGTCAGAGCTAAATCTTCAGCGTTTTGCTGGGTAAAGCGTCCGCTAATCTGTCCTTGATCGTAAATCTGTCCCTGAATAAATGCTACCGACTTAGCTACTTTCTTGGTTTCATTTCCAAGAATCACAGCCATATAATTGCCGATGTTTGCTCCTGTCCAAGCACCGAATTTTTTAGCTCCTTCGGGTTTTAATTGAAATGAAATCTGATAATCACCTTGATTTCCGCTTTGCGAAACTCCCTGAGCATCCCGCATTTCGCTTCCTTCGATAATCGGCGGATATTCAACCATGATCCATCTTTTCGGCTGATTTTCTTGGGGTTGAGCATCATTTGTTGTATCATCCCGCTCAACGTATTCGTAAACTTTTCTAGTCGAATTCGGCTTTCCGCCGATAGTTTGCAGAGCGGCTTCTTCAGTCGGATAAGTGGTCAAATTCGGATTTGGCTGACTCACTACTGCCATCAATGAAAGATTGGAATCTGCTTTTAAAATATCTTTAACTCTTTGCGGATCTTCTACGCCGGGCATTTGCAGCAGAATTTCGCCCGAATCACTCGTTCCGCGTCTTTGAATAGTGGGTTCTTTAAGTCCCAAATCATCAATGCGGGATTCAATAATTTGCAATGCTTGTTCAGTTGCCTGCTCTCTGAGTGTAGCTTGAGCCAACGAAGGCAGTTCCCACGTGATCGTGTTTCCGCTGACACTTTCATTCCAATTTACTAAATCAATCTTTTCTTTAATAACTTTGGATATTTCGGACGCTTTCGCTGCATCCGTCATATTCAGCGTAAATCTATAAGTGTTGTCTTGTGCAGTAAAAGTGCCTTCTTCTACAGGCAAATTCGCAGCCTTCGCGGCATTAACAGCGGCATCTTTATTTTCCCGTGTTAATTTTTGTAAATACAACTCGGTTTTAACACGCATTACCAGATGCGAACCACCTCGAAGGTCTAAGCCGAGATTGATATTTTTGGCTAAGTTATTCTGGATTCCCTGCAAAGTGAAATCCTTTGCCGTGATCGAACCACGCGGACCGATTACCAGATAAATGCCTAAAACCACGATTGCAATAATTATTGCTGTTCTAATCCAAAGATTACTGTTTTTCATTTTTAATACTTTAATTAAGTTGTTAGGTTTCTATTAGTTTTTTGGCTTTTATGACTCTTTTTTATTTTTGTTGTCTATCATTTTATTTACCTAAAAACCTAATCACTTAAGATGCTTTATCAAACTATTTTGTAACTTCTTCATCCCCACGCTTGCCGACAACTGCCGCTTTACCAATTTCCATATTGGATTTTTCGGCACTGCGGATTATAAAACTCGTTTCTCGGACTTCAATAATTTTTCCGATAATTCCGCCGTTCGTTACGACTTCATCACCGATTTTCAAAGCTGCGATCATTTCAGTTAGCCGCTGCTGCTGCTTTTTCTGCGGCAAAATAACTAAAAAGTAGAATATCCCGAAGATTAAAACCAACGGCATAATCGTCCATATAAAACCGCTGCCTTGAAAAAATAACATAATTGTATTCATTAATTTCTACCCCAAAGATGCAAAACAGCAATTATTACAAAGTAACAGAGAATTATCAAAGCAAATGAACCTATTTAACCAAATGTTTTGCAAATTTTTTATAACCTACGCTTTCCAAACCGCTTTGCAAATCCCGCAAAACTTTTTTCAAATCATCTTTGAGCAAAGCATTGACGTTTAATCTGAGTCCTTTAAATACCTTACTTTCGATAATTCCGTTCTCATCGGAGTTCAGCTTTTCATATTTTCCATTCTCCAAAGAAAACCAATCAATTTGCTCATCTAAAACCCGCCAGACAACATATTCCTGCACACTTTTTTCTTTGTAAATTTCTAGTTTGTCGTGCAGATCATAAGAAGCACTGCTCGAAGCAATTTCTACAATTAACTCCGGCGAACCTTCTAAATAATCCTCTTCATTTATCCAGGATTTTCCACCGTGATCTTCTTCAATTCTTAAGACGGCATCAGGCTGAGATTCATCAAACAAGCTATTAATAAAAGTAACATTATCCAGTAACTGCAAACCTCTTGTCTGCATTTCATAATAACCTAAAGTTCCAACAATTATGGCGTGTGGATAACCATGTTTTTTTGCTTTGACACTTTTTCTTGTATAAACAATTCCCTTAATCAATTCCGCTTTAACATTTTTCGGCATCGCTTCATAACGGCGATGAAATTCTTTTTGAGTCAGACGATCACCATTTTCCAAAGGCGGAATAAAATTTCTATTTCTGGATTCGCTTGTTTGTAAATTTGCAGACATAACTTATTAACTCACCTTACGCAATTTTGCTTTTAGCCTGTTTCAACAGGCTTTCCGCGTTTCGCGGTTTTAGCCGCGTCATTTATGGTTTGGTCGCATATTCGTAAAATGTTTTAGGGCGTTTTAACGTCCTTTTTCTTGTAGCTTTAGCTTTGATATTTAATTGCTCAAGCCTTTTCAAGGACGTTAAAACGCCCTCTTTTATTTGGTTGTCAATCTTCCCACGCCATAAATGACGTGGCTAAAACTCGCTTCGCTCAAAAGCCCGATAAATCGGACTAAACTTCATTACTACGTAACAGCAGTTATTAATTATTGCTTATTTTACTTAAAAACTCACGCCGGAATTGCTCGAATTCACCAAGTTTGATAGCTTGCCTAACCTTTTTCATTGTGTCAAGGAAAAACGCCAGATTATGATGCGAAATGAGCATCGCGGCAAGCATTTCTTTTGCCTGATACAGATGCCGCAAATAGCTGCGGGAATATCTGCGGCAGACGGAGCATCTGCATTCGGAATCCAAAGGCTCGGAATCAGCGGCAAATTTTGCGTTGCGGATATTTATTTTTCCGTATGATGTAAAAACTCCGCCCGTGCGTCCGTTTCTCGTCGGCATTACGCAATCAAACATATCAATGCCGTGATAAACCGCTTCGACCAAATCCTCGGGCGTGCCGACTCCCATCAAATAACGCGGTGAATCTTTCGGCATTTGTTTTGCCAAAAACTCCAGAACCTCATACATTACGCTTTTTTCTTCACCGACGCTTAAACCGCCGATAGCATATCCGTCAAAACCGATTTCAACTGTTCTCGTTAAACTCTCTTTCCGCAAATCGAGATGTCTCGCACCCTGCATAATTCCGAATAATGCTTGTTGTCCGCTTAAATTTTCCGTTTCCAAAAAACCCGTATCAAATCCTTCATTTTGCAATTCATTAAATTTTTCCTTCGAGCGTTTCGCCCAACGTGCCGTTAATTCCAGACTCTTTTTCGTCGCATCACGTCCGACATCGCCCGCCAAACATTCATCTAAAACCATCACGATTTCCGCTCCCAAAGCCGCTTGCACTTCCATCGAAATTTCCGGCGACATAAACATTTTTGTCCCGTCTAAATGAGAGCGAAACTCAACTCCTTCTTCATTTAATTTTCGCAAATCCGCTAAGGAAAAAACCTGAAAGCCGCCTGAATCGGTTAAAAGTGAACGATTCCAAGTCGAAAATTTATGCAAACCGCCGAGTTCTCTGATAATTTTAGTTCCGGGACGAAGCCATAAATGATATGTATTGCCAAGAATAATTCTCGCGTCGAGTTCTTCTTCCAAAAACTCAAAACGCACGCCTTTGACCGTTGCCTGCGTTCCGACGGGCATAAAAACAGGCGTTTCAATTTCTGAACGCCTCGTTTTTATTATCCCCGCTCGAGATTCTCCGTCCTGAGCAATTATTTTCCAATCAATACTTTTCATTCGGAATCTTCTTTATTCGTTTCAGGTTTTTTTCTGCCGATCAAAGCCCAGATTCTGGTTGCTCCGATTGCCGTTTCCGAAACAATTTTTCCATCTTCATTGACAAGCACCGCCGAAGGCGTTCCGCTGAGTCCGAATTCCTGGGCAATTTCACTTTCATCATTTTCCAAAAGAACCGGCGATCTTAAATCAAAATCTTTGTGGGCTTCCTCGTCTCCGCTTGAAAGTAAAATCAAGTTCGGCTCATCCTGACCTTTTACTTTGTCCCATTCGCGTAATGACTCCAGCATTTCCACACAATACGGGCAGGTTGCACTCCAATATGCAACAAGTGTTTTCTTACCTTTAAAATATTCATTTGTAATTTCCCGCCCGTCCAGGTCTTTAAGAAAAAACTCAGGAATTTCCTTACCTAAATTGGTTTCTCCATTACCGGGAATAAGAATTAAACCGTCTTCAAAACCATTTTCGCTTATTTTTTCGATAAGTGTATGAATTTCCGAATCTCCTGAGGCGATTTTGCTGGCGATTGTTCCGCCCGCATTTACAAGAAGTGCCGTCGGAGTCCATTCTGCTTCGAGTTTTTCGGCAACTTCACGATCTTCCTGGAGAAGAATTGTTTTAAATTTATCACCACCGAATTTTTCTAAGTTTTCCTTAGCATTTCCGGTGCTTAAAAAAACAAAAGTCAGCTTATCCTTAAATTGTTCCTGCCATTCTTCAATTTGCGGAAGCATTGATTGACAGGGATTACAACTCGGACTGACAAAAAATAAAAGCGTCGGCTTAAGGCTTGAAAAAACACTCGTCAAAGCAACTTTTTTGTCGGTTATGTCTCTTAGCTGAAATTCGGGAACGGGCGAACCGATCGGCAAACCGACTTTCGGTTCTTGAACACCATCTCTTTCAACTTCACGTCCGCCTTCGTGCGAAAGCAATTCGATAACTTCGATCCGCCGCAAAATCTGCGTCTGCTGTTCTGTGATTTTCTTTAAATAATAAAGAACTCCGAACAAAAATCCGACAATTATAACACCGAATATAATCTGCATAATTTCCGTTTCACCGCCAACTGAGTTTGTAATTTCCAAACCTTGATTCTCGCGTCCCGCAAAAACTAAAAATAAAGCCAGCACCGCAAAAGCAGCATTTCTAAGCAAACTTTTTATGCTGACCGGTTCGGAATGAATCTGACCGAAACAATGACAATCGGGAGCATTTCCCTGTTTCATTTGCCACAGCATTCCGCCGATAAATACTAACAATAGTAAAAACCCGCCAATCGCACCAAACCACGAAGTTTGCACAAAAAGCAGTAAAATTGCAATCCCGATCTCCGCCAAAGGCAATAGAATTGAAGCAGGTTTTGCCAAAACTTCCGGCACACCGAAACTCTTTACAGCTTTTTCAGAACCTTCCAGATCAAGCAGTTTTCCAATTCCCGCAAGTGCAAAAATTCCGAATAAAAATAATCTGATTATTAGTAGTAAAATTTCCATACGATTTTTATTAGTGATAAGTGGTAAGTCTTAATTTTTCTCCATTTTCTATGTTCTTTTTAGCTATTTTAATTGAACATATTAAGAGTTTTTGAATTTCTTGACAATCGTTAATAAAGATTTTATTTGTTTTGCCGTTAAATAATCACTATCTTCTATCATTTCAAAATACTTTCTCTTGCAACTCACCACTTACCACTAACCACTTACCGTTTACCACTTTTCCCACTTTTCCCTTTGCTTTTATGACGCTCTTTAATCCGAATCGGCGTAGCAAAAAAGTCAAAGGCTTCACGCAGTTGATTTTCAATATACCGCAAATATGAAAAATGTAAACCCGCTTTTCCCTGTCCGCCGGAAGTAAATAAAATGAAGAATGGCGGACGAATTCCCGCCTGCGTCAGATATTTTACATGAAGCCGAACTCTGCCGCCTTTTCCCGGTGCAGTTCCGCCGCCGCCTCTCGGCTGCATCACGACCTTTTCAAAAAACTCGTTTAATTTCGATGTCGTAATTCTGATGTTTCTCGCCTCATTCGCTTTTTCAACCAACGGCAGAATTTTTGAGATTCTTTGTCCCGATAAAGCCGAAGTTGTAACAATCGGCGACCAGTCGAGAAATTTCATTTTATCGCGGAAATTTCTCTCGAATTCGCTCACCGTTCCCGTGTCTTTATCTTCAACCAAATCCCATTTATTAATGGCGACGATAACACTGCAACCCGAATCAACCGCATATCCGCCGATGTTTGCGTCTAAGTTTGTAACTCCTTCCTCCGCATCAATCACAAGAATAGCAACGTCCGCCCGTTCGAGTGCTTTGCGAGCCATTATGACGGAAAGTTTTTCCGCCATTTCCGTTGTTTTTCCTTTCCGGCGGATTCCCGCCGTGTCAATCAGAAGAAATTTCTGCCCATCAACTTCTAATTCAGTATCAATCGCATCCCGCGTCGTTCCGGCAATCGGCGAAACGATAACTCTTTCTTCACCTAAAATTTTATTCAAGATAGAAGATTTCCCGACATTCGGACGACCGATTATCGCCAGTTTTATCTCGTCCGTGTTTTCTTCATAATCTTCTTCGGGAAATTCCAAAACTTCAAACAAAACTTCGAGCAAATCTCCCGCATTTGTTCCGTGTTCAGCTGAAACGGGAACAACATCAAAACCAAACTTGTAAAATTCCGCCGCTTCTTCCGCAACCTTTTTTGTTTCGGATTTATTTGCCGCAATAAACACGGGCTTTTTCAAATTTCTCAGCAAAATCCCGATCTCCTCATCAAGCGGCGTAATTCCATCGCGGGCATCAACCACCCAAATAATTACCTGTGCCTGCGAGATGGCAAAATCCGCTTGTTTGAAAATATTTACCGGAATAATCGCCTCATCATCAGGCACGATCCCGCCCGTATCAACAATCTCAAACGCCTTCGTCCGCCATTCGACAATCCCGTAAATCCTATCGCGTGTAATTCCCGGCTCATCGCCGACAATTGATTTGCGGCTTCCCGTTAAACGATTAAAAAGTGTTGATTTCCCGACATTCGGGCGACCGATTATTGCTACCAGAGGTTGATTCATAAATTTACGGAGCGATTTTGGTTTAACTTAAAAACAATTTGTATGAATATGAAGATACGATGAAATCTCAAGTTGAACAAGCACTTGAGATTTTTTCTCAAACTCTTAAAAACAATTTAAGAATATCAAAAGTAAATCAAAATAAAAAAGGCGGAATTAACCGCCTGATAACTATTTTAATAGATTGCAAGTTTTGCTTCGAAGCTGTTTGAAAATTCTGAGGTTGGGAAATTTTATTAAGAATAGAACCGAAGATGCACGCGGATGCACGCGGATTTACGCAGATATTTTATAAAATAAATCTGCGAAAATCGTTTTCAATCCGCGTAATCCGCGTTCCATTTCTTCAAATTTTTCAAATTCTTGAGTTTCCAAACAGTTCCCTAGAATCTGAATATAGATAAAATTCCTTGCAAAACAGTTCCGAGCAAATTATATCTGCCGCCCAATTATTATTCATTAGGCACTCGTGCAGAATTAGATTAAATCTTCTTTGATTTTACTTTGCACCTTTGCGACTTTGCGGGAAATAATTCTTATAGCAGAAAAATACTCCCACTAAACGGGCAAAGCAGGCAAAGGAAGATTTTAAGTTTTAAATTCGGTAAAATATAATTTTGCTTGAGTGCTTATCCGTTATTAGTTAAATCTATATTTTACATACACATCTATTGATTTATCATTTACTTTATGCCGCATCTCCAAAGCTCTAAAACTTAAATTTCCCGAATCCCGAATCGGAAATGTGAATGAAATTTTATCCATTTTAACGATCTCAATCGGATTGATTTTTTTATCAATCGAACTCTGCACCAAACGACCTAAAAATTCGCCGCCGAGTCCGCCCGCACCGTTTAAGTTTATATTCAAAACCCTCGCATTCCCGACGAGTGCCTGTTTATTTCTATCAAACGCCAATTCAATATTCGTTTCCGCCCAACCCTGAAATTCGATACAGCCGACCAACGGCGGATTGTAATTTCCATCAAACGCAATCGGCACATAAATTTTTCCCTGCCGAAAACGAACCGCCGTTTTTACACCGTTTGTTTCCCGCAAAAGCCGAATTGATTCATCACAGATGAGTGGAGAGTGGCGAGTGGAAAGTGGAGAGATTGGAAAAGAGGCATTTTGAAAAATTGCGTTTCTATTATTTTCTCCTTTTTCTAATTCTGCTAATGAAATTTTCGGCGGTTTCAGATTCTTGAAAACCGATTCAAGCAAAGCGTCGAAAAATTGCTCGTTCAGAGAAATTTTTATCTCGGCGGTTTGGGCATTGGCAAAATTTGCTGTGGCAAAAATTACGATTATTAGACTTATTATTTTCTTTTTCATTTGATTTTATTTTGCTTCGGAAGTTTTTTGTAATTGTCTTAATTAAAGATGCGTCTAAGATTTTGCAAGTTGGAATTTAATATAAAACGAAAAAATACGGACAAGCCAAAAATAAACGGCTTGTCCGCAAATTATTCCTACTGTTTCTTTATTTATAGTTAAGTTTTTGACGAAGCTTCAACAACTTCAGGTTTGCCCTCCACAACAAACTCTTTGCCGTTCCATTTAAGTTCGGTTTTTGTATATTTTCCTTTAACTTCTTGTTTTGTATCAGCTATTTTCCAATTGCCTTCAACAAATTGCACGTCGCCGAACATTTCGACAAGAAGTTTTCCATTGTCCGCAGTAATTGCTTTTAAGCCGCTTTCTTCGCCGCCTTTTGTTTCAAAACTCCAGAGCAACTTCGGCTTTTCATCTTCAAGCGTATAGACATAAACAACATTGGATTTGGCATTTTTATCCTCCGTAATTCCCAGATCAATAATTGCTTCGTCAACTCCGTCGCCCGTCAAATCGGCGTATTGAATTTTGCCCAATTCCGCCGCGTTTGATTCATTTGATTTTTCCAATTTGCCGTCTTTTAATGTCAAAGATTTCTCTTTTTCATCTTTTGCATCTATTTCAAGCGGATACGAAAAATTCTTGAAATCAACCTTCTTAAACGGCGAATCGTTTTCATTGACACCCAGTTCGGTTTTATTTACATTTTCCCCGTTTTCTTCTTTTACAGTTTCAGTCCAACAGGCATTCGTCATTAACAAACCGATTGTTATAACAAAACCCACGATAAGTATAATTTTTTTACTCATATTTGTTTTACCTTTATTCATAATATTTCCTTGCTTTCAAGCTAAATTTTTCTTGTAAGCACTCACGATTTAACGATAATTCGGCTCAGCTAAATACGTTGTTTAACACGACAAACAGTTGTGGAATTCCTCACAAGAGAATGTGGCTTGGGTGGTATATTTTTAGTTTTTGGGTAATTTGGGAAAGTATAATAAACGGATAAAACTATTATAATCAGACATTTATTAGCAGATAACGCTCAGTTTTTATAAACCACTCCGCACAATGTCGTGCAGCCTTAATAAACC